>Ga0222712_10000135_pt1 | contig 101893 bp, 101 predicted proteins | sample C33_657DmetaG_FD_165043 | JGI IMG/M metagenome (GOLD analysis project Ga0222712, IMG submission 165043) | Estuarine water microbial communities from San Francisco Bay, California, United States - C33_657D | ecosystem: Environmental > Aquatic > Marine > Unclassified | place: USA: California... | reverse complement strand
ATTTAAAGTGTTAGAATTCTTTTTCTTCTCTCAAATCAAAGTCACCATCAGTTCCGATGATTTCTTTCCAATAATCTGCGTATTCTTTTTTGTACTTTTCAATTGACGCCTTTTCTTCTGAAGCCTCTTTACCTGCTATAAATCCGTGAGGGGTTACAATGATTTTACCATCTTCATAACCTAAACCATTAATGTGGTTTTTCATAACAGATACTTTAGTTCTTGATGCAAACTTAATAGTTCTTTTGTCTTTAGTTGCGGTGATTTTAGTTGTACCCGCACCTTTTTGATTTCCGAATAAAAAAACCAACGAAGAGTTCAACCAAATTGCTTCACCACCTTTAGCCTTAATCTTAGGTTGTCCAAAAGGATTATCAGGCAATTCTACCCAAGGTTGGTTAACAATGATTAATGTATTTTCATATTTTGAGTCTGCTTTACGTGAACCTGAAATACGTTGGTTAATACCCATACCAATCTTATCCGCTAATGTAGATGCGTTGTGTTGTTTACCTCCTTTACCTTCGTAAGTCATCTTACAAGGAACCGAACCAACTGAATCCCACATAAAACATAAACTATAATCTAACTCACCTTTTTCTTGTGCATCCAATAATTCGTTAATGTAATCAGTGATTTGTTCAATATAGTCAAAGTTATTATTAAAGATATAAAATCCATCCCAATCTAATTCACCTGTTTCTTCGTCAACAACTTCTTCACAATCAAAACCCATAAGTTTTGCGTGTTCAAAAGACCATTTTTGTTCGGTGATTATGAATACAGGTAATATACCTTTCTTTTGAGCATCAACTGCAGTCTTAACTAACGCAGTTGTTTTACCCGTATCTGAGTGACCCAAGAACATATTTAAATGTCCAATAGCAGGTCCTGGCAATCCTACCGCATCCAAAAAGTCAGCCCCCAAATCAAAAAATCTTTGTGGTTTGTATTTTGCGGATGTTGAGAATTTATTCTTTATCGATTTAAAATCTGTTTTTTTAATTGCCATATGTCTATGTTATTATTTGTTTTTTAGTTAAAAAGAAAGAGCTTGGACACTATGTCTATACAAATGTCCAAGCTCAATAGTTTTTTATTAGAATGGCATATCGTCATCAGGTTCAGCGTTCGCTTGTGGGTCAACATATGATGATGATGCACTTGTTCCACCACCCATACTCATTTCTGAAGTAGAACTATCACCATATACGTATTTACCTGCGTCTGAATCCCATCTTGGAGTTTCTCCACGTGCGATTGCTTCTAAGTAATCCTCAGGTTTTTTAGAGTATACATCTCTCCAACTTAACTCGTCATTAATCCAAGAGTCCATTGTACCCTTCTCTTCGTGAACAGGACTTGGGTCATCATACATAACTGTTTGGATAATAGTATAATCTTTACCTTTAGGTGTTTTAGCTTTAGCCAATTCGATGATTAAATCACGACCTTTTTCAGGGTCAGTAATATCACCTTTAGCCCTCCAAATTGGAATGATTTTGTCAAGAACACCTTCGTTCTTGTAGTTGTGTTTGAAACGCCAGAATTTAACACCATCTTCAGGTTTATCTCTGTCGATTACTTTAACGATATAAAATTTTCGTGATTTGTATTGTTTTGCAAGTTCTTTGTCGGATTCCTTACCTGTTGAGATAAGTTCCTCATAAACCTCGTTTAGAGGTGAACGCTCGTTGTCGTTTTTTGATGGGTCATAAAGTTTGTTCCATTGACCACCTACTTGTACTTCGTGAAACCAAGCCTCAACAAATGGTGAACTACCATCTTTAGTTGGGAGGATACGAATACGTTTTTGTGCTGAATTTTGTCCTTGTGGAAGAATTGCTGCGAAATACTTTTTCATTCGCTCATCCATAGACATTCTGTTACCGCCTGAAGTACCTGACTGTTGTGCTTTCTCGTACTGAGCTAAGACTGAATCTAATGTTGACATCATAATAGTTTGTTTTTTAAAATTTTAATTACTTATTTGTAACCAAAATATAAGACTAACAAACCGTTTTGTCAAACTTAAATTCCAAAATTCTTTTGTTGTTCAGGAGTAAAAGATGTTCTAATTTCAGATGGTGTAAAATTCTCAACGTCATCTGTAGTTAGAATATATTCATTCTTACCTGACTTTTCCATATCACCTTCTTTATCAATGAAAAAATCTGATAGTTTTTGATTATAAGGACCTGAATCTAAACTTCTTAACTCTAATTTTTCTTGTGGAGTTTTTGGTCTATACTTTTCTAACTTAGCTTCTAATGAATTAACTTTATTCATCAATTCATCCATTTCGCCTAATTTGTTTTCTAAATTTTCTAAATGTTTAAATAAGTTATCGAAATACTCATCTTGTTTGTCAGAAATCTTTTTTTGACTATCAACTAAATCAGTAATATCTAATTCTTCAGTATCAGTTTCTTCAGACTCTCCTTCAGGTTCACCTTCACTGTTAAGTTTTTCAACATCAGGGTCATTAGTTGTATCTACAACTTCAGGTTCCGCAGGTGCTGCAGCGTCAGGTGCCGTAGCATCAGGTGCTGGAGGTGCCACTTCACCACCTACTTCTGGTTGTCCAGGTATTGGTGGTACCGCTCCTAAATCAAGAGCTGGGTCATCGGGTGCCGCCTCTTGTTCTGTTATATAATTGTTGATACCTTGGTATCTTCTGATTTCTTCGAGTATTTTTTTATCGATTGACATATTATTAACCATTTAATAATTGTTTAACACCGTGAGATGTTTCAACTTGAATTTTTTTATTTGTTGTTTTAGTGTTATCCACTCTTTCAATTAAACCGTCTTTCATTCTAACAGTATAACACTCATTAGTTTCTAAATCACAAACTTCTTTATCTCCGTTTCCGATTTCTTTTTCTGAATATCTACCTCTTTTATTTAAGTAGGTGTCTAAGGCATTATTTACGTTCATAACTTTATTTTTATATATAAATATCTTCAGTTTATTAAAATTATCAAATTATTGTAATCCAAGTGCTGAAGCCATTGTTACTGCCTGTCTTACTTTATCTAATATATTATTATATTCCACACTTTGGTTGGTAACATATGAGTTGTATTGAGCAGGTGTTACCGCTCTACTCCATTTAGTTATCCAAGCTTTAGTTAGGTTTTCAGGAGTTAAAGAATTAATACCCGTAGCAATTGGTGCCCATCTTGCTCCTAAAAATTTAAAATGATTTTCAGGTGAAGAGAATACCGCAAATGGTAATTCAATTCCATTAGCATTTGATTGACAAACATATTCTTTGTTAAAGAATGTTGATAAATTACCTGACCAAACATAATCTAATGTCGCTCCACCGTAGTTGTTATTCCAACAAATAAATTGATTATTTTGGTACGATTCTAAATAACAAGTAACAAACGCCAAATATTTTGCAATTAATAATGCGTTCGTCGTAGAAGCTTGTGTAATGTTTGCCATAATACCATCAATCACTTGTTTAACCGTTAACTCAGTTTGAGATTGCGTTCCAAAAGTATACGATTGTTTCTCATAAAACTCTTTAAGTGCGTCTTTACAGTTTTGACTATTATTAATAACAAACGTATTACTACTTAATTGGTTAGATGTATTAGTATTATTATTAGATGTTGTAGTTGTTGTCGTTACATTACCCGAAGAATTTAATTTTTGGTTTAATCCTGAGATAACCTCTTCTAAAATTTTAGCGGTTAGAGTTTGAATGTAACTTTCTAACTTTGGTAAAGCAAAAACTTGTTGTCTTATTCCCGTAAATGTCGTTTCAAATTTACCAGGTGTGATATTATGTTTAACATCCATAATATAATAAGGACCCGTAAACATAGGTACGTGTCTTAAATTGAAATACATTGTAGGTTGAATCATAGCATTACCTAATGTTTGGACTCTACATTGGTAGGCTCTGTTTCTATAAAAATTCCAAAGTGATACGTTTTGAGTTGCGGTTGTCTTACCGTTAGACTGTCTAATTAAGTCATCAGTAGCGGTTAATGATTCAGTAGTCTCTTTACCTAAATCTTGGGAAACGTCAAAATGATAAAAGATATTTTGATTTGTAATACCAATATCAACATTAAATCCGACAACTCTATTAGATAATCCCCAATCGGTTTTACCATCTAATTTATCAGTTAAAGGCATATCACTAACTCTAGTTAAATCAAACGCATCTGATTTAAATCTATAGTTATTGTTTTTACCCATTTCAGGATGTTTACTTGGTTCCGCAGCGTAAGTACAAACTAATTTTGGTGAAGCCTTTCTAGCATCAACATTTAAGTATGTTCCAAATAAAGTATTACCAAATTCTAAAGTACCTTCAATTTTAGGAACACTATTTTGTTGTACCTCTTGTACATTATAATAGTTAATATACGCAGGGTGCATCATACAAATAAAATGATGTACATTTAACACAGATTCTAAGTAAGTGTAAACACTTGAACTTTCATTAACTTCTGAAAATAAGTTAAGAACTTTTTTAGGGTCAATTAAAATATCATCACCAATATTTCTATTAGCCCTATCTAAAAATAATACGTCCTCTAAGAATGTTGTCTCACTATAGTCGTAACCTGCAATCCAAGTATCATTAAGTCCTTTGAACGCCTCATAGATATCTAACTTAGTCTGTTCACCTTGTATTGCGGTTTCAGTTGTTTTTTCTCTAACCTCTTGAACGTTAGGTAGACCTGTGTTTAATTTTTGAGCTAACTGATTAAACACTAAATCACTAAATGACTTATTACCCGCAATGTATTGATTAATTAAATTAACAAATTTAACCTTATTCATTGTTGGGTCTAATTTTTTCTGAGTAGCATATATTCTAATTAAAGTGGCTAATTCGGTAACAGAATCAGGAGCGAATGCAATATTCATATCAACAAAGAAGTCTGTAATATATGAACCATTATCACTGTACGTATATCCCGATTCAGTAGGATTACCAATATACGTTCTTAAATTATTCCAAGATTGTGGGTATGCCGACTCTGACTGAGCTAAAGTTGTGGTACCACCTGAAGTTGGTAATGTATTTGGAATATATGGTGGATAAGTTAACTTATCTTCAATAAATGTTGTTGTTGAGAAACTATCAAAAAGTTTTCTACTATAGTTAGAAGGATTTCCGTACTTCAGTACAACATCATACTCTAAGAATTGTTGTATTGTTGAAATAGCTTTAGATAGTTGTCTACTTTGGACTTCGTTAGTGTATGACGTTGAGTTAGTGTCGGTAACTTTTTCAATAGACATCATCTCCCTCATTAATAATTGGAAATTTCTATAAATACCATCGCTATTAATAGCCAACTTATCTACTTGTATTTTAGTAGTAACCTGACTTCCAACTTGAACTGAAGAATATTCGTATAATGATTTTGTGAATTTTAAAAATTCTCCTTCCATTATATCCATAATTTCTCTGTTAAACACTGAAAGAATTTCTTCATTAGAAGTATAGGCAGTTGCGTTACCTAATAAAAATGACTGTTGTTGTGTCTCACCTGTTAATATCTGTTTGAAGTATTGTTCAGGAGTTGGTATATCAATTTTATTAGTATCAAAATATCCATAGTTAGGTAATGACCAAAAAGTTCTCACCGAACCGTTAAATACTGCAGGGTTAAACTTAACTGGTTGAATTAATTTATTATTGTTATTAAAACATTCACCGTTAATTTGATTAACACTACTTGTACCAAAAGAAGGTACCACATAACTTAAATTTTTAGAATCTTCGTTAAGAACACAACTCCAAGGTTTAACTTGTAATATATCAGTGGCATCATTATCATCATAACCTTTATTTTTATCAATAACCGAATCAGAATTTAAAATTAACGTAAAACCGTTAGGTGATGATAGTTTTGATTGTATCACCGAATCAGTATAGGCACTAAACACATCATACCCTCTATAGAATGTTGAGAAGTCATTTATTAATTGTGGATAGAATCCAATATTCATATTAGTTAGAGTATCAGACCCAACTAGTGTAGTATTTTGTAATGTAATTGCTTGGTTATTACCGTTAATAACTAAATTATAAGTTTTAGCAGGATTATTAGTAATAGGGTCAAAATTATATGTAGATTGGAAATCAGTCAAAACATTGGATAATATGTCAGTACCAGTTTCAACCCAGGTTTTGTATCTATGCCAAATAGAACCGTATTTTAAAACCCAAGCGTATGGTATTCTATGAATTGCTCCAAATTTTTTAAATGTGGCAAAAATATAATCTAAATCGGTTGTTGAGGTTCCATTATATGTTTTATACTTTTCTCTAAGGGTGGCTAAAGGTAAACTATTCAAGAATAAAAACGCAGAACTTTTAAATGGTGTTGTACTACCTGTTAAGAAGTCTTTAACTCCTTCTTGTATTGAATTAATAAAGTAAGGAGTGTTTAACATTGATGTTGTTTGATTTGCAGTTACGTTACCACTATAATCAGTATATTTTAAATTACCTTCAGTAGGTAATTGTTTTTCATTAGTTCTTGTATTATAAAACGCCGCCAAACCTGCCGCAGGTTCTGGAGTTGCAACATTATAAAAGTTAAAATTAGTTATTGGTCTAATTTCTTTCTTACTACTAGCGGTATCAAAATTAGTTATCATTTTTTTATCACCGTTAACAAATAATGTATTTGTAGTATTAAACACATCTAAATTACTTGATGCCCCTTTAGATAAATTACCCAAATACCAATCCGAAGAGTTATACGGGAAAGTGTCAACAAATTGAAAAGTGTTTGTTTGAGTACTTTTTAAATAGGTTTTTAATTTTTCTATTTGTGTAGGTACAGGTTTAACTACTGTATTACCTGGTGTTATTAATGATGTATCTGTTATCACAAAACTATTGTCAACCTCTTGTTGAATATATGGTGTTGCAAATTCACCTCTAATGAATTTTTGCCAACTTTCACCAATACCTCCACTAGATATGTGAGCCAAGAAAGGAACAATGTTATTTGAATTTAAACCATATTGTTTTAACTTACCAACTAAGTAAGGACTGTCATTCTCTAAAGAATTTTTAATATTTAAAAATTCAGACTCAGCAATTACATCCGCGATTTGATTTTCAGAACCTGGTTTAAAGTATCTTTGGTAACTAGATGACAATAATACTCTCTCATACATTTCGTATAAGAATTTAGCCTCTTGTTTGTTTCCAAATATATTATTACCAGTGGGGAAATCTAATGCGTATAATGAAACCCTATTAATATCTTGAGCAGTGTTTTGTAATGGACCGTAATCAGGTAAAGGGTTTTTTCTTTGGGTATACCCTTTTAAAAATTCTTCAACAAATTCAATCTCAGGCCAAACATCATATAAAAAACCTTTAGTTTTTGATATTACTTTTGGGTCACCAGGATATGTTAATTCAAATTTTTCTCCTTTATCGTTATTGGTTTCAACAAAGTATTGAGGCCAAGGGTAAATAGGAATTAAATTACCGCTATCAGTTTGAGTCGAGTCTTTAGAATCGGTAGAAGGAGTTGACCTGTCATTTCCAAGAACCGCATTAACTCTATTTTTATCTTCTCTAACCTCCCAAGCATTTTGATGGACATCATCCATTAATCTTAGGAATGCTTCAGCATTAGATAATAGAACCGCTAAAATATTTTTAATAGTCGGTTTAAAACCTAAACCACCATCTTTAGCCGCTAATCTACTTGATAATATATCCGCAAGTTTTTGTTGAATCTCTTGTGATTTGGTATTCAAATCATTTTGGGCCAACTGTATTAATTTACTAAATGACCCTTCACCTTCAAAGTAGAACCAATTATTTACGGTGTTACCATCCTTGTCAAAAGTGACAGAATTAAAAATAGGTTGTAATTTAGTTTTAAATTGTTCTAACTCAGTTGTTGTTGGTGTTTTATTAAATTGTAACACATATGATTTGTTATAATCAATAGAATTTGGATTAACTGTCATTCCACTAATGGTTTCAGGTTTAATTGTAGACCAAACATCTATTTGTGAAACAGTTTCTTTTTTTCCAATAACGTACTTACCATTTTCACCAAAAGTTTTATTCTCTTTTAATAAGTTATTGTATTTTGAAATTATTCTTAATAAATCACTTTGTGCAGTACCAACATTAGGATTATTAACACCTCCTTGTCGTATTTCTTTTTTATATGTGTATATATTAGTACCACCCTTATCTGTTATAAAATAAGGCGCGGTAGTATCCATATATTTGTAAAACCAAGACTCGCCTCTCCATAACAATATTTCTTGTTCGTACTTATTTAAAGTATCTCTGAAATTTTCAACATCAGTTAATGGCGTTAAATCCGCTTTAGTAAAAGTTTCTGAAATATAAGTTTCAAGTTTTTTTAATCTTTCCGTTAATTCGGTTAAAGTTATCTCAGGGAAATCAGAATCAATTAAACCTTTATTTTTATATTCAGAATAAACTTCTTTAATTTTTTGTCTTCCTTTTGAAGTTGGTATTGTCGTAACTCCTTGCGGTCCTGTCGGAGCTGGTGTTACACCTGTATTATTAGCGGGACTAATATTGTAGTTAGTTCTATACATATACGGAAGTGCCTGTAAGTACTTCATAGGTATTTGTGTTAGAACATTGAATTTATAAGCGTAAAATTTAACTGTAATTTTAAAATTACCAGAACCTGTATCAAATGTTGCGTTAAAATTTCTTAATGCTAATTGATACTTAACGGCTTTACCAAGATATCCTTTAATGGTTAAAAAGAACATTGGGTAAGGATAATTGAAGAATACCGCGTATGGTGAATTCTCCCCCTTTTCAAACAAAGCACGTCCTCTAACGTCTTCCATTTGAATTGTAACTTCAGGGAATAGATTTAAATTAGTATCTATAGAGATTTGAGTAATACCCAAAAGTTCGGTATCAACATTATTTTTAACAGTTTGTGATAAGAATATTTCTCGATTCTTATCATCTTTCTCAAGGTTTTTTTGTATTTGATTTGTACCTTTACCATTGATGCTATCTAACCCTGTTAGTTCATCAAGATAATCATTAGTTAAAAATTCTTTATTTCCTGGCTTTAAGAAATTAACCGAAGCGATTGATACTTTTTCATTATTAAAGTATCCGTTAGGTCCCGCAGCTAATCTAGTTCTTGGAAATAGAGTACATTCCAAATTCGCATAATAAACTAAGTCTTCGTGTCTAAGAAGTCTTTCTTTAACATTACCTTGACCATCTATAGTTTTATTTGGGTCTACCAAAACTATATTTTGATAGTCAAATTCTACCAATATATTTTCATTATTGTTACCTACCATAATAGAAGAAATAATTATTTAATGCGGCTTCATAATCTTGGACTGATGCAATTAATGGAAATGGTATTGTTAATATTCCGTTATCAGGAATATTCCATTCTAAACCACCATACTGAGGATTAGCAAGCATTATTACCCACCCAAAAAAAGGACTACCATAATATTCTTGACTTATTTTGTCCAATCTACTAACTCCCGTTTTATAAAAATATCTTTTATCGGTAGATTTTGAAGGTAACTTAACAAAAGGCACAACGGTCTGTTGACCGTTAATCAAAAAATTATAATATCTATCGAAATATAAATCAGCCATTAGTTAAATTTATTTTTTCCGTTAAATGTTTTAACATCCGTATTTGAGTTACCATTCTTATACAAGTTTTGAATTTGTGTAGACTGTGTTTGGGTAGTTGCAACATAATTTGTAAATGTAAACTTCCTAACTTTCTTGTCTTTAAATGGTGTCCAAGGTTTATATTTTTTAGTTTGAGGTGACTCATAAACAGTTGCTTTAAAATCACCGATTGATTTTATTTCAGCTTCGTGTTCAGTTTTATAGAAATTATTGATTCTATTACTAAACAGTTGGTTAAATTTAGAACCTAATGTTGGTCCTCCTGATTGTACATCAACAATGTCAGGAGTTATTACCGCTCCGCTAAAGGATTGGTAAGTATTTTTATCTAATACAACTTTACTCATAGCGGTGTAGAATCTTTTTTCTGCATCCGCCCAAACTTCTGAATTAGTACCAAATCCATTAGGTTTTAAAAGTTTAATATCATCTAAATCAACTTTAGTCCCGACAAAACCCCCAGATTTAAAATCAGTATAAAAAGAATATAATAAATCAACGGCAGAATTGTAGTCAAATACTAATTCGTCATATGTATTAGTTTGTTGTGAACCCGCCTGTACTTCTGTAGTGGCACTTAAATTATACGCCATTACATTTTGGTCACTTTTAATGTAACCATCAGTCTTAGTGTCAATAACATCTAACTTTCTAAAAGTTTTAACCAAATTCTGTTGGTTAGTTGTAATCTCTTGATTAACTGAAGTTAGTGATGTTATCATAGTTTGTCTTGCCAAATTAACTTGGTTAACCATTTGAGATTTAACTTTTCTCATAACGGTATTACTAAACTTCTGATAATATAATTCTCTTATCACATCAAAACCACTATCGTTCTCACTATTAACACTATTAATATCATTAACTACTTTATCAAATAACTCATTAATTCTTTTTTCAACATTTTCAGGTTTACCATAAATTTCTAAATCTTTAGGTGTTGTAAATTCTCGAGTTTTACCTTTAGAGTAATTTACCTCACTACTAAATAATTGTAATACAGGTAAGTTAAAGTCTTTGATTATTTGTTCAGTTTTATTAACCGCAGAATCCATATAACTTTGACCCTGAGGAATAATAGAATCCATTATTTTCTCATAACTAGTAGAACCACTAGTTCCCGCATCAGATTCCACTTTATCTAAAATAGTTCCAATAGTGTCCCCACCTTCGTTTGGAATACTATTTTGAAGGTTATTAATTCCGACAATAGGAGAATCATCAAGTATTGCCTTAACTAAAGCCTCATCTATTTTCTTATATGAATCATCAGTTGCATCCGCTCTGTCATCATACATTTCAGTATTACCATAATAGTTGAAAGACAATGCGTTTTGTAATTTATCAATTGGTTCTTTTAGTCCTTGTCCACCGACAAAGTTAAAGTTTAAACTAATTTTAGCAATCATTGGTTGAACACCGATACCTTCAGGGTTCATATCAAAGACTAATGGGTCATAAGAAATCTGTAATCCTGTTGGTATTATTTTGGTATGATAAAAATCTCCAACTCTTAAAACAAGTACAGGTGGTGCTCCAAAACTTGTATTAACCGAACTGTTATATTTTGGTTTACCATCAGTACCTATTACAGGTATTGTATCTCCAGGTCTCATACATTGTTGTAAGAAAGTTAATCTAGAGTTCAATCCTTCAGGAGTAATTGAATGGAATGTTGGGCTAAAATATTTAATTTGTTGTTTGATTGAATCGTAAAACATTGGGTTAGTTTGTTCAACCATTTCAAAATAATCACATTCAGATAATAAATTTCTTAATATTTTTTTACTAATACCATCTTTAATTTTTTGAGTAGTTGTAATTGTAGGTGGAACTGGTGTTGCTCCAACAAAAGGAGCCCCATTCTCATTGTTAGGTTGGTTCGATGTAGTATTATTATTAGTGGTTATTGGGGTATTAGGTATTGAATCTACTGTTATATCTTCGATAACAACCCTTCTACAAGCCATTGCATTTGGAGAGTATATTTTATCGTACTGTGTTTTATTAGTATCAGAATCCGTACAAGTATAACCCGCATTTGGTCCGACAGGTTTTCCTGTTCCATCTTTTGTTATAACAACCGCCTCTTCACCTAAGAAATTTTGTGTAACAATAAGTTTTTGATTATCTAGATAATTTGCTAAAACCCCACCATTAACTTTACGTAAGTATTTAATAACCGAATCAACTCTTCTTTGTGATAATATTTTATTATAAGCTTTTGTGTTTGGTGCTGAAGCACTACCAGCTAAAACAATTTTTATTGTTGCGGTAGTACCTTTACCATCTGTGGTTCTATTACTTTCAAATATTTTTTGAATTTGGTTAACCATTTCCTTATTCTTTTCAAAATTGCCTTGAATAACATTTTTAAAGAATTGTTCTATTGATAGTTTGTTATCATTAGTCGCCGCATTATTTTGGTATCTTTGTAATGTTGATGGTGATGTGTATGTGTTATACGTTGCGTCATATGAAGTTGTTGAAACAGTATTTGTTGTGTTTGGGTCAGGAATATCATTATCAAAATAATACCCTATACCTTTATACGGGTTTAAATCGGGTTGTGGGGTAGTTACTGACGAAGTAGTTTGAGCGGTAACCACTGGAAACTCATTAGTAATTTGTTTAAAATCTTCTTGAGTGACTCTTGGTTGGCTAATGATTTGTTGTAATTCAAATAGGTCACTTTTACTAAAAGTATTCCATCTTCTTGCTAATTCATAGATATCATATTTTAAACAACCCGCAAAAAATGAATCTATGATTCTATTCATTTCTTGAGGAGCGATATTTTTTAATTGTTTATTTACAATTAAATTTAATACAGATGGATGGTCAACAATAATTGACCAACTTAAACTACCACTTCTTTTAGTATTTTGGTATGTATATATTGGCTCAGGTCTACCTAAGAAATTATTTTCAGAGAAATGTGGACTAACACTTTCATTGAAAGTAATGTTATATGGTGGGAACCACATAATTCTACCTCCATTAGGTCCTTTCTCACATTCAGGTAATTCATCGTAAGTAAATCCAGGTCTATTTGAAGTTCTCCAAGCCAAATTCTCGATTGAGAACATATACTTTTTAACTTTACCATCAACAATATTTGACGAGCCAGGATTTTTAAAAGGAGCAATGTTTAAGTTATAAGTGTTATCTAAAACAGAATATGTAAATTTTCTATGATTACCGTCTGTTTTTTGTAAATCGTCAAAAGTTAAGTATGGAGTATCCTTAGTAAAAATTCTACAATATTCATTACCAACAACAACACCGTTTGTATCGACATAAGAAACAACTTTTGAACCTTTAGTAATTTCTTTATAACCATCGTTAAAAACTTTACTTAATTGGTTAATTGCATTACCAACGTGTGATAATCTTTTACTACCTCTTGGTGTTGAGTCAACTAATCTTTGGGTATTACTTAATATACTATCTTCCGTAAACGTATAATCATTACTTAAAATAGAATCTATTTTAGATTTAACTTCATTAAATGATGGTCCTTCACTTCCTTGGTCACCGCCAATTAACGCTCTATAACCAGCATTATTATATTTTGGAGAAGTCCAAACTAAACCGTCACCAACACCAAAACCATCAGTAAACGAACCACTATTAAATCCAATTTTTAAATTGTTAGCGGCATTGTTTTCAAATAGTTTTGACATATCTGTAGGTCCATAAACAATCGCTTGGGTATCTCTACCTAAACTATCGTAAGGAACCTCACCAAGTGGGGATGAAATATATGTAGGGTCTTGAACTGATGAACCTACGTAGTAATTTGTAGGTACGTCAATGTTTGGTGCCACACCTAAAACATTAATAACACCTTGAGCTACGTCTTGTAATAAATTTCTTCTATAATTTGGTTTGTACTTATTATAATTTAAACTTCTAAATAACGCTGAAGATGTTCCTGAGCCAGTGTTTAATAGTAATCTTTCAGATGGGCTTTTAGTTCTAATAACTTTAGGACCCAAGTATTGTTGTATTGGACCTAAGATACTACTAACATTTAATGCGTTACCAATTTGACCTACAACGGCAGGGTATCTAGAGTTAAGTTCATCTTGAAAGTAATCACCAGGAATTGGAGATGTTGGACTATATGAACCTGAGATTCTTTGGATAAAATTACCATTAATATCATCAGGACCATTAGTTATGGTTATCTTAGCAGTTGTATTTAAAAGATTAGTATTACCTCTTAATAAATCTGTGGCTTGTGCGAATATACCTTGGTTAATATTTGCGTTCTGATTTTGTAGAGTATTAACCGTTACGGTAGACGCCCTATCTTTTAATAATTTTTTTAGACTACTAGCACCTAATTGAGTAATATATGAATCCTGAGATAATGTACCGTCACTACCTTGTGGGTTTGAATCCATTAAAATTTGATACGGACTATAGGTTGACGGTATAAAACTTAGTGGGTCTGAGTATTGTATAAATGTAGGTACAGATTGTATGTTATTTATTGATACAAGTTGTATTGGGTTTTGGGAAGAATACTTGTTTTGAGTTGGTATTGTTAATTCAAAAGGTGCACTAAGTTGTGGTAACTTAGCATCCATAAAATCATAAGGACCTAAATTAGAAACAGTGTTTGATAATCCTCCAACGTTAATATTTTTATTATAACCACCATTAGGACCGTAGGCGTTTAATGGGTATAATAAATCGGCGAATGGGTCATCAGCAATTAAATTGTCATCAGAATTAAAAATACCCTCATCTCGTAATATTACTTCGTGAACAATACTACTCTGTGATTGTGATACGTAACTACCAGGCACAGTGTATGGTGATAAATTTCTTGATAATAATTTATCTCTAAACCCTGCGGTTGATGGAAATGTTAAAGTACTTGGCATTTATATTTTTACTAATAAATAGATTTAACTTTATTTTTTATCTTCCCGCTCTAATCGCAACGCTAGGTCGAGAACCACCTCTTATAGTGTTTCTGTCTTTTTCAGCTTTAGCAACCATATCGGCAATTTTGTCAGACACATTACTTGTTCTAAGTGCATCTAACACACTATTTTGTAAATCTTTAGGATTTACATTTATATTAACTGTAAGTTCACTGTTTGTAGGTGTTTGTTGTTGTGCAGCAGTATTAGGTGGTACACTTGTAGGTTGTTGTGTTCCAGGTAACGATAACGAAGTTCCAGGTGTTAACCTTGTTGGAGGAGTTAATGGTGCTGGTGTGGTAAATGTTGGGTTATTTTGTTGTTGATTTGTTTGAGTATTAATTCCTGTGGCAGTTGTTAACGTACCAATTTGATTCATCATTCTATCATATTGTTCAGGTGTTAAAAATTCTTTAGGGGCTTCTATTAATTTTTGTAATGTTTCACCCATCCCTGTTTTAAATTCCTTAGCAATATCCGCAAATCCTTGTTCACTAGTCTTAGTCCCCTCAAAAATCGACTTTAGGTTTGAAGTTAAGACACTTTCATATTGTCTAACATTTTCTCTTAAAGCGTCATTAGTTAAAACCCCCTGTTCATTTCTTTCTAAACCAAGTGGTTTATTAAAACTTTCAACAACTTTACTTTGTTTCTCTTCCGCAACTTTTAAAGTTCTATCAATAGCATTTGACGCAGCAATTTGTTGTGGTACAACACCTTTTCTCGCTTTTAAAGCGTTATCCATATTCCTTAAGTGACCATTCGCAATTTTTTGTAAATCGATAGCACTTTTGGCGGGCTCATTCATTTTTTCAATGTCCTTTCTGTTAGACTCAGTTAAGTCACTAACCGCCTTTGTAACAGACCTTGTCATTTCATTACCCTGTTCGTCTTTAACTGTTTCATCAAAAGTAACAACATAAGTACCACCACTTAGTTGTGCCATATTAGCCAACATTTGTTTGTCTTTTTCGTTAGCAAAATCAGTAGGGAATCTAATCTCTTTTAATTTTCTATCTAAATCACCCGCATTCATTGCCATTTTAGCTAATTCATCAGGCATAAGTCCCATAACTTTAGCTAATTCTCTCATCTGTCCTTGGGCACCAGGTAAAATAGACATTTTTTGATTTTTCTCATCAAAATAAACTAATGATTTGGTTGCCTCAATAATAGACTCTTGTAATTTAGCAGGGTCGTTTCTCGCCATATCCATTAATTTATATGGGTCAAGTAAAGATTGTACCTGTACTCCTAATCTTTGGAATGACGCAGCAGTGTCAATAGCGGCTTCAGGGTCAAATAATTTGTCCGCAAAGGCCAATGTTTTTGACATATCAATTCTTAACCCAGCGGCTTGTGCAGCCATTTTAGCCATACCCTCAACACCATTTTCAAAATTATAAAGGGCTAATTTGTCAATACTCTTACTTAATTGAGTGTAAGTTGCAGACGCACTAACACCGACTTCTCTAGCGGTATTTAATACTTTAGTCATTTCACCACCTATGTTATACAGACCATAACCTGCGTCAACAAATTTTCGGGTCATTTCTTCAGCAGTTTGTGATGAAGTCTTGGTTCCATCACTAACTAATTCACCTACGGCAAATAACTCAGCGTACGCATCTTTTGATAAAATAACTTGGGTATCTAAAGCGGAAACAACACCTTTTTGGATGTCTAAAACATTCTGAATCCCCCCTCCAAGTTCTGTAACACTTGGAATAGCTCCTGCTATCGCTTCTTTAATTGATTGGGATAAGTCTCTTGTACCACCAAAAGTAGTTGCTAAACGACCTACTTGGTCTTCCATTTTTTCAAATGTGGATAATACCGACTCTAAACTAGTTTTTGATATTAATATATTTGAATTAAAAACACCTAAAACATCTACCGCTCCAGCAAGTGTTTCCCCTAACTTGAACGAGTCTTTGGTGGTTTTACCTGCGTCATCTGCAGGTGGTGTTTGTTGAAATAGCATAGTGTTGTTTTATTTATTATATAAATACCAACACATTAGTTTTCATCAGGATTTTTTTCCTTAACTAGTTGGTCAATGATATATCTTCTTAGGTAGATTGGCATATTCATAAAATCTGTATAAGAAACATTTAAGTGTCTTGTACAGATAAAATATTCCCAAGATTGTACTTCTCGGTAATTAGAAGAAAGGCCGAAAAAACTCCACCCCAAAGCTTACACCAATGGTGAGCTCTTTTCCTGACGGGGCGAATATTTTTTTTGTTAAGTCTAACGAAGGTTCATTTTCTTCAATAAATCTTCTTATATATTTTGCATCTGCGATTGGTAACGATTCTACTACTTGTACAATATGTCCCGAATCTCTATTCCCATCAACCTCAACAACCATTTTATTTAACTTCCAAGTTTGTTTTGGCGCAACTCTACCTGCAGGATATGATTCAGCCATTTTGTCTAATTCATTTAATTCACCGTAAGATAAAGGTTTTAGTTTAACACTTAAGTTAGATTTTGGTAATATTGTTGTAAATGTACCGTCTTCATTTGGTTGAACATCCGTTTTTCTAATAAACAATTCTTCTAAACTAATTGTGGATTCAAACGGTTTACCAGTTTCAGGGTCATTTATAGTTAATGTGTATTCAGTGCCAAATGCGGTATTTCTTAAAAAAATTAATATCGCTTGAATGTCACCTTGTAGTAATTCATCAGGTCTAATATCAGGTTCGTAAATTTTACTTCTCAATAAAGACATAATAATACCATCTTTAGGCATATCAGAACCTGCCAATAGTAAATTTTCGTCAGCGGCGGTTAAATAACCAACCTTAATTGATTTTTTCTTTGATTTGTAAAATAATCCACCTGAAGGTAATTTTACCACATCGTGTGGTAAACTAAAATTTTGTTGAGCGTATTGTTGTGTTGTATCCATAATAAAAAAATAACCGTAGAGAGTTTATAGAGTCCCTACGGTTAAATATAATTAAAGTGTTTTTTTTATCAATAGTATTAGTATACCAAGATACATCTGTCCATACGAAGTTGTGCGGTAATTTGAGCGATACCATCATTAGAATAAGCTAACTCTCCAAAACTCACGTCAGTTAAGAAAGTACCTTCTAAAATCCATTTCTCAACAACTACTCCTGTTGGGTCTAACATTTCAAGGTCAACATTTTTCTTGTAACCTGCAGCATAACCCATACGACCTGTAACTGATTCTGCGTGTAGACGAACCCATTCCATAAGAGCCTGAGCAGCTGAAGGTCCAATAGGGTCTCTAAATTTAACACTAATTGGGTCCCAAGTAAATCTACCTGCAACATATGTTGACGTATTTAAGAATTGAATTTCAGTAGAATTAATTTTAATGTGTGGTCTAGAAGTTGATTCTACGAACCATTCGTTAATACCTAATGTAGATGGAAACCTAAGAATGAATCGGTTCATTCTTTTTGGTTCATACGGTATCGGCATTTTCATCAATAAATCAGCCATAATATTTTCTTTTTAAATTTTTTTTTATTTTATATTATATAAATACTCCAAACTTCAAAATTCTTGTATTTACTTTTTGTTTTTTATTTTTTACTCTTATACTAGAATTACTTATAACTAGTTAATTATTATAAATTATTTAATTTCTTATTAATATTTAATTTTTTTGCCTCCAGATGTAGAATATGTTTGAATAATGTTATCTGGGTCACCCTCAAAATGTTTCTTAATCGCTTCTACATTTCTAACATCATCATCTGAAAAACCTATTGTTGGTAAAAAGAAATTCTTCACGTTATTTTTAAGGTACGCCTTTTTGTTTAACTCGTGAGAAAGTCCTTTAATATAGTTCATAAACTCTTTTAACGCTTTTACTTTCTCCTCTTCAGGATTTGCTTCCGCACCTGTTCCAAACGATACAGGATAAAATCTACATAAATCAAGATATGTCTTAATTAAGTCCATATCATTTAAATCCTCTTCATCTGCAAAATTTCTGAATTTTTTTAAATTTTTAACAAGTTCTTTTTTGTCTATTCCGTTGAAACCTGAAATAATATAGTTATAAACTCCTTCTTTTAAAGTGTTTGGGTTGTGACCCCTCGCAGTTATTATCGAAAAAATCGAACCGTTATTAATTGCCTCCACAAAATCATCCCAAGCGGGACCTGTTTTAGCTAACATAGCATCAACTAAAAATGATTTATCACCTTCAGTTCTAAAATTTCTAAATGGATTTTCCGCAAAACCCACAATAGTTTTACCATCATACTCAAACTCTTCTTTACCAATTTGAGTTCTATATTGTGCAAAATCCTCAGTGGTCATCCCAACTTCATCACCGTTACTATCCTTTAACATAATTCTAGTCGGCATTGTTACGATGTTATCGTCCCAATCAAAAGCATAGTACTTTAAATCTGGTGTTCCTTCTTGAGTAAATCCTTCGTTTATTATTCTTTTCATATTTTAATTTAAAGGCTAAAGGTGGGGATTACTCCCCACCATTTATAAGTATTAGATATTGTCAAATGACGCACCTGTTGGTGTAATCAAGAACTCAATATCGATGAATTCTAATGCTTTAGTTGGTTTGATATAAATCTTACCTACTAATTGGTTTTTATCTAAATCTTCAGTTGAAGACGAAACTGTTACACGGAAATCGTATAAACCTCTGTCTCTTCTGATTGCATCTAAGATAGGGTTAACTGAATCTAAGAAGTCTTGTCTTACTTTCTCGTCATTTTGTTCAAATAACAATCTTACTGCTACTGCTGAAATTAATTTACGAGCTTGTAACAATAATCTTCTTACGTTGATTCTGTCAAGTGCAGATTCTCTAACTTGTAAAGTTTTGTTACCCCAAATTACAGTTCCCACATCTGAGAAGGTTGCAATTGGGTTAATTCTACCAACATAAAGAGTATCTCTATCTTCTTGAGTCAGTTTACGTCTCGCTTTGATTGCGTTTACTAAACCTCTTGTGTAACCCGCTGATGCGAACCAAGGGAATGCGATATTATCTGTTAACGCTAAGTTTCTTGTCACTTCAGCAGTTGCTGGAATGTAAATCTGAGTGTTATTAACAGTATCACGAGTTAATACCCAAGGGTAGTAAGTTGCGGTGTAGTTAGAGTCAATACCTGTTTGTTCCAAGTTATCAACCGCTTCAGTTGGGTAGATGAAATCTTCTTGGTTTGTAGTTGTAGGTACAAACATATTAAAGTCAGGTGTTGTACAAACGTATAACGAGTCTGCTCTATCATTTTCAACCATATCAACCGCCGCTTCAATTAAGTTACTATTGTTAACATAATCAATACCTGGTGTTACAAACACGTTGATGTTTACCGCCTCAGGGTTAGAGAATGTTTTTTGACCTAATAGATATGCGTAGTAGTCAGTGTTTGCCCAATCATTTGAATCATCACCTACAGTTATTCTTGAGAATAAACCATTACCTGTTGCATTTGTGTATCTATCGTCAGCACAAGCTCCTGCCAAGTAACCTGATTGACCTAACACGAATCTGTCTCCGTTTGTTCTATATTCTCTATAGATATCCCAACCATCGAAACCTCCAGCCACAAATAATGTGTATTTTCTAGAGTATAGTCTATAGTATGGACTATCTGTATTTGTAGGTTCGCTACTGAATGGTGCCGAACCAACCGCAAATGCAGTTTGACCTGAAGTCGTATATCCATCAGGAATTGTTACTACAGTTGCTCCTGAATCCATATGGAAACCTTTAGTTATATATGGCCAACTTTGTAAAGCTGGTGAACACATAGTACCTAAATTTTGTTTACCAACATATTGGAAGAAATCTAAGTCATATCCAATTGATGTAGATAAACCTAAATAAGTACGTCTAACGTTATCTCCTGAAGAAACTGCAGGGTCATCATTACCTGTTGAATATCCAAATGGCGGGTTATAAACCACCTCGCCAGGGAAATCATATTTAGTTTTGTAGATTGGGAATGGAGAAGTAACACCATCGTATAATCTAAAGTTATATCCTTCATAACCACAAGGTAGTGAATCTACAGGTGCATCTTCATTAATCTCAACCATTATAAATTTAGAGTTTAACGCAAATTCACCATCTTGGGAACCAATCTTTTTAGCTACGAAATTGTTTTGACCTGGGTCCATAGAACAGTTTGTAAACTTTTCAAGTACTACAGGTGCATCATCAGTATCGTAAAAATCACGAACAATAACATCGAATGTTGAATTGTTAAATGAAATATTTGCTATTGATATTTTTAATTGGTCGTTAGCACTGTTACCGTCAGCAATTGATATAAATTTAAATAATTTATAAACTTGACTACCTCTTAATTCAGAAACTAACCAAGGAGATTCAGGTGTTTGGTATTTTTCAACATAAAATGCGATGTTATCCAATTCCTCACTTCTTGCAGAATTTAATGCTACTAAAGATTGTCTTAAACCTCTAATGTAACCTTTTTTATAAGCCCAATTTAATAAACTTGAGAATCTTTCTTCTAAAAATAATGGAACCTCTGTTCTTGGTTTAGAGAAGTTACCTAATCCAAATACTTTAGATACATAAGTTGAGTCTGAACTTTGTAATGAAGTTTTGAACACATATGTTTTTCCATCATCATTAGTTACATTAACCGCAAATGGTGCAAAAGGATTTTTAGTAACCGCACTATAACTACCACTGAAATCTAAAGTAACCGCACTTAATTGACTAACTTCATAATCAGGTCCTTTTTGAGTTGAATTATAATTAGATAAACCTCTAGAACGTAAAGTTGCAACTACTAAATTGTTGTAGTTACTATAAGAAGTACCTGTGTAGTAATATAACTTACCGTGTACAGTTCCTGAGAAACAATCTGGGATTGTTGTAGTTGTTGTACTTACAGGAATTGTTGTAGTAGTTGTGTTACAAGGATTTTGAGTTGTACTTGTTGTTGTTATTGGTGCTGAAGTTGTTGTAGTAGTTGTTGTTTTTGGTAACAATGTTAAATCTGTTACAACAGTCCAAAAAGAATAACCTGAATAACTGTTTCCTGAATAGTTATTAAATAACGCGTAATACCAAGGGTCATTGTATGAAGATGTATAATCTGTCTGTGCAGAATCTACACTTGGTACACCAAATACGTTGTTAGTGTTTGCCGAGAAAACAGGGTTTAAGATATCATAATCATAACTTGGAATTGTACCCCAATAATTGATTGAAGACGCACTTAAACTTGGTTGTGCAAATATACCTAATAATTGGTCTTTAATGTCTTGAGACAATGAAGATGTTCCTCCATCAAATTGAGTATATTCATTTGTTAATATATTTTGTATTTCTTCAGGGAAATTAGTTAAGAAAGTTATTGAACCATCTTGGTTTGAACAACCAGTAAATGTAACATCGAAACTAACAGTCTGTGCAGTACAATTAATATCACAAGTGTTTGCGGTATAGTTTGGAGTTCCGCTACAAATTTCATCAAAATGAACCGTAGTTGGGTCAACGTTGGCAATTGTTTGAATTGACCAAGATGGACCCGCATCATATCCTGATAAACCTAATACTCTTGTTACAAACAATTGATTTGATTGTTGAAGGTATGATTTTGCAATATACGATGCCTCGTATTTTGGAATTTGTGTGTTTATAAATTTCTCAGGGTTAGTTCCCCCAAAATAAGCTTGGAACTCGTCATAGTTCGTAATAAAGATAGGTTCAAATGCAGGACCTCTTAAAGTCTCACCTACAATACCTAAAGTTGTTACCCCAACACTCTGAGCTACAAAGCTTAAGTCTCTTTCAGAAGTGTACACACCTGGTGACACGAATACTTTACTGTTTGTTGCCATTATTTTTTAAATTTCTGTTCAGTTTTATTTATTCATAAATATTCGTTTTTAGATGAAAAAACTTTACTTTTGAAAACATATTTATATTCTGGCAGACTTTTTTCTGCCTTTTTTCTACTTATTAATATGAAAGAGCCAATCAAAAAGATTAAAAATCTTAAAATTTCGGTGGAATCACACGATATCCTAAAAAGGTACTGTGATAAGAGAGGTATTAAAATTTATAAGTTTATTGAGAACTTAATAATCGAAACTTGTAAAGAAAAGAAGGATATCTACGGAGAAAGTTAAACTAAGGTAGCTTCAAACGTTATTGTTGATGTTTGATTTGTAAATTCTTTTTCAATTTCAAACTTAACAACATCATTTCCGTTTACTTGTATTTTAGTAGGATTCCTACCATAGTATTCATTATCAATATAAACATCATAGTTTTTGACATTATTAGTTTTAATTAATGTTAAATCAACAGTATCGTAAAATCTTTGTACAACTAATGAGTTCTCATCAACAAATTCTATAACCACAGGATAATTTTTTGGGTTCTCTAAAGCTGGTCTTTTTTTCTTTTTGTTACCACCTTCTTGAACTTCGTATATTTGGAATACCCTTTCAACACCAGGTTTAACTTCAAACTCATCTTCATCTATTAAAAATCCTAACATTGTAAAATCATAACTTTGGATATAATATTTTCTTTTTTCAATATCCATTACAGATTCATCTGAAACATTATCCATAATAATTGGAATGTAATGACCTTTAATATTTGTGTAGGCTTGTCTTGAAGAAAATTTTTGTAATATAGTTTTATTTAACGAGTTCAATTCTCTCATTCTATTACAAATTATTTTTACAGAATACTTTATATCAACAGGAACAGGTTGAGGTATTTTATATACGTCAACATTTATTCTATCTCCGTCAAAACTAGGAACTGACGCATAATAATATTGTCTTCTATTTGGTATTGTATAAAGTAGGGATGGATTAGAACCGTATTTTATTTCGGGGGCTCTAATAACACTAATGAATGGTGGGGATACGTTTTTATCTAAATCTTGGAAATTCCAAGTTTGAGTAAACTGAGCCCAATTTTGTGTTGTGATTATAATATCAATATTAGGAATAACTTTTCCTTCAGAAACTACTCTTAAATCGTTTTTAACAAAATCTAAAAATCCTCTATCTAAATCGGCGTGCAAAATAGACTTAGGTAAAAATGTACCGTTTTCATTTATCTTATCTAACAACTCAACTCTTCTTGGATATAAAGTTCTGTGAGGTGTTAAACTAATATCTTTTTTTATTTTTTTAGGAAATCCCATTACTTTCTTATTTCATTAATTACAAATAATTTATTTTTTTTGTTTATCATATCAACTTCTTTTGCAGTGTATACTGGCTTCTCATTTGATTTATAAACAAAACTATCGTATTTGTAAGGATTGTATGTGACTACATTATCGTTAGCCTCTTCAGGAATATTTTCACAAGGGTATTGACAATAATCAACCAAAGTACCAATAACAAATGCGTGAACATTCTTACTTTTTTCACTTCTAACTTTATCTTTACCACCTTGTCTAACTCTAAACTCAACATCTGTTAATTTAACATAATCGGCGTGAAGAATAACTTTTGACTTATATGTGACTGAAAACGTATGTTTGTGTAAATTATAGTAAACCATAACTCTTAATCCTTTAAAGTCCTCTTCAGAATTATTGTGACCACATTTATGACAAATATATGGGTCGTCCCCTCCTTCAGATAAATCCCAAGACCAACCACACTCGTCACAAATTACTTCATTATTTGTGACAGTTTCCATTATTAAATTTTTTTGTCTTTCGCTAATTATTATTTTCATTATAAACCTCTAAATTCATTTTCACTTACAGGTGTTGCAATAATTGTCCTATAAAATGGTTTATAACCACCGTAAGTATGTTTATTATCAGACACAACCCTACCATCATTAGCCACAACATAGTATCTAACTCTTGTCTCGGTTTCGTAGTATCCAATATAATCACCATATTCAATATCAATATCCAATTCTTCTAAATGAGATTGATATACAGATATTCTAACATTACCAGGTTCAAACTGTTCAATTTTAGAATTACCTAAGTTTTTATTCTCAGGTGCCATAACTTGAACGAAGGCTTTAAACTCAACAGGAGTTCTAAACTTAATACCGTCAGATACTGTTTCCCCATAAACATCGTCTGTTTTAGTTTTATATCTATCAACTCTATATAAAACTAATGTAAAGTTCATATCACCTTCTAACCACTCTCTACCCATCTCAACATCCAATGCGTAGTCTTCAGCTCCAAAGAACTTTCCTAATCTTGTAATTGGCACTTTATTTTGACTCATATTGATAAATATCTAAAAATTTATTATCATTACATAAATAATGTACTTTGGAAAATAACAACCGAGAAATAAGTCAATTATTAGAACAAAAGGCACTCAATATTCTTGAGTCGTATTCTGGTGCAAACAATTATCTACTTAGATTAAAAAGACAACAAGAATTAAATAAAAAATTCTACCCAACAAGGGCTCAGTCAGAATACATTGTTAATTTTCATAATGTTGTTCCAAAGATTGCAAAAAAATGGGTTGACTTAGACCCATACTTTGCTAAAAAAATTGCCGACGAAAAACTATACACTAAAATACCTGAACAAGTTTGGATTGAAAAGTTATTAGTTGAGAAAGATAAGTCCTACCATATTTGGGGTAAAATATTTGAGAATGAGGATTTACACGAATTTTGGTTACCAAAGGGTGCCGTAATTAAAACCCACAAGGTTGAGAAAGTTGAAATAGACTACTCCAAGTACGGTCACAGACCTCCACTACAACATCAAAAAGAAGCAATAGAAAAATTAGTAGGGTGTAAAAAGTTTATTTTGGCGGATGATATGGGGTTAGGTAAAACTACCTCAACAATTATTGCCGCATTAGAAACAGGTGCTAAGAAAATTTTAATTGTTTGTCCAGCATCTTTAAAAATAAATTGGATGAGGGAAATTCAAAATTATACAGATAGAAGTGTTTTTATATGTGATGGTAAAAACTATTCAACTGAACACGATTTTGTTATTGTAAATTATGATATCCTTAAAAATTTTCACAATAACGATAAAAAAGAAAGACACACTTCATTAATATTACAATCAAACTTTGAATTAGTAATTTTAGATGAAGCTCACGCAGTTAGTAACTCTCAAGCACAAAGAACAAAATTAGTTAATGATTTTGCTAAAACAATTGACAAAATTTGGTTGTTATCAGGAACACCTATGACTTCAAGACCAATGAATTATTATAATTTATTAAATCTAATTGATAGTCCTGTTGCCCAAAATTGGATGGCTTACGCAATTAGATATTGTGAAGGGTATCAATTTAAAGTTGGTAATAGAAAAATTTGGAAAACAACAGGTGCGTCTAACCTTGAAGAACTTAGGGATAGGACTTCAATGCAATTTTTAAGAAGATTAAAAGAAGATGTTTTAGATTTACCTGATAAAATTATTACACCTGTATATCTAAGATTACGTTCAAGACTGTATGAAGAATTGATGGGTGAGTATTATGATTGGTACGATAAAAAAGAAGAAGAGTCATCATCATTAACTTTACAGTTTTCAAAGTTAATGAAAGTACGTCAAATTATTGCTGAAGAAAAACTACAATCAACATTTGAATTAGCCGAAAACATTTTAGAACAAGGTAAGAAAGTTATTATTTTTACAAACTTTACAGACACTTTAAAAAAGATTGTTGAGAAATTTGGTAAAGAGTGCGTGTATCTTGATGGTAGTTGTTCTCCCGCTCAGAGACAATATGCGGTAGACCAATTTCAAGAAAATGATAAAATAAGAATATTTGTTGGAAACCTAAAAGCTGCGGGAGTCGGATTAACCTTAACCGCGGCTGAGGCGGTTATTATGAATGACTTATCATTTGTACCTGCAGAACACAGTCAGGCTGAGGATAGAGCTTATAGATATGGTCAAAAATCAAATGTTTCAGTGTTTTATCCAATATTTGAAAACACTATTGAAGGAGCAATCTATGATATTCTCTCAAAGAAAAAACAGATTATCAGTGTTGTTATGGGGGATAATGTGAACTCAGACCCTGCGGATGTTGTAGAGGAAATTCTTAAGATGATACAAAACAGTAGATAATTTTACAATTCTTGTTATTTATTAGATATACAAAAGCCTTAAAATATGAAAAATCTGGTAAATAAGATTGAAACGTTAGAAGAGGAAGTTCAGAAAAATGAAAAGGACTTCGCAAAAAAATTCTTCATTAACGAAATGAAAAAAATAGGAATAGAAAGACTACCCTACTCATATAGTTCCCTTAAAAGATTTATTGACCCTGAAACTATGGATGTTCACTATAACAAACATTATAAAGGGTATGTCGAAAAATTAAATTTAGCCTTAGATAAGAAAAAATTTGGTGATTTAGATTTAGAACAAATTGTTAAAACTATTAGTAGATTTAATAAAACTGTTAGAGATAATGCGGGTGGTGCTTACAATCACGCTTTATTTTGGAAAATGTTGTCACCAAAAACTCAAAAACCAAAAGGTATGATTTTAAAACGTGTTGAAAAAGAATACGGTACCTTTGGTAATTTTAAAAAGAAGTTTGAGGAAATTGCTAAAGAAAGATTTGGTTCTGGTTGGGTTTGGTTAGTAGTAACAAAAACTAATAATCTAAAAATAATGTCCACCCCAAATCAAGACAATCCTTTGATGAACGATGTTAAAAATGGTGGATATCCAATATTAGGATTAGATTTATGGGAACACGCATATTATCTAAAATATCGTAATAAAAGAGACGAATACATTAAAAACTTTTGGGATGCGGTTAATTGGGATTTTGTAGAAAAATTATACAAAATGAAAATTGAAACAAGAATTGATGAGGATATTGTGATGCAACAACTTATGAACGCTTCCAATAAAGACATCATCACAGAACAAGAAGCTAAGTCTCAAAGTTGTTCTCACGGTGAAGAAATAAAATTTAAACAATTACTATTTCCCTCTTCAGATTTAAAACAAAAAACAACCCTCTATTCAAGATTCAAACAAGACTATGTTAGAGGATGGATGGATATACTTAAAAAATCGTATCCTGAAAATTGGAAAGAAAAAAATTCTTTATTTGTTGGTCACGAATCAGGTTTATACAATAAAGAAAACGTTAGGTCGTTACTAATGAACTTAACTTCATCTTATTCGGCATTCTGTATTATTCATAAGGATGTTAATCAATATTTAGTCCAAAATAATCAATCACCAATAGAATACACAAACGACCCAAAACACAATTTGTCTGAATTAAGAAGATTTTTCTCAGTTTTAGATGGTATTCGTTCGATTATTTTTAATAGAGAAAATCAATCAAATACTTTAAAACAAATTGGAGGAGTTCTTAAAAAAACAGATTGTCTTGGTAAAAGAAATGAGGACGCCGCTTGTAAAATAATTAATCAAAATTTAGGTGATGGTTCTTGTAAGATAGAATCAGGTGCGGGACATTCAAATGATATGTTATCAGGTATTGACGCAACATTAAAATTAGAAGGTAATAATTTAACCGCTCAAATAAAACCTTACAAAACAATTGTGGTTTCTGATAATTTTGTAGCAATACAAGGGTCCTCAAGTACTCAAGAATATAAAAAGGTTGATACTATCATTTTTGTTAATGTAAAATCACTATCTGTTAAAATATTCAAAACTAATAATATTAAAATTGAAAAGGGTAACTTTTTAATTCCAAAAGAAAATGAAATTATGTCTATTGTTGGAACAGGAGATATTGAACTAATTGATTGTAACAAATATTTATCAGAAAACGCAATATGGGAATAATATCAGAACCACACAGGTCAAAATTATACACAAGAGTTAAACATCTTTTAGGTGCACCGATAAGAAGTGTCGAATTAGAAGATGAAATGTTAGACTCGTTATTAGAATTAGCAATTGGAGATTATTCACAATATATCCAAGATTGGTTAATTGAATCTCAATGGTCGGCATTACAAAATTTAAATTTAGATGAACAATCTTTAGCCAGAGCTTTTGTAACTAGAAGTTTAGACTATGAAACACGTTATAGTTACGCATATTCTAAAATTGTTGGACTACAGGCTGGTGGTGATTGGGTGTTGAAAAAAGATTTTATTGAACTTAAAAAAGGTCAACAATTGTATGAAATACCTAAAGGTAGAGAAATCAATGAATTACTTTGGTTTACACCTGCTGAGTTAACAAATATTTTATTTGACCCTTGGTCTTTTGGGGCTATGGGTGGACCTGGACTTGGAGGTCCTGGCGGATACTCTCAATTAGGTTATAGTGGTTCTTATTTCTTAATGCCTGCGTTTGATATGTTGTTAAGAATGCAAGAAATTAACATACAGAGAAGAATTATTTCTTCAGAATTAACATATAGAATCACCGCGTTACCTGATGGTAAAAAAATGGTTCATTTAATGAACACACCAGGAGGTAAATTTGATTTTGGTAATTCAAATTTTTACAGTGGTAAAGTTTGGTATTGGTATTATGATGTTGATGGCCCAGATAGAGATAAGTGTTTGGCAGAAAATCCTGATATTATCAAACTACCTTCAGATGTTCCTTTTGATGAAATAGCTTGGATTGATTTAAATAACCCCGCCCAACAATGGGTTAGAAGATGGTTTATCGCTCTTTGTAAAGAAACGTTAGGAAGAGTTAGAGGGAAGTATAGTGGTAACTTAAAAACACCTGATAGTGAATTAACTATGGATTATCAAAGTTTATTAACTGAAGGTAAAGATGAAAAATCTAAGTTAGAAGAAGAACTTAAACTAAGGTTAGAGAGAATGAGACCTGAAAAAATGATGGAGAAAGAAGCTTTAACCGCAGAAAATTTAAATAAGGCAATGAAATTTAGAGCAATGCCAAGACAAATATACGTAATTTAATTATATGGGAATAATACGAAATACACCTTCAGAAAGAATAGTACAAGGTAAATTGGTTGTATCATCAGAACAAGTTATAGTTTCTGATTCACAATTTAAAACAAGAGGTGAAGGTGTTGTAATTGTAAAAGGTATCGACAGTAGTAAAGTTATTTTAGACCACACAACAACTGATAGAGTAGTGATTAAGGCATTAACTAAAGTATTAATAATACCTATGAATGGCAAAATTGACGATGAATATGATGAACTTTTATTAGATAAAGGTTCTTGTGTGGAATTTTCATATTGTATTGGAAATTGGTACATACTAAGTTCAGACGGATTAAAAATGAGTTAAAAATAAAAGGGGGTTTTAGACCCCCTTTTTTAATTTATATATTCTTCCCATCCTTCTTCCGCCAACTCATACATATAATCGGGACTTAATCCTCTTTTATCCCAATACTTTAATTCTTGTTCTGAGATATCCAAAACATCTTCTTGTAGTCTATCTTGACCTGATGGGTCAAATGGTTTCCCGTTAATCAATTCACATTGTTCTTTGGTAAACAATCCACGTTTTTCAGGGTCTAAAACTAATAAGTTATCTCTAACCTCATCTTTAAACACAACTAATAAAGGTTCAATACGTTTATTAAACGTTGTAATAGCTCGTGGGACATTATACTCACCTGTTAAGTCAGGATTATCTTCTAACGCTTTACTGTCTAACATATAACAGTTTAATACTGTTTCTTCACCTTTCTTTTGTACGTCACCGTGAGATGCTCTAATTCCGTTATTAACATAAAATATGACATCACCTAAGTTAATATTAAGTCCGTGTTTGATGGCTAATTCCATATGAGCCATTTTACTCATAGACCCACCCGACTTTGTTTTTTGAGTACTTCTAATTCTATAATCTTCTAAAGACAATTTAACTTTAGCTCTTTGGGCAATTTGTTTTAATGGAATCTTTTGGTCAAATATTTTCTGTAAGTATTCGTAATACCACTCAACAAATTCTTGACCTTTACCCTCTAACAATAGTTTAACTCCTTTATCCAAAAATGCCTCAATATATAAAGGTAGTTTTTTAGATTTAATAGTGTTACCCGTTAACTTAACTTTACCTTTGGCATCCATAACCGCATAGTTCTTACGAGCCAAGTTAATACAAGAAGGCCAAGTACCATCAGTATCTAACGCCATTTCACCTCTCATAAATAAATCGTTGAACTCCGCAACGTCCGCGTCATCGCCAGTATATTCCTTACCCTCTTTAACTTTCCAATTTAAACCTTTACCGATATAACGTCTGTTTTCCCATCCTTCAGGTTTAGAGAAGTTCACACCGTCCGTATCCATTACAAGAGGGGTATATCCTCGTTTCATAAAGAACTTAATCATCATACGAAGATATTGTCTTCCTGTACAAGTAATCTGTTCACCCATATACATATCACCCCAAGCAAATACCTGTGGAGCTGATAACGCACCGAACATCGAGTTAATAAAAATCTTAATTGGTAACTGTTTACGGTCATAAGATAACGACTTCTTAGGGTCGGTTTTCTCATATTGACCCGCCAAGTTTTTATACAAGATACGAGTATCACGGAAGTACTTCAACATCGCTTTCATACCACCTGTAACGTCACATTCAGGAAATACATCGTGTACCAACTGAATAGAAGGGTATAGGGAACTAAAGTCAAGTTTCAATACGTTTCTTGAGTAACCTACTTTAAGTAGTCTTGATAAACCACCAACAAAGTCTGTTTTATCTTGTTTTTTAGGTATTGCTAACTTGAACTTATAAGACCAAGCTAACATTAACATTTTCCATAATGTTGCGGTACCCATAGTTGAAACTCTTTCGTAGGTTGTCGGAATCATAGATGCCAACAAAAATGAACCCTGATTAAATTCATCATCGACAACAAGAGTTTCTTCCAAGTCATCGTCAAGATATCTTTCAACTACATTATCACCTGTTACTTTAATGTAAGTACCAGGAAATCTAACATCTAAATTATCAAATTCAGGTTTGTCGGCTCTCTTATACTTACCGTTAGTAACGTTTAACCAATACTCTTCTTTTTTGGCATACATAGGACCAATCTCTAAATGGTCAATATATACACGGTCTTGAGCCTCAGCATCAATATATTGAGTAATGTATTTCAAACCTGCAGACTTAATACTTGAATTAATTGCCTGAGCTCTACGTACAGAGTGAATAATATCAATTACGTTGTAACCCCAAATTGATACTTGATTGAATCGTTCTACTTCATTCGCAAGTTTCAACATACTCTCTTTTTGAGATATGGTTCTTGCAGGATTCAATGAACGGCAAACCTTTTTAATGTCTAAATTAAGTGCCTTACATCTTTCAAATATCCAAAACCAGTCGAAGTTAGCTGAATTGTAACCACCAATAATACTTGGTTTTATTTCGTCAATAATGTTAAAAAACTGAACTAACCCCTGTCTTTCTTGTTCTTCAGTTGCACATTCGATTACCTTTTGATAACCTTTGTTAGTTTTTATTCCAATCATAAAGATACGACCGTCCTTAGGTTCAAGTGCGGTCGTCTCTAAGTCGAATACAAGTCGAGTAACATCATTGTACTCCTCATATCCTTTAAATAAACGTTTTTCTCTTTGTATTAAGTATTGTTCTACAGGAGGTAGAATCATAATTAAATCTTTCGCCCTTTCACTCCAAGGGTCTAAACCACCATCTCTAAAGAATTGGATTAGAGTACGGTAACCTTTTAAAGATTTAACCATATACTTAAGACCTTGTTCCATTCTATCATTACCTTTAGTTTCTAACTTTTCGATAACAATACCATATTTGGTCATATTTTCTTTTTGAGCGCCTTTAGAATTTTGATAAAAGTTTAAACCTTTCAAATCTCCAACCCACGCAAATGCAATAAAACTGTCTTTTTGGATTACTTTTCCCTGACCAGGGATTTCTTTAATTTTGTAAATTGAATCTGACACATAATCAAATTCGACCGCCACGATAAATTCTTCGGGGTCATTACCTTCAAGGAAGGATTTAATTTCTTCTTGACTAATCATTTATATATTTTTTAAAGTGGTTTATTAGCTGCCGTATATAACGACATTTACCTTACCTCAATAAATATAAAAATTTTAAAGATTTAAGTCAATTAGCAACAAGGATTATCTGAAATAAAACTATCTTGGATATTGACAAACAATCGTTCTCTGATTGGGACGATTAGGTCTCCTTGGTCATTTTTTAACATAAACTGACCTTCGTATCTACCGACCTTATTGGTGTCTTTCTTTTTGAATTGGTAGTAAATATAATATTCTGTAGGAGTATTTGGGTCTACAAAAGTTTTTGAGACAAACCCTGCGGCTTTACCAGTTATCTTAGGGATACCTGTTTCAGTATCAATCATAGTGAAAATAATAGAAGAAGATTCTATCAAATCCATAAATTTATGATAGTCACTTCTACCATCTTTAACTACTTGCATTTTAAGAATAGGTAGGGTTGCGTTCTTTTTAATAAAAAATTCCATCAAACTTTTTATAATAAATACATTGTAATTTAAAATAATGATATAACTATGCTTATTTTACTTCATTACAACATAATATCAAAATATTCTCTCCAATCAGATTTAATTAAATGAAATAAATCTTTTTGTTTAGAATAACAGATATCAAATATCTTCTCATCACTACCAATATATCCATCATTAATTGACTCTTCTATTGTATTAACAACTAAGTCCAATAAATTATCTATTAAATGTGAAGGTAATAAAAATGCGGTTCCCTGTATATGTCTTATCTGTGATAAACTATGATATTCTTTATTTGGTATTGTAAAATCTTCATTGTGACTAAAAAATGTGATTTTGTTAGGGTCCAAAGATTTAACTTTTAATATGTTTGGCCATTTTTTGTTTTTATAAAGATTAATATCATTTCTTAAACCTCCAGCATCTGCCCAAATAACAATATCATTATTAAAATAATTGTTGTCTATAGTGTCTTTAAGAAAAAAAACTTTGTTAAACATTATTATGTTGTATAAAGGTTGACACATTTCGGGAACATCGGGGAAACTAACCTTAGATTTAAAATCTTCTGAAAACATTAGACCACTTAAAGAGTCGTAATATTTTTGATACATAGGTAACTCAGATAGAGGTTTCTCAATAAAGATAGTTTTTTCAAGATTAGGGTCAAACTCTTTTCTATATTTAGTTAATTCGTCAACAAATTTAGATTCTGTGTATACCACAATATTACAATCTAATGATAGTGTATTTCTCATCCACCAACCATAGGTGTGATAAGACATTCTAAAATTATTCCAATTTTCTCTACCAATATCATATAGAGCCATTACTATAACAGGATTATTTATATCCATTCCCAATTAACTTTAATATTTTTATGTTGAATATCCACTTCGTTTACATCAAAATAATTTGAAGTGTTATCAGAGTTTATTAATGTACTTAATTTAAATCCGTACTTATTTAAAACTGTAGGGACAAATCCTTCAGAATATGCGTAATACCCGTTATTGTTAAGCTCAAGTAATTTTTTTAACGCCTTATTTGAAAATCTTGTTGTCGGGAAAAACGAACCAAACATTTCGTTAGTTTCTTCAGGTAGTACGTCTCCGTCACCAGGAAATCTATCAAACCAAAGACTTTTTGAGAAAGTTTTATTGTCAATAGTTGGCACATTTTGTTGTGAGATTACCCCGTCTTTTTTAAAACAAAAATATGACATAAAATCAGAATCATCTTTGTCTGTTCCTAAGAAAAACTCTTCCCAATTTTTTATTTTAATATCATCATCAAAAAACCAATAAAAATCGTAATTAGGATTTTTCACATAAAAGTATAACATCCTTAAATGAGCAAAAAACCAAATAATATTTCTATTACCATACGAGTTCCAATAATGATTTTTACTAACATCTATGTTAAAATTAAGATTTTCTCTAATTTCTTTTTCGGTATATTTAAATCCGACATCAAATGAAGAATCATTTGTAATATCTGACACCCAAATTAATCTTTTATCTTCTTTTGGAAAATTATTCCAATTATCAACATAACTTGGGTACATATTAGGTGTTGTACAAACACAATTTATATTATTCATATTCTTTAGTTAAAATTTCATTCCATTCAGGAATTCTATTAAATTGATGTACTATATCGTACTTTAAATTTTCGTGAGTAAAAACTTCATTACCGACTAACTGAGCAACTCCGCCATATCTACCTATAAATCCGTTTTTAAAACCCCAACTTTCAAAAAATTGTGTTGGTCCGCCTAAAGCACAATGTAACGTCCACCCTTCAGTAACTTCAAATATTCTTAAATTATCAATTTTATTTTCAAATATCATAATAATTAAAGCCGCTTGGTCTTTAATGTTGTGGTTATTTAATCCGTTTTCACACATCAAAAACAGTTCATCGTACAATTTAATTAATGACTCTCTTTTACCTCCAATAACTCCTGAACAAATAATGTCTTGATTTAAACACTTACCAAAGTATTCGGGAAAAACCTTATTTATTACGTCAGTATTCCAAGGTTCCTGTATTAATTTTAACCCTTCAGAACCTACAAATACGTCATAGTTTAAATCCATTTTAGTAAAAGGGTCTGATTGGAATACAACATCAAAAACGTCAGTGATTAAGAATAAATCTATATCACTAGTTTTTAAAAATTCTAATGTTTTACCAAGTCTTTTATGATTAATATAATAGGTATCGTCAATACTAACAGGTATTGATATGATACCAATTTCTTCACACATTTTAATTTCTTCTTCAGTTGAGTTGGCACATAATAGGATAATATCACCATCCGAATATTTTTTAAAACTTTTTGACCATACTTTTATTTTATTAAAATTTAATTTAATATTATTTGATAATCCTAATAACGCTTTTTTCATATGTTTTTTAACAATTATTTAAAGATAAATTTAATTCTTCATTAAAGTTTAAAATTGTCGGCCAAAGATACTCAACACAGTAATTGGTTTGATTTATTATTTCAGTTTTAGACAAAGTTTCTTTTATTTTTTTATAATATTCTAAACTATTTTTTAATATTAATTTTTTAGATACTATACATTGGGCAGAACTAATAAATTTTATTGGTTGGTTATATGAAATATTATTTCTATTTGCATATTCTATTGTCTTTTCTAATTCATTACCGTCTCGAATATAAGTACAACCTAAAGGATAAAATTCGGTTTTAAAATCAAAACCATTAACTTTTTCAATAAACGACGGGCAATGGTCAAAAGGATAATCTTGAGAGAAACAAACATAGTCAGGTAAGTTTTCATAATTATCTATCATATATGTTAGATACGCAATAGTGTCGAAACCAACATTAGGTAAATTATTTTCAAACTTACTATTATTTTCAGGATTTTTATTATAGACAATGTTAGGGTATTTTATATTACTTAACCATTCTAAATTTCTATTGTAATGACAAACAATTACTACCAAATCCATTTTTATAATTTTCCTTCAATTTTATCACACCATCCTTTAGATTCAGAATGAGGCCATACAACCCAATACGATGGTTTTTCTGCGGTTAAAAATTCTCTCCAAATTTTACAATAACCATCTTTATCATTCTTCAATCTATTGATTTCATTTTTATCGGCGTCTTTTCTATGTAAAGTTTCACCACCTTCTCTATGAAACGCAACCACCCAAAAATCGTAATCCGTTTCAGATACTTGACTTAAACTAACATCAATACAATGTTTAAAAATTTGTGAAAAACTATTAATCCATTCTTCTTCATTTTCAAAATTATATGTGTTAGGAGGATATTTTTTATCTAAAGTTTCTTGTTGTACTGCCCTTTTACCAAATAAAATACCCGCATATTTTTCATAGTCACGTAAAGTTCTTTCAGTACCAAAACCAAAAATACCAAATTCTTCAGGGTCAAATACTTCACCATCCATACTAAATAATCTTCTATTTTTAGAATGTGAAAATTTATTCTTCTCTCCCCAAGTTTTATCATCATCCCATTGTTTAGTTCTACCTTTACGAGTGTATTCGTGCCAACAAATAATTTTATGTGGGTGAAATAAATCATATCCGTGAGTATAAGCTCTTGCGGCAATAGAAATTTCTTCACCGTGGAAATAAAATTCAGGGTCGTGTTGTACTTCTTTGGCAAACGAGCCTAAAGTAAATGCGAAATGTGCGGAATAGAACCTACTCGGTACTGGTTCTTCTAAAGTATCCCAATTAGGGATTGTTTCAGGTAAAAAGAATATCGCGCCTTCAGGAATAAATCTATCAAAAGACATTCTCCAAGGAACCATAACTCTACCATTTGGGTCGTTCTCTGGGTCAAAAGAAGATACATAACTTGTTAGTAAAGGTTTTTTATAACCCTTTTCTTGTAGTTGTTTAATCATATTAATAGACATCTCATCCCAATCTTGTTGAAATCTCATATGAGAATCTATTTGTAAAGTATACTCTTCTCCATCATATAACTGTTGAGTTAGATTTCTTGCCCAACAAACACCTTTAGACTCTTCATAAGGAATATTTAAAATTCTAAATCTATTATCATTTTCATACTCAGACAAATCATCAAACTTATCATTAGGGTGAAATTGTCTTGCAATTGAAAAAATTAAGTTCTCAGGATTTTTAGCCTTACTAATGGCATCCTTAATAGTTGGTATTAGTTGGGGGTCTCGATAAGACGCAATTTGGATAAAAATTTTCATATCATTATTTTAGATACTAAAATATAATAAACAAAGAGTGAATATAAATAAAAAATCCCCCAAGTTAGTTGGGGGATTGTCAAATATTGTGTGATGTTATTTTTAATATATTTTATTTAACACAAATATGTCAGAGTATATTGAATTTAAAGCACTATTACTACTAAATTCTACTGTAACATCTAACGTATTTGAAACCGTGGTATTAAATGTTGTGTTATTAACCGTATTAAAGGCAAAACCTTCAGGTGCCGCATTAGATTGCTTTGTGGTATGAAATACTCCAAGGGACACAATTTCTCCAACTCCAGCAACACCTGTGTTTCTAATTGTGAAATTTATTGAGAATTGCCATACGTCATTTACCGCACCATTCATATTTTGAAGTCCACTATCAGCTAAAACAACTGAACCTGCTTTAACTCGTATTCTAATATCGTCGCCATTTCTTGATGATAACAAACCTCCAAAATCGGCTCTAAAACTATCTCCAATTTGGAATTGGTTAGGCCCTACAGTAAGGGTACCTACACCACCATTGATTATTGATGATTCTACAGTTGTGGCACTTACCACAACACTGTTACCTGTTTGAGAAAATAAACCATATACCGTAGGGAATGGTGCTGGTGGAGCAGATGTTCCTGAAGAACCGCTAGTACCACTAGTTCCATCAGTACCTGAAGTACCACTAGTTCCATCAGTACCTGAAGTACCACTAGTTCCATCAGTACCTGAAGTACCACTAATACCATCTGTTCCAGAATTTCCTGAAGTCCCACTAGTACCATTATTACCTGAAATACCACTAGTACCTGAAGTCCCATTTTGAGTTACCGCAGAAAAAGGTATTGACTCAGTTTGTCCTGAAGCTACAGTATTGTAGTTTACGATAACCATCAAAGAATCTGAATATCCTGTGGTCGCTTTTGGTAATAATGATATTGGTAAATCCGCCATTGTATTTTTTATTTTTTATTTAATTCCATATAATATTGTAAACCTGACTTGTTATTAGGTACAATATTATCATCATTTAATTCGTTACTACCTAAATAAACAATCTCTTTTTCGATTGTGTAAAGGTCTAAGAATTTAGTTGTTTTTTTAATTTCTGTTTTAAAATCGGCAACTTTGATGTTGTCGTTTAAATCAAGCGAAGTAACGTAATTTTGTATGTTACCCTCACCTTTTAGTTTTACTGTTATTTGTGTTTGATATCTCATATTAGTCCCACCATATGTAATCGTTTATCATATCCCAACTGGTATATTCATTGTCTATTGTAATTTGTTTTACTTCATCATTAGAAATCATAGTTAATAGATATTGACCATCAATATTATTTTTTACAACATATCTATCTTTAACTGCGTAAACATCGTTCCAATAATCATCTTCAATAAGAGTACTATTTAATAGTGCCCCGTTAAAATTGTATAGATTAACTCTTAAATTATCGGAGTTAGTAAGGTAAACATATAAGAAGTTATCTTTACCAATTCTTAAATCTCTTTCACCAAAATCTTCAGGTAAAGTAAATTGATTACTTATTGAATCTTTAGTTAAAACTCTAGCGGTTGAATTTTGAGAATTATATAAAAGAATATTTGAATTTGTAGAATAGTATTCTTGAGTGTAATAATTAGTTGATGTATTAATATCATTATACACTTCTGTTTGTGTATACCCTGTTACTTGGTTATTAACATAGTAACCATCCTCGTAATTAGTCATATAAAAAGTTCCATAACTTGTTGAAATATTATACCAACTAGGTATTGGAAATCCTAATGAATCGACTAATTCACCGTTTAAGAATAATCTATGGTTAGCGTATGAGTCACCATCGGTAGTGTAACTATAATTAAAATAATCACCAAACCAATTAGTATTCCATCCGTTTATATCATTATAACTTACATTTGTTGATGTGATATTAACACCATTTTCAGTTATTGAGAAAACCGATGAATTAGTGTCACCTGTCGAACATATTGTATAAAAAGTCTTATTTCCCCAAGAATAAGGATAAAAAGTTTTATCATTTGAACCGCTATTTTGGAAAGTATAGGTTGTAAGTTCGGTTTGATTTTCTAATCTATAAATAATATCTAAATAACTAACTTCATATCCACCACCTGTGTAATAATTCCCCGTACCGTTATATAAGATAATAAAAATACCTCCAGAAGGAACATCGTCAGGATAAAATTTTGTTTCGTACTGAGTTGTTATATTAGTATAATTATTACCTCTTACGTGGGTTGTTGATGAAACGTAATCAGTAACACCGTTATAATTATTAATTAAATAATCAATATTATCATCATCACTATTCCACATAGTAATGTTAAATGATTTATCACCATACCATTGAAAATACCACTGATTGTATGTGTTTGGTATTATTAATAAATCAGACTTTACTGTAAGTGACGTGTCGTAAATTTTTAGAGAACTAAGTGTATTATTACTTATCAAATAAGATAATTCGTAAAAATAATTTGACGAATAATACGTACCATAATATCTTTGTTCAATAGTATAGTCCCAACTATTAATTAATTCGGTAGAACCATTATTATTGACTTTATATGAATATGCCGTGTTATTGTCATTATTATAAATTACGAAAAAGAATGAACCGTCTTGACAAGTTCCGTCCCAATCCCATTGAATATCTAAACTTTCATAATTTGAGTCAAATGTATATTGATAAACTGATTTACCGTTAAACCAATAAAATAACCCTCCATCAGGGTCTTGGAAATAAACAATTCTACCATCTATTATACCAGAATTAGAGTCAAAGGTAGTTGCACTGAATTGTTCAACAACATTCCCATTAACATCAATAAACAATGATAAACGTTCAGTATAACCATCATTACGAAAATCTAATAAACAACCACTTTCAGATAATGGATACCAGTTGTTGATATTCCAATATGTCGTATCAACACCTAAATCTATAATTTCAGCGGTAAAGTCGTTAAAGTTTAAGAACCCTAAACTAAAAGTTGTTTGACCTGAAACATTACCTAATTGCATATAATTTTGGTTTTGTCCGTAAGGCTCTGAAACTGTTAATGTATAAACATAATCGTATGTTGTTGATGAAATAGTATACTCACCATAAGGTAATTCACTATAATAATTGAAAGGTATTGTCTTAATACCTAAGTCAATTGGTGTTCCACCTGTCATTGGTTGGAACGTAACATTTGCGGTCTGTCCCGATAAATTATTACTTGTTATTCTAACTCCTATAGCCATTTTATTTTTTTATTTATAAATATCAATTGATATTATTTAGTTTATTGTATTAACCATTTATTTTTAAGATATAACGTTAACGTTGATAATTCTGTTGGTGATAACGCCCTACTATAAGCTAAAACGTCAAATAAAAATCCGTTTAAATAGAACTGAGCAACTCCCGCGGGAGCCCCTGTGTAGGAAACACCTAAGAACATATATGTAATTAATGATGAAGTTAATGTCCCTACATTTGAAGAAAAAGTTAATGATTGTTGAACCCCATTAATATAGAATTTAAGTCTATCAATATTTGTTAATCCTCCACCATCAAACACTAATGTTAATATACGAGCATCATTATTTACAATCCCACCGCTAGCAAAACCATTAGCAATGGCCACATTATATGTACCTCCACTTTGTCTAATGTAAGACGCGTTTAATCCTGTATTACCATCTTCACCTCCTTGGATATATTGTTGTGTGGTGCCAGTATTTAATGTTTTAGCAACTAATACTAAAGTCTGACCTGATTTGGATGATAAATCAGTTAATGGGTTAACACTTAAACCGTCCGAGGTACCATTAAAGTAAACCCCACCTAAACCATTTTGTATATTACTCCACCATTCAGGTGCAGGTACAGGTCCTCCGCCAATAGGGTTTGCGTTATGTGCGGAAGACGATGAGTCAGTCCATTGAGTAAATGTACTTCCACTTGTTGGTACTGGATTAAAATATGATGATAAATCACCTTGATAATATATTTCTAGTGTAGGGTCAGATGGAGGTGGTGGAGGTACTGGAGTCGGAGTAGGGGTTGGAGTCGGAGTAGGGGTTGGAGTTGATGTAGGTGTTGGTGTTGGAGGTATTGGGGTAGGTGTTGGTATTGGCGTTTCAGTAGATGTAGGTATTGGCGTTTCAGTAGATGTTGGTGTAGGTATTGGCGTTTCAGTAGATGTTGGTGTAGGTATTGGCGTTTCAGTAGATGTAGGTATTGGCGTTTCAGTAGATGTAGGTATTGGCGTTTCAGTAGATGTTGGTGTAGGTATTGGCGTTTCAGTAGATGTAGGTATTGGCGTTTCAGTAGATGTTGGTGTAGGTGTTGGCCCTACTAATAACTCATACCAAATACAAACAGGTTCTCCCTCAATAAAATCAACAGGTGAAGGTTGGATTAATACTAATGGGGACGTTCCAGGATTAATACCTCCGTTTATTAAACCACCGAATTCATTTGAGAATGAAAATGGGTTACCTTGATAAATTGCGGTATTTTCATTTTGACTAAAATAGATTAAATAATTGTTTGTTAATAATTGTATATAATAATCATATAAATTATTCCCCTCATTATCTATAAAATTAAAATCAACTCCGTTTATATCAAAAGTATTTGGATTTAATATTCCTTGACCAGTCCCAAGATTTGAAAATTCAGGAAATATTATATTACCCTCTGTTGGGTAAAAATAAGGTAATGTTATTAAATTAAAACATCCGCCAGTTACTACTAAAAATTCAGGTATAAAATCATTGTTAGGTATTATTTCAGAACCTAATCCATCGTTTGGTATGTGATTGTCGTAGAAATCATTAAATGGAATATAACCTCCATTTAAATCATTATTAGGAATATACCCACCATTTAAATCGTTATTAGGAATATACCCACCATTTAAATCGTTATTAGGAATATATTCTACATTTAAATCATTATCTAATATATTGTCACTATCAATATCATTATTTGGTATGATTAAATAATTGATATCGTTTGGAGGTGTAGAGTTACATTGTATGATTAGCTTATCACCATTTTCTTGTAAAACATAAAAACCATTTTCTTGTAATAAAAAACAATTTTCAATAGGAGTTGGTGTTGCAGTAGGTGTCGGAGTTGGTGTCGGAGTTGGTGTTATCGTAGGTGTAGGTGTCGGAGTTGGTGTTGGAGTTGGTATTATCGTAGTAGTAGTTGTAGTAAATGGATTGGTAGTAGTAGTTGTAGTAAATGGATTGGTAGTAGTAGTTGTAGTAAATGGATTGGTAGTCGTAGTTGTGGTAAATGGATTGGTAGTCGTAGTTGTAGTAAATGGATTAGTGGTTGTAGTTGTGGTAAATGGATTAGTGGTTGTGGTCGTAATGATAACATCACAATCAGGACAATCAGGATTAAATAAATCAAAAGTATCTTTTAATAATAAGAAATTGTGTTTAACCTCATCGGCAGATAAAGGTTCAGTATACATTCTAAATTGCGTTATACCACCATCAAAAGAACCTGCAAAATTTTGTTCAATTAATATGTGTGTTGTTAGCGCAGATAATGATGTACCACTTAATATATTATTAGGAAAACACTCAGGGTCTTGTTGATATGTTAGTCCTGTTAATGTTTCAGGACAACCTGTGAATGTTAAGTTATTATGTAATCCTTGTGTACCACCACCCCAAGATATATTGTAAGGAACACCAACCTGTCTTTCTTTTTCCGTATCAAGACCTCTTGGAATAATTTCTTCAATATTTTCAAAAATGTAAAATACTCGTCCATTAACATAAACTTTTATTCTACCTTGTCTATATTCTTTTTCAATTAACCATCTTTCATTAAGTTTAACCACCTCTATTTTTTCAGGAGGGGTAGAACCACTACTAGTTACTGGCGGCTCAATTAACTTAACTGATTCATTAAGTAATGAAAACAAATAAGGGTTAGTTGATATTAAACCTAGACCCCCTTTATACCAAAGGTCACAAGTGTCTAACCAAGTATACCTTTCCCATACCAAATCTAACTGTACCCAATGTTCTTGACTTAAAAACGCAGGATTTATTTGTGCACAAAAATCGTAAATTCCTTTAGGTGTACATAAATTCTCGACAGTATATCCTGTTTGATAAGTTATTCCTGTCGTTGAACAAGTTCCTGTTGTAACACAATCACCAGTAAAACGTAAAATTCTAACACCTATTTGAGGGTTATGTGGGTCACCACAAAGTTTAAACGCCAAGGCATTTGACATTGAATCAAATAAAGGGTCTTTATCAGGTTCAATTTTTGTATCAATAGTTGCGGCACACCCACAATTACAATTTAGACCGTGAGAAACTATTTCATTTGTTGGTTGGTATACTTCAATACAAGACGAATTAGTAACTCCTGTATCAGAACAAGCACAAGTTTTTAAACACGTTAAAGTTTCAGTAACTCTAGTGTAACCTGTATCAGATACAGGACTTCCACTTGCGTGGTGATAAAATTTATTTTCAGCTCTTGTACCTAAATAAAAGAAAATATCTTTGTTATTGGGATAAAAGTTATTTAGTGTCGTTTGACCTATTGGTGGATTATATTCATCAACAAATCTTGGTTTTAATAACAACTCAACGGTCCAACCTTTATTAACCCTTTCAGGATATAAAGTGTAGTCATACCCAAATAACTTATAAAATCCTTGGTAAAACCCTCCGTATAACTCGTGATAAACTCCGACCTTAGGGTCTTGTTTTGAAACTATATTATATGATATGTCTAAAGGTAATCCTGAAAATCTAATATTTGGAGATTGGGTATATCCTGTAACTTGGTGTAATTTTAATCTTCTGTCAAAATATAATCGTTCAAACTTTAAAAAGTCTGAGAACAATCCCTCAGTTACCGTAATTGTTTGTCCTGTCATTTCAGACACCAAACCATTATCAATACCCGTCAAACCAATATCACATATAGTTTTTGCGGTATAACAATTTAAATCAATATTATTAGGGTTATAATAATTTGATGAAACTAAGTTGTTATACTGATTATATTGGTTAAATGTCAAAACAAATAACTCACTATTATCAGGATTATTTAAATCAAAACTAAATGGTAACCTATTTCCGTCATTTTCGGCAATTAGGTTTGGGGAAAAGATTACCTCCTCCTTATAGTCCCTCTCATCGGATGCCAAAGAAAAATCTTGTATTTCCGACTTATTTAGGAGATACCACTTATTAAAATTATATTGGTTTATATTTTGATATGCCATAATACATTGATAAATACTTTGTTCGCAGTATTTATATATAAAAACTAAAATGGTAGAAACTAATAAAGAGTATTTTTTCAGTCCTTACTATTTTTTCATATCTGAAAAACACGATAAAATATCGTTATACTATTCTATTGCCGAAACTTTAACCGAATCAAGAAAAAATGACGATAAGTTAGATTTTGATAAAAAAGATTTGGATAAAGTAAAAAAAGGTGTGTCTAATATATTAAAAGACAAAAAAATCAAAACTAAAAGTAACATTAAAAAATATTTTGATAAACTTAACAAGGGTAAAGAAGAAATCGAAGAATTGGTTGATTCTGACGGAACTCTTGTAAGTTCAAGAATACCCCCTCTTAATATGGGATTGGCACCTAAGAAGACTACCGACCAAACAGTAGTTATGGGTAGAATGACAAATAACCCCGTAACTAGAGGTTATAGAAAATACTATGGTGAATCTGAAGAATCAGAAGATAATGTAGTTAATGAAGTTGATTACTCAGAAGCTTTTGGTTACGAAGAAACTAAAGATATGGATGGAGAAGAAACGTTCAAATATTTAGTTAAAAAAATGGGTATGGAACCTGATGAAGCTAAAGACAGAACTAAACAATTTGGAAAAGACCCATCAGGTAAAAGGACAAAAAACGCACCTAAACAAATTAGAAACAAAAAAGGATTTATCGATAGAATGACTTTATCTGAAATTGAAAGACAAAAGATGATGGACATTTTAGATGAAATTATTTTGAATAAAAAAAGTGGTGATGGTGAGTTGGGAGAGAAAGACAGTAAAGTTTCCAAGATAATTAAAAAAAATATCGAGTCTTTAAAAAAGATGGCAGATAAAGAAGGTCTTACCATAAATCAAATAATTAAAATGTTAAAAAGTGAATAATCAGTTATACGGAAAAAAATATGAAATTCCTGAAACTATTTTGAATCACTTAAATAATCATTCAGGGGAAGAGACTATTGATAACCTTTTAAAGTCTCCTGAAAATGGTATTTCATATTCTTTACTTAAAAAAATAAAACATAGAATGGAGAATGGTGAAAAACCTCAATTGGGTGGTGATACATTCTTAAATTGGATTAACAACACATTAACCTCAGATAGAAGCGGTGTAGAGATATCTAAACAAGCGAAGTCTGATGTATTGCCGAATTCTTATAATAAATCACCTAATGATGGAATTGATAGTTTAAAAAATATGAACCGACCATCAAAAAGTCATAGAAAACATATGACGGATGAACAAAGAATTACGGAAAATTTAAAAAGAATAAACGAATTAATTTCTAAAATAATATAACTATGGCACAACAAGAACCAATAGATTTAGCACAAACAGAAAACAATACTCTATCTGCAGTTGCTGAACAAGAAAGAAAAAAATTATTCCCAAGAAACGACTACAACACATCGAATAAATACTCTTCAGTTAATCCTGACGCATTAGCAACAGGTGACGAATTGGGTAAAGGTACTGGTGGTGATTTAGACGTTTATAATACTATCGCAGGTAGTAGTGTGGATAATATTGAAAGAAAAAATGAAATAAAAATCAACAAATTTAACGCAAGTAAAACATATCCTGATTTTTAATGAAATTAATTAACACCATAAAAACAATAATATCTGAAGCGGCTACTATCGAAGATATTACAGATTCTATCAAAAATAGAAAAATCTGTATTATATACTATGATGGTGATGAACCTGGTGGTAGAGGGTTGCGTCAGATTGAACCTGTTTGTCTTGGTGTTAGTAAAGCGGGAAATAAAGTTTTAAGAGCTTGGGATGACGAAGGTTCTTCACATACCGCGTATAAAGGAGAACAACCATTACCTGGTTGGAGATTATTCCGACTTGATAAAATTTTATCTTTAAAACCTACAGGAGAAATTTACAATCAGCCAAGACCTGGTTATAATTTTACAGGAGATAAAACAATGGCAAGTGTTATTATCAACGCAAAATTTAATAATCCACCAGAACAAAACGTAGCATAATATGAGTGATTTAATGTCTAAATTAGCAATATCTAAAGCCATTATGGATAAACATAATGGGATTAACAGAGGAAGCGTTCCACAAGGAAACATACCGTCTATAAATCACCCCGAACTAAATGATTACTCCGCCCCTGAAGCCAAATATAACATACCTCAAGATATGTTACAGGAAACTCAACAGGTGAAACCTATGAATATGGAAATTCCATCTAAAGATAGAATTCTTAATTCTAAATTACCTGACGAGATTAAAAGATTAATGATTGAAAACCCAATCGAATCTAAAAACCCATTAATGGGTGGTGGTGGTTCAGTATTATCTGACGAGTTAGTTGAGAAAGCAACAAAACTTATGGGTAATTCAAAACCACAACAACAACCACAAAGACAATCTAAACCAATTACTGAAGACTCTAATTTAAGAAAAATGATGAAAGAAGTAGTTGAAGAGGTGTTAAAAGAAAATGGTCTAATAGTCGAAACGACTTCAAAAACCAATGATATTATGGTTATTAAAGTTGGTCAACATTTATTTGAGGGTAAAATATCTAAGGTCAAAAAACTAAAATAAAACTTTCTTTCTTCGTATTTTTTTGTTATTCTTATATCAAACAATATTAGAATGACAAAAATTAATGTACTAGTCTTACCATCAGATAAAACGGGTGTTGGTAAATTTAGGTCTGTAGACCCTCACATCTTTTTACAAAAATTATATCCTGAAGATTTTCACGTAGATATTGATTACGAGCCAAAATTAAATGACCCTAACTATTGGAAGAAATACCAAATAGTTCATTTCCATAGAAATATTGGTCAAAACTACGAAGCGACTCCACAAATTTTAAAATGGTTAAAGAGTCAAGGTATCATCACAATTGGTGATATTGATGACTATTGGATGCCCACCCAAGAACATCCAATCTATCATTTAATTCAACAACATAAACTAAATGAAAAGATTGTTAAAAATCTAAAAGAGGCGGAATACGTAACTACAACTACTAATCTATTTGCTAACGAAATTAAAAAGATTAATAAAAATGTTGTGGTGTTCCCTAACGCAATTGACCCAAGTGAACCCCAATTTTGTGAACCAACATTAGAAAGTGATAGACTTAGAATTGGTTGGTTAGGAGGTTCTTCTCACTTACACGACTTAATGTTAATTGATGGTTCCTTAAGTAAACTTGGTTCAGATAGAAATAATACTCAATTTGTTCTTTGCGGATTTGACACTAGAGGAACGGTAACAGAAATTAATAAGAATACAGGAGAACAAACTCAGAGACCTATTAGACCTGAAGAAACTGTTTGGGTTAAATACGAAAAAATTATGACAAGTAATTATTACGGAGTGTCTGATGATTATTTAAAATTCTTAAACAAATATAAAGAAGAGGTTTATCCTAATGAAATTGACCAACCTTATTTGAGAGTTTGGACACGACCTGTTACATCTTACGCTAAAAATTATTCAAAATTTGATGTATCTTTGGCACCAATTAAAAATCACATTTTCAATAGAATGAAATCTCAACTTAAAGTTATTGAGGCAGGGTTTTATAAGAAAGCGTTAATCGCATCTGAAATTGGTCCATATACTATCGATTTAAAACACGCATATAAAGATGGACAATATACTAAAGGTGGTAACGCATTTTTAGTTAGTGAAAATAGAAATCATAGTGATTGGTATAAAAACATTAAAAGATTAATGAATAACCCTAATTTAGTTACAGATTTAGGGGAAAGTTTATACGAAACAGTTAAAGATACTTACGATTTAAATAATGTCACAAAAACAAGAGCTGAGTGGTACAAATCCTTAATTAAATAATATGATAAAAATACCTATTACTAAAATTTTATTTTTAGACATTGAAACTGTTGGTGGTTGTAAAGATTATGAATCTTGTAAAACGAGTAACCCTAAAGTCGCTGAACAATTTATTAAATACATCGATTGGTTTCAAAAAAGATTTCCTGAAGATTCTCAATTATCTTTAGATGAGATATTCGCAAAGAGAACCGCACTTGTTCCTGAGTTTGCCAAAATTATTTGTGTTAGCGTAGCATTTGTTATGGATAACGGAGAAATAAAAAGACAAACATTTTCAGGTGACAATGAACAAGAATTATTATCAGGAGTTCAAAAATTATTAGATAGATGTGGTAAATTAGATTTCCATCTATGCGGACATAATCTTAAGAATTTTGACATTCCTATGTTGGCAAAACGTATGATTATCAATGGATTATTACCACCGTCAATCTTACCTTCATACGACACTAAACCTTGGGAAATCAAAGCTATTGATACTAAAGAAATTTGGCAGTACGGAGCTTACACCGCCATAGGTTCATTAGATTTAATGTGTGCTTGTATGGATATTCCATCTCCAAAAGAAGGAGAAGTTACAGGGTCTAAAGTACACGACGCTTATTGGAATAAAAATATGTTAAATGAAATTTCAGAATACTGTGAAAGAGATGTTGACGTATTAATAGACGCAATTAAAAAACTTAAAAATTTAAAATAATATGTTAGATATCCAAAATATTGAAGATATGTTCGGAGATGACGAACAAGAACTTAAAGAAATGTTAAAAGGAATGGGGGTTGATTTAGATTCCCTTGAAAAAGAGTTTCAAGATTACAAACCAAAAAAAGAGTTAAGATATGAAACATTATCTTACGATACCGTTAAACCTAAATATAATTACCCTTCTGACTCAGGTTTTGACCTTCATTCAACAGAAGAAATTATTGTTGAGGCGTTTGGTAGAGCTTTAGTCCCTACAGGTTTGAAGTTTAATATACCAACAGGTACTGAAATACAAGTAAGACCTAAAAGTGGTTTGGCAATCAATCAAGGACTTACCGTGTTAAATACTCCAGGTACTGTAGATTCAGGATATAATGGAGAGGTTAAGGTTATCATATTTAACACGACAAAAGAACCATTTAAAATCACTAAAGGGATGAAAGTAGGACAAGCGGTATTGTGTCCCGTTATTAATGGTGAGTGGGTAGATTTAATTGAGGTTGACTCAGTTGAAAATAAAGATAGAGGAGAAAACGGATTTGGTTCCACAGGAATTTAATTATGGATAATTTAATATATACAATGAGACCTAAAGGTACTCATTTTGAAAAGGGATTTAGAGAGTTTTGTAACGAAATAAAACAAGTCATAGGGGAATCACCTGTTATTGTTGAGCTTGGTTCTTATATGGGAGAAAGTAGTTTAATATTTTCAGAAGAATTCCCAAACGCAAAAATTTACTGTATCGATACTTGGGAAGGCGGATTTGATAATTTAGATAGTTGTAGTAATCAAAATTATAACCAGGTTGAATCTCAATTTGACCTAAGACTAAAACTATCTAATAATATTACAAAAATAAAAAGTCTATCTACAAGTGAAAAAATTGAGTGTGATTTAGTCTATATTGACGCCTGTCATAAATATGAATGCGTTAAGGAAGATATACTACATTGGTTACCATTAACTAAAAAAGTTATTTCTGGTCACGATTATTATACTAATCAATCGTTTATTAATAGTCATCCTCATATTGCAGGTGTTAAAGTTGCCGTTGACGAGTTTTTGGGTTCTCCTGATAAAACATTTGTGGACGGGTCTTGGTTTAAAATTAAAAGTTAAATATGGTAACAGTACATATTATAACATATAATGAAGAAGTTATGATTGGTTTCTGCATTGAACATTACAGAAAAAAATTTCCAAATTGTATTATAAAGATTTATGACAATTATTCAACAGACAATACAGTCGCAATTGCTGAAGGTTATGGTTGTGAAATTTCAAATTACAATTCTTACGATAAATTTGATGAACAAACTTTGATTAAATTAAAAGACACGTGTTGGAAAAATTCTGAAACGGATTGGGTTGTTGTTTGTGACTGTGATGAACTAATTGATATAACCCAAGAAGAACTAGTTAATGAGCATAAAAACGGTACTACTTTGTTTAAATTCACAGGTTATAATATGGTAAACACTGGTGATACTATTAATTTAAATGAAATTTGTTACGGTTATGCCGATAATATATATGATAAAATATTATTATTTAATAAGTCAAAAATATCTGAAATAAACTATAGGCCAGGTTGTCACACCGCAAAACCAAAAGGAATTATTAATTATAACGGTAACAATTATAATATGTTACATTATAAATTTTTAGGTGCGGAATATACCGTAAATAGATACAGATTGTTTGCAAATAGATTGTCAACCTTAAATATGAAAAAGAAATGGTCTATCCATTATACTGAACACGAATCAAATTTGTTAGAATTTTATAAACAAATACCGTCAAAAGATTTAAAAAAATTATTATAATTTATGTTAACAATTATATACTCGACGCATAAAGATGCGGAATACAATAAAAAATTTAAAGAACATTTATTACATACCGTAGGTCTTAAAGATGTTCAAATATTAGAGTTTGTTAATCATAATGAATATTCTCTATCTGAAGTTTATAACAGTGGAATAACCCAATCAATTCACAATATTATAGTTTGTTGTCATAATGATATTAAACTTGATAAAAATTGGGGTAAAAAATTATTATCCGAATTTTCAAATAATCCCGATTATGGTATAATTGGTAAAGCAGGTTCTTGTTATTTTCCTGAGTCAGGAATCTATTGGGAAAAAATGGGTCAAACAATGGTTGGACAAGTTTATCACCATCCACCAGGTCAAAAAAAATGGTTAAGCCGTTATTCGACAAAGATGCCCGATTTAATACCCGTAGTAACACTTGACGGACTATTCATATCGTTTGATAAAAATAAAATCAAACATAACTTTGACGAATCTATTGGTAAATTCCACTTCTACGACCATCTATTCTGTGTTCCAAATTATTTGTCAGGAGTTAAGATTGGGGTTACAACTTCATTTGAAATAACTCACGAATCTGTAGGGCAACCAAATCAAGAGTTTTGGGATAGTAGAGAAAGATTTGTTGAGAAATGGGGAGATAAACTACCATTAGATTTAAAACCTAAGTCCCCATTAGTTGAAGAAATTAAAGAAAAAGAATTAAAAAATATTGGTAAGGTTGCGGTGATAATCCCAACCAAGGGTAAGGTTGATATGTTATTTAATTGTATTAATTCTTTTTATGAGCATTGTAACCCTAATAATTTTGAAGTGTTTATTGCCGATACAGGGTCAACTTTAGAAGAAAAAGAATGGATTAAAAATAATATTTTAACATTAGGGAATGTTAATTTAATAGAATATGATTATTATAATTTCGCTAAAATTAACAATGATGTTGTTAAAAATCACATAGATAATAATTTTGATTTTTTATTATTCTGTAATAACGATATTAAATTATTAAATAATGTTATATATGAAATGTTGTCTATCTTTAAACAAAAATCAAATGTAGGTACCGTAGGTGCTAGATTACATTACGAAGATAATACAATTCAACATAATGGAATTGTTCTATTTTTAGATAAAGAAAAACAAATACAGATTTCACATTTAGGTCTTAAAGGTTATTATAATTTTAATCGAGACACTACTGAAACAATTGGTAATACCGCAGCATTAATGATGATTAGAAAAAACATATTTACAAAGTGTGGTATGTTTAATGAAAATTATATTAATTGTTTTGAAGATGTGGAATTGAATTTTCAATGTATTTCTTATAACTTAAAAAACTACGTATCGGGTAAATCTGTCGCATATCATTATGAGTCTCAAACAAGAAATGATAATAGTAGTAAAATATCAGAATTACTTACTGACTATCGTGAAAGATTATTTCCATATATTACTCAAAATATAAAAAAATTACTTCCATATCTTAAAGGAGTTTAAAATGAGAAATAAATTAACGAGTATTTAATCCTCTATTTATATCTCAATTAAAAACATTACAATTATATAAAAAAACAAATATGACTGAGAGAAGAAAAAAAGTAACGACTCAACCACAAAAAGAAAATGAGTATAAACCGACACTATCTAAAAAAGAACTTATTTCACAAATAATAAAGAAAAAAACCAAAGAAAAGTTCTTATCTGAAAGTCAAAGAAAGTATTATGATATTTTAACTAAAAATCAAATTACCATTTGTTCAGGACCTGCAGGTGTTGGTAAGAGTTATATCTCTATGAAAGCTGCGGTTGACTTATTATCCGACCCAACAACTCCTTACGAAAAAATTATTATTGTTAGACCCGCAGTTGAAGCGGAAGAAAAACTTGGTTCTTTACCAGGTAATGTTGAGGAGAAATTGGACCCTTACATTTTCCCATCTTACTATCTATTAAACAAGATAATCGGAAAAGAGACAAGAGAAAAATTAAAAGAGATTGAAGCTATTGAGGTGTTTGCCTTAGCTTATATGAGAGGTATGAACATTGACAATTCAATTTTAATTTTTGAAGAAGCTCAAAACTCAACACCAAGTCAAATGAAACTTTTATTAACCCGTATTGGGTTTAATTCTAAGTTTTTCTTATCGGGAGATTTAGAACAGTTTGATAGACATAAAGATAAAACACAAACAGGATTATGGGACGCTCTTAAGAAATTTCAAAATGTAGACGATATTGGTACTTTTGAATTTAAACCTGAGGATGTAGTGAGAAACCCATTAATTAGTAGAATCTTAAAAAGATACGAAGAGTAATAATACTCTTATTAGAAAAAACAAATTTATGAGAATTGGTATTGAAATAAATGGTGTATTGAGAAATACAATAGGTAAACTAGAGTTAGTTTATCAGAAATACCTTATTGACAAAACTGAGGGTATTGAAGAAGAAAATACATTTAAATATGAAATGATTTTACCCGTAACTAGTTTAAATTTAAGAGACCATTTTAAATTTGAAAACGATGAGGAGTTTTTTTCTTTCTTATATGAAGAATTTCCTATGGAAATATTTGGTCACGCAGGTTCGACAGAAACAATGACTTTTAACGACTTTAATGAATTTTACGTAGATAATAGAACTGAACACGACATTGTTATTGTTTCAGATGAAATTGGTAAATCAAAACCAGCTTCATTATTTTTCTTATCTAAATTTGGATGTTTAACAGAAAAAGTAAAATTTTATAGTAATACTACAATAAATTCAATGTGGGATGAAATAGACATTTTACTTACGTCTAACCCTACCTTATTATTAGAACATCCGAAGAATAAAATTGTTGTAAAATATGTTACAGAATATAACAAAGATATTGAAAGTGAATATGAAATTACAACACTTAAAGACTTAAATGATAAACTAAAACAAATATGGACACAATGATGTTTAAAATAATGAATGAACACTATTTTTTAGATTTGGACGAAATAGATAATTTCATTCAGATTAAATCAAACCCAACTACGGGGGAAACAAGTGATAATCATATCAGTATTGTAAAATACGAAACAATTAAATTAATGTTAGAAGTATTAATGGATGGTAATGAAGAAGTTGATGAAGCCTTAGGACAAAAGGGTTCAGGACTTTCAATACCATTTAAATTGGCCTTTAACACACTATTAAGTAAAAAACTATTAAAATCATTTTAATTATGGAAGATAACAGAATATTAAAACTAGAGAAATCAATCGAAAACTTAAAAGATAAAAAATGTCGAATTTATCTATTTGTACAGGATACAAAAGGTAACCCTAAAGCTGGTGTACGATATATGTACCAAATGGGTATGTCATTAAAAAATCAAGGATTTAATCCTATTATGCTTCACGAAAAACCCGAATACATTGGTGTTAAAGAATGGTTGGGTGAGGAGTATATGGAATTACCTCATAAACCAATTGAAGGTCAAAATTTAGAGATTTCACCTGAAGACTTTATTGTCATCCCTGAAATTTTTGGTTTCATTATGGAACAAATTAAAGATTTACCTTGTGCTAAAATTGTACTTTGTCAGGCTTATGACCATATGATGGAAACTTTACAACCAGGGTTTGGTTGGGCTAACTATGGATTTTACAAGTGTATCACAACTTCAGAATTCCAAAAAGATTATATCTCAGGTGTTATGAAAAATGTGTCAATTGACATCTTAAAACCATACATCTCTGAAAGATTTGTTAAATCAGAATATCCTCAAAAACCTATTGTGGCAGTTCATTCAAGAGACCAAAGAAAAACATTAAACTTTATTAAAACTTTTTATCTTAAATTCCCTCAATATAGATGGATTACTTTTAGAGATATGAGAGGTTTAAGTGAAGAAGACTTCTCAAGTTTCTTAAAAGATTGTTTCTTAAGTGTTTGGATAGACGACACCAGTGGTTTTGGAACTTTTCCATTAGAATCAATGACTTGTGGAGTTCCTGTTATTGGAACAATACCTTCTTTATTCCCTCATTGGATGAATGAAGACAACGGATTATGGATTAGTGAGGAAACTAAATTAACTGATTATACCGCAGACTTTATTCAAAATTGGTTGGAGGATAACATTAAACCAGAATTATACGATAAAATTAACGAAACAGTCGCAACTTTATCTAATAAAACTGAATTTGAGACGACCTTAGTTTCTTTATTTAACAATTATTTAGAAACAAGAGAAAAATCATTCACAGAACAATTAAATAAATTAAAATCAGAATAATATGGAAAACACATTTAACGTATCAGTAATATTACCAATTAAAACCGCAACGTCTAAAGATTTTGAGGATTTATTTGCTAAAGCTATAACATCAATTAAAGAACAAAAAACTAAAGTTAACGAATTAGTAATTGTATATACAAACGAAGAACTTTTAACTAAAAAAATCAACGAGTTTGATTTTGGAGATTTAAATGTTAAAAAATTAGTTTGGGAACAAGAACCTAACTTCTCAAACCAAGTTAATTTTGGTGTTGAGAACGCATCATCAGAATGGGTATCTTTCTTTGAATTTGATGACGAGTATTCAAACATTTGGTTTAAGAATGTAGAGAAATATTCTTCAATCTATAAAGATGTTAACGCATTCCTTCCTATCGTAGTTGATGTTGATGCTAAAGGTGGATTTGCTGGTTTTACAAACGAGGCAACATTCGCATCAAACTTCTCACAAGAAATGGGATTTTTAACTAACGAAACACTACACGATTTTCAAAACTTTCAAACTTCAGGTATGGTTATTAAAAAATCAACAATCACTGAATTTGGAGGACTTAAATCTAATTTTAAATTAACTTTTGTGTACGAATTTTTATTAAGACTGACATTCAACTCTGTAAGAATAATGACAATACCTAAGATAGGTTATAAACACGTTAATCTCAGAGAAGGTTCAATATTTTGGAACTACAAATACGGTTCAGATATCTTGTCCGAAAATGAGGTTAAATTTTGGATTGAATCTGCAAAGAAAGAGTATTTTTTTAAAGACGAAAGACCATTAAACTATGAACCACAAATTTAATGCTAAGCGAAGACACATTGTTAAGTGCGTCTACGGAAAATATTGATTCAAAAAAAAGAGGTAGGAAACAAAAACAAGCAAATTATTTTGATGTACAAGAAGAAGCTGCGGTTAGAATGTTTTTATTAGAACCATCTTGGGAAGAAAGAAACAAAATCTATAATCAATATTTACGAGACCCTTTGGATAAAATGATATCGTCTATTATTAGACGATATAAATTATACAGAAAAGATATGGATTTTAAAGAAATCCATACTGATACTCATTCTTTTTTGATGACTAAAATTGAAAAATTTAAACCGTCAAAAGAAAAGAAAGCATACTCTTACTTTGGTACTATTTGTAAGAACTATTTAATGGGTCAAATTATTAAAGACCAAAAAGAGTTAAATAGAAAAATATCTTATGAAGATATATCAACATCAATCGAGGAAAATGTAAAATATTCATACTCTCTTGAAAATGATTATATTGAAGCAACTACAATTATTGAGAAATTCATAGATGAACTAAGATTGTACATTGATACCGAATCTCTGTCGGACAATGAAAAAAAATTAGGATATGCTTTAATGGAACTCTTTGAAAATTATGAAACAATTTTTATGGGGGCCGACAACAATAAATTTAATAAGAATGTAATTTTACTATCGTTAAGAGAAATGACTAATCTATCTACTAAAGAGATTAGAAATTCAATGAAGAAGTATAAAAAACTATACGGTAGTATCTTAGGAAATATTTTAAAATAAACACTGAAGTATTTATAGATATGAGTAGACCTAAGAAAAAAGAAGTAAAATTTACTAAAGATTCTGTATTGTCAATTTTACAGGAAGTATACAATGAGATTGTTGAGCAGAGAAATACTGCTTTAAGAATCCAAAATAAAATGTTGGCGATGATGAAGGAACCTGAAGATATGACCCTTATTGGACCTGTTATCGAAAAACAACAAAAAATAATCAACGACTGTGTTGAGAAAAAATTAACTTTATCTAAACTACAATCATCTATTTGGGAAAAAAGTCAAAACGAAAAATCCGATTTTACTATCGATGATTTAAGTGATGATTTAATGGAAAGTTTAATAAATAAAGACGTTGAGAGGTCTGACGACTCTTATAAATTAGGTAAATAATATGGGAGAAGCATCTGTAGATTTAAATAGTGCTTACGGTTCAGTTGAGCAAAAAATGAAGGCGAATAGAACCTATCTCGAAGTAAAACAGGATGCCCAAAAAATTAAAAAAGACCTAAAAGACAATTTAGAAAAAAATAAGGAGTCCGTCACTACTACAGTTGAGAAACTGAAAGAACAGAAAAAAAGATATCAGAGACAAGTTAAGACTCAGATGGACCAAATGTTAAGTATGGTTCAATTCAATAAAGGTTCAGGTAGCTCAACAATGAGATACATTAAAACAAAGTTTATTGAAGCGGCCGTTAGAATTGGACCGAAAATCTCTGATATGTTAGAGAAAGAAAGTATTAAAAGTTTAGGTTGTTCTCAACAACAAGCTTTTACCGCAACAACAGTATATATCAAAGTTAAAAGTACTGATTTACAGAATCTATTAAAAAGAGACCCAAACGAAGATAGTGCGGCGGTTGCTTATGAAAAAACACCACCTGTTTTAGGAACTAAACCATATAGTATGAATAGAGAAATGTGGGATAGACTACAAAATCTAAACGTGCCATCCCAATATAATGGAGGTTCAGGTCAAAAGTTATTTGATATAACTTATGTACAACAAGATAATAATAGTATCACAGGTGATTTCTATAAAATAGATTTAGTTAACAAACCTACAGGTAACACTGTTGGTAGTTTTTTAAGTGACTATTACAAAGCAATTAATTTAGTAGATAACAATAATTTATTTGCACAACTAATGGACCAAATTAGTGGTGCGGTTTCATTTGACGCTAAATTAGGTTATGGGGAGTTAGATGAAAAAAATAAATTCATACTATTATTACAAAGAATTTTAGGACTTTGTTTTGATAATAGAAAAGAAATTGATGTTAGTGGTAATGCCAAAGTTGCGGAATTAGATGGTGTTGACGAAAGTTTTTTTGAGTTTACAGATATTGATTTAAGATATTTGGATGATTTAATATCTAACATACAGAATGGTGTTGTTGAATTTGAAGATTGTGAAAATGTAAAATTTCCTGTAAACACTGCCGCGGTTATGGATAGTTTACTTAAATTTAATGATTTAACAAAGATTGAGGATATTGAAAAACAGGCAATGAGTTTGACTGACACTTTGATTGATGATGATAGATGGAAACTACCTAACTCTTTCGATATTAACTTATCAGTTGATTTAAGTTTTTTAACTAACCTACCTAAAGCAATTATGATGGCGTTATTATCACCCAAGATAATTTTACCATTATTAATTATGTCAAAAGCAATCTCACAAAGTATTGCAGACACCATAGAAAGTTTAGGTGATTTTATAAGAGCCTTTAAAAAGTATGTAATTAATGTTATGTCTAAAATTGGGGGATTATTTGTTGAAACTCTTTTTGATATTATCAAAGAAGATATTAAAACATTAATTGGACAGATAATTTCAGATATTGCAAAAGAAAAAATATTAAAAAAATACGCAATAATCTTAAAATTAGTTGAGTTAATTTTAATTATTGCCAGATTTATAGAAGATTGGAGGAAATGTAAAAGTGTTGTTGATGAGATTTTAGCATTACTGAACTTAAGTGGTATTGGAAATGCAATTCCTTCATTCCTATTATCCGCTTCAGAATTATTAGACGGATTTTCAAATACAAGAGCGTCAATTAATGTTATTGAGGAGTTACAAAAAATAGGAATTCCAACGGGACCTATGCCTGATGGTAGTCCAAATTTATATTTACAAGCTAAAGTTGCGGAAATTAAAGGGGTTGAAAAAGAAAGAACTGAAAATGGTAAGGTACAAGTTTTTGTTAAACCATTACCTGTGAGTCCTGCTGGGGTAACACTACCCGCAGGTAATATATTTGGTAAAGCATTTTAATATGGATGAAAGAGAAAAAGTTAACAATATAATTAAGAATTTAAACGAAAGTTCAAATTCAGAATTGGCATACGCTTTAGATTTCCTAAATTCAGATTTTGAACAAACTAAAACCGCAATTATTAAATTAACAAAACATATTGATACTGTTGAGTTAGTGTATAATAAAGTTTTAAAAGAATTAGAGAGTAGAAAATAATGACAAGTAATTACGAAAATAAAAGGTTATGGACAGGTCACGTTATTGATAATAATGACCCCCTTATGGTTAATAGGGTTAGGGTTCAATTTGACACTAGTAACAATGAGGCAATTTTAAAAGGTGTACCTGAATATATTGACAATAAAAAAACAATCGCTGATGATGGAAAAGATTTAAATCCTGAATTTAAATGGACTTCTATTGACCCGTTTGTTTTCTTACCATTAATACCTTTATTTGTTAAAGTTACTCCAAAGATAAAAGAATCTGTTAATTTAATATATCCTAACGTAGAAACTAACTATACGGAACAATATTACGTTCAAGGGACTTTAACATCACCATTAACTTTATATAAAGAAGATTATGAATCATCTAGAAGGTTTGCAACTAGAGATAGATTAAAACAACCTAGAAATCTTCAAAACGTTCCTGGTGTTAATAGAAATAACAGAACAAAATCTATACAAAAAAGATATACTCACCCACCAACTGAAGGTGCGTTTATGGAGGCCGAAGATGTTGGTCTACAAGGTAGGGGTACTTGCGATTTAATCATTAAAGATAATGATATAATTTTAAGAGCTGGTAAGACTACCACAATACCTAAAAATGCAAATACTAATGTTGACGTTAAATCAACAAGAAGTTTTATACAACTTTCAGATTTTAATTTCAGAATTAATGATTTGGGGACTTCTGAGACTGCAAGATTAGAACAAGATGTTTTATTTGTTAAGTCTTTAGTAGAATGGAATATTGTTAATCCCGATAATGCTGCAAATCCAAATCAATTTATTTTGGATGTTTATTTATACAACCTACCGCAAAAAACAGGTTATACTACAAATAAGATATACAGAGATACACCTATTGACGCTGCTGACAAGAGCTTAGTTTATTATGTACAATACACTAATCAAACAATGCAAAATGTAATTGATGTCATTAATAACTTTATTACCCAATGTAATGATGGTGTTATTAATTTACCTCCAAACGAAATAAAAGAAATTAGTAATCAATTCCCACTGTTTTTTAGACCATCTCCATTAACATTAAAATGTTTAACAAGTGATAATGGTTCTCAACAATATAAAAACATTTCTGAAATTAATTCTAAAATTAAATTTAAATCAATCAAACAAGGTGACGGTTTAATTTTCTATAAAAATAAAACAGGACAACAATCAACTGTTAGAAAGGAAACTATTAAAAATTACGACACCGAGGGAACTTCAACAACGTATAACATATTAGGTGCGGATAAATTACTAATACTTTCACACGAATCTAAAATACCAAGTAAGGGTAAAATAATTTTAGATAGTACTACTATGAGAGGTATGGACCAAAAATTTTTGGTTGAGAAGGTTTTACCAAATACAGACCCTGTAGTTAGAGGTGAAGAACTTATGAAGTTTTTAAACTTAGTTGTTAAATTTTTAGTGGCTCACGTTCACCCATTTCCAGGTGTACCTCCAGTACCTGTGGCTACTGATGGTACTCAAGCAATTAAAATTCTTACCGAGATGCAAAACGCATCTAACACTATTCTTAATCAGAATATCAGAATTAACTAATTCTTTGATATTTATTAGTAAAAAGAATAAATGTCAACTCACAGGTCATATTTTAGCAAAAACAATACGATTATTAGTGATTCACTATCTAATACGGGTAGAAATCCTATAACTGATTTATATTTTGGGTCTGCGGTGGATACTATCGCCCCAAATGGATATACTAGATTTATATTTGATTTAGATTTATCACAACTATTTGAAAAAATCTTAAACGGAACAATTACTACCGAATGTGTTAATAATATGACACATACTTTAACTATGACTAACACAATTCGTTTTGACGAAGATTTGTTAAATAGTTATAATTCAGACCAAAGAAGAAGAGCAAGTTCTTTTGATTTACTTCTATTTAGAATTCCTGAGACTTGTTCACCTACAACAGGTACTACAACAACAACTACACAATCTTGTAATCCATTACCACAAACTTGGGATGAGGGTGTTGGTTATGATTATAATAACACTAGAAAAGCCGTTAATACAAGTATTGGGACATCAGTTAGTAGTGCTCCATTAATTGACAATGAATATTCGACAAGACCATCTAATTGGTTCCAAACCGATAATTTAAATTTATGGTCTGAACCTGGTATGTATTCAAATACCAATACATCACCATTTGTTAATTATAATGATTTACATATTGTTGATATTCAACATTTTGATAAAGGTAATGAAGACATTAATTTTGATATGAGTTCAGAAATTAATGGAATTATTGATGGTACAATTACAGGTGTAACAGGATGGGGTATAGCGTATAGACCTGATTTTGAATTAATCACGGGATTAACATCTAACTATAGTGTGTCTTTCTTTACAAGACATACCCAAACTTTCTATGAACCTTATTTACTAACAACATATGATGATTTAGTTCAAGATGATAGAAATCTGTTTGTAGAAAAAACGATAAATAAACTTTATTTATTTGCTTACGTTGATGGGGATTTAGTTAATTTAGATTCTAATCCATCGGTTTCAATCTTAGACCCTAATGGTGACCCTATTCCGTCATTGACTAATCTACCTACCTGCCCAAGAACAAAAGGTGTGTACGAAGTTGTAATACCTCCTATGAGTGGTTATAACACTCCTTGTCAATTCACAGATGTATGGTCTAATGTAGTTTATAACGGTGTGACATTACCTAATGTAGAAAACGAATTTACTCTACAGACATATAAAAATAGAATGATAATAGGTCCACAATCTAAAGAACCTGAAGTATTTGGTTTTGATTTTTATGGTATTAAACAAGATGAGAAAATATTAAATACCGAATCAAGAAAAGTTGGTGTGTCAATTAAGAAGGCATACACAACAAAACACTTACTTCAAAATGTAGATGCTTATTATCGAGTTTATGTAAGAGAAGGAAATACAGAAGTCCAAGTTCAAGACTGGACTAAAATTAATAGAACTCCTAATGAATATTATTTTATTTTTGACACTGTCGATAAAATACCTAATGAATATTATATTGATATAAAAGTTAATACTAGTGGAGAAACTGACGTTTATAAAAGAACAATTAAATTTATGATAGTCAACAAAAAATAAACATAAAAAAAGAAATATTTATAAATAAAAATTATGTCAATATCAGCAGGAACTTACGATTACACAGTTTGTACTATATGTAGTAGTGGAGATACTGAAACTGCAATCTCAGTTGAGGTACCTCATCCATCATATACTAATGATAAAGGTGAAACTGTAATACAAACTCAAATGGTAACATTAGGAGGATTAAACGGATTAAATAACTAAAAAATAAAATGCCAAATTATAATATAAATCAATGCTTAACTAATACTCAGTATGTTGTTTCTGCGAGTACATTAACTCTTGGAGAAACTATAGGGTTTTTTATTGGAGAAGAACCGTTATGTGGAGTAGTTGGGGATGTAACAAGTAATTCCCCAACCCCACTTTCTTTTTATAATGGAGATACTTTTTCAGATTGTTGTGAATGCTTGAGTGCAGTAACAGATTCTTTAAATTTTAGATTTATATCTTGTGATACTTCTAGAGAAATTGATATAGAGGCAACTAATTTTTGTCGTGAATATGGAATACCGTTAACAGGTAAGTTTTATGAAATACAATACGGGTCTGAATCACCATTTTGTGCAGTATTTACCGAATTAACTCCGACAGGTCAAACTAACTATTTTTACGTTGGCGGTCCTTTTAATGATTGTAAAAATTGCCAAACTGAAATACCGACAATATCCGCAGGAACTTACGACTACACTGTTTGTGTGATATGTGACGATGGAAGTACTGAAACCGCAGTTACAGTTGAGGTACCTCATCCATCATATACTAACGGTTATGGTCAAACTGTAATACAAACTCAAATGGTAACATTAGGAGGGTTTAATGGATTAAACAGTTAAAATAAAATACAAAATATAAAATGAAAAAAGTTTTTAAATTAAAAGAGTCTGAATTAATAAAGATAATTGAGAAGGTTGTTAAAGAACAAACTGATGAAAGGTATATGTTCTTTAGTAACTTAGAACAAATTCAAAGACAAATGGGTTTGTTGTTAGATTTAAACCACGACCAAGTTAGTGAAATTTTAGAAAATGGTCACGATTGGGCTCAAGACCATATTGCCACCGCAAAAGAATCTATTGACCAAGTATTTGATTTCTTAATGAATGAAACTAAGAGTTTCCATAAAATGGGAGATGAATTAGGTACCGCACCAAAAGAAGACCAATTGGTTATGGGTGAAGGTAAGAAAAAAGCAGGTACTAAATTATGTAGTAGAGGTAAATCAGCCGCTAAATCTAAATTTAAAGTTTATCCTTCGGCTTATGCTAACGGATATGCGGTACAAGTCTGTAAAGGAAGTATGCCAGGATTAGATGGTAAAAAACGATGTTCACCACCTTATTGTTAATAAAATAAAAAACCCTCATTACTGAGGGTTTTTTTTATTCTTCAATACTTACAACTTCTAAGTCAAAAATCAATTTTTTACCTGCTAAAGGATGATTTCCATCGATTACCACAGTTTCTTCTTTGATTTCAATAACCTTAACGTTAATTGGACCCATAGGACCCATACCTTGTAACATTTGGCCTTCTTGAATATCTTCAGGTACTTGATTTCTTGGTATTTCAATAACCATTTCAGGTCTTGGTTCTCCGTAAGCTTCAGTATGTTCAAGTTCGATTGTTTTAGTTTCTCCTTCGGACATATCAATTAATCCTTTTTCAAAACCAGCAATTAATTGACCTTCCCCTAATTTTACCGTTAAAGGTTCTCTACCTTCAACTAATGATGAATCAAACACTGAACCATCTTCCAATTTACCAGTGTAGTTCACACTAACGGTATCTCCGTTTTTAATTTTTTTCATAATATTTGTTTTATATGATAAAATATAGGAAGAAAATATTTCGATATCAATACCTAAAAACAAAAAAAAACCTTGTCTAATCTAAAAATTCTATATATATTTGTATAATTAATTAACACACAAGAAAATGTTTTTACTAACTAAAAAAAGTAGAATGAGATTTATGGTCAGACTACGTAGATTCTTTAAAAAACTATCGATTAAAATTGATGGTGGTGAATCTAAACTTGACGATATTCAAATTGAATCAATTAATATCGTCAGAAAGATGATGATTAAGCCCGATGCTACTTTATTAATTGCCCCAATATCTTCAATATGTTATATTGAGTGGAAACATTATTTTATTAGGTTTGGTGATTCGGCATTAACAATTACTAATGGTAAATTTTCATATTACATATGGTTACCATCAAGGTCTATAGAACAACTAAGGGAAAATTTTTACCGCAATGTTGAGCTACGTAGAAAAAATATGGAAGTTAAATACGATAGGAGAACTTTAGAAAATATGAAATCAATCTCAGACGAGGTTAGAAAATAATTACTTATTCTTAATCACTTCAGTTATAACATCTTTTAAGAGTCTTGAGAAAGACTCTTTTTTTGTTTTATAACTAACCATTTTAGGTTTATTACCCGTACCTGATTTGTTATGTGTTTTTTCTACCCTTCTTTTTTGCTGACAAGCTGATTTTTTTTGAGAGTCACTCATTTTACCCGCAACTCCCGCGGCTCTACATTTTGGGTATCCTTTACTTGATGCGTCAGGTCTGCCACAGGGAGGATGTTTACCATCTTTATCTTTTCTACATATATTAACCCAAGGACCTTTAGGTTGTTTACTACCTTTTGGTTTTTTCTTAGTACCAAACCAAACCCCTAAATCTTCAACAACTGTATTTTCGGTAATTTCAACCCACTCACTTACAGTATGTACATCGTGAACATCTCGTTCATAACTTCCGTTAGAATCTTTTTCCCAAACACCAATAACTGTTTTAATATTATTTTTCAATGTTTTCTGCTTACTTTTTTTATTTATTTTATGTTTTGAATGTTCTTTAAATGGACCCAATTCACTATCAGACCATTTTTTTAAACCTATTTCAATTGGGGCTGAGTAAGGTCCCGAAGTTACTGTAGAACTAATTTCGTTAATTTTTTTGTTTCTACCAGGTGTCGGATTAATAATATCTCCATCATCGTCATTTTGAATAGGATGATTTTTAGAATAATTAGAACTCTGTTTAGCTTTCTTTTCAATCTTTTTTATAACCTTTTTAGGTTCGTCCATAGTCCCATCATAACTATCCACCGCCAATAAAGGACTAAAATATTTTGAAACGGGCTCATTAAAAGGGTTTAATTGACTTTTATCAAATATTTTTTTACCTAATCGTAATGGTGCAATATATGAACCCCTTCCCGCAGAATCTGAGGTAGCCTCATTTATTGGTTTTTTAAAGTACCAATTTCTAACATCTTCTTCAAGTCTATCTCTATACATTTATAAAAAAAATTTGTATTATTATCTATAAATATTTGATTTATGGAAAACACTCAAGAAAACTTAAAAGAACCTATGGGGTTTCTTTTTGACAGTATAGCATATTACAATATTGAAGACTTGGAAAAGTTTGTAACTGATATGACACCTGACCAAGCTCTTTACTGTGTCATACAAGCCTCAAAATCGGCTTACTCTAAAAACATTTTTGAATTAGAGGAATCTGAAGTTTTATCTAAAGCAATTAGAAAATTATCAATACCTAATGTCATTGAAGATGCACCTGTTGAAGAATAGAATTAAGATTGCGGTTATTGCCCACGATGGTAAAAAGGCTGATATGGTTTCATTTATTATGAAACGATTAGATTTTTTCACCTCTGAAAATGTTGAAGTTATTGCCACAGGTACTACAGGTAAACATTTGATTCACGCAGGGCTAAGTAAAGTCCATACTGTTTTAAGTGGTCCTATGGGTGGAGATGCTCAAATTGCGTCTATGATTACTGAGGGTAAGATTGATGCCGTAATATTTTTTATAGACCCTTTAGAAGTACACCCACACCAAGTAGACGTTAGTATGTTATTAAGAATTTGTAATGTCCACGACATTCCGCTAGCAACTAATTATAAAACAGGTAAGATGGTTATTGATTGTTTGGAAAGTTTTCCAAAATAAATAATTTTATTTAAAAAAAAAGTTGTATATTTGTATTGTAATTAAACGTAAACAATATGAAAAACTTAGTATTAGTAATCTTATCAGTAATCTTCTTATCTTCTTGCGCTACACAAATCCAACTTGCCGACGGACGAAAAGTTTCTAAAAGAGAACACAAAAAAATGTTGGAGAAGGCTTGGAACGAAAGTTTTGGTAAAATGTCAGACCAAGAAAAAGACTTGATTTACAGTGTTCCTGTTATCGTAGACACTATGACCGTGGTTCCAGATACTATTAAGTAGTTGGTTTTTGGAATATAATGTGTTGACCTGTTTTATACATTTTTCCATTATAACCAGCATCTTTTAATAAAGTGTAAGAACCATCAGTATTAGGAGTTTTACCAAAAAACCCACCATTAATAAATTTGTCAGTTGCAACTTTAACAGAATCGTTGTTAGTTGTATTAACAATAATTGGTTTGATGACTATTGTAGACGTTTCAGTTTTTGGAATAACTTTAAGTTTATCCCCAGCAAACCATTCAGTATTTGTTGGGGTGTGTTTAAAGTATTTTAATACAATGTATGTTCCATCAGACTCTGGTTTTTTATTAATAATACCATTTTCAATATAGAAATTAGTGGTTTTTTCAGGATTTAACATTTCTAATTTTTTAACGTTACCTGTTAGTTTTGGTAAATTTTTATTTGAAGGACTGTCAACTTTAGTCGGTTGACCACTATCAACCCCTTTTTTCTTTAAATTACCACAATTATCCAATTCCAATATTTTAATATCACCTGTAACACCTCTACCAATAGCGGGAGTACACTGATGAAATAAAACTGTATTACCTTTACTTATTCTAACTTCAGGTCTATCGGAGTGACAATCTGAAGGGGACAAACATTGTAAACTAATTACAATATCTTTACTTTCATTACCTATTATCGCCTTTGCTTTGGCATCATCCACAACTAATTTTCCACTTGTTCTATCACCACCAATTGGAGGATTTTTCTCTCCGTTATTTAAATTTGCCTTACCAATTGAAACTCCATTTAATTTAACATCAAACAATGCAACATCACAATCGTGGTCCCCTCTACAACTAAATGGTCTACCATCAGTACCTATTGATGGTTGTGAAGATTTATCTTTTTTGTACATAACCTCAACAGTTAGTCCTATAATACATTCCTCAGGTGGTTTAATAGCTAAAATTACTTTAACATATCTTTCTTTATCGTAATCAGGATTATTCTTATTACTTTGACCCTTAACATATTTAGTATTACCTAATATAAGTTCTGATGGTTCAAATATTGGCATTTCACTAATAACATTTTGAGATTTTAAACTTGAAAAATATTGTTTTAAATAATTTTTCATAGTTTCGGCTCTTAATCTTGATAACTCTAAAGGTTTTAAAGATTTTTCTTCTGTAAAATCTTCGGACTTACCTGTTGACGGGTATTTTTCTCTATCATAATTTGTTACTTGAGATTCACTAGCGATAACTTTAACGTAAGTAATTCTACCTTTATTATTTCTTAAAAAATTTGCAGCTCCTTCTAAATCAGACTTTAATTTTTTTTCATCTTTCTTAGAAAACCCTGAATATTTCCCATCATCAAAAAATGATTGTCCTGACATAGTATATTCATTTTTACCAGCAGGAGTTACTTGTTCAACAATATCATATAAAGATAATATTCCTATTCTCTCTTCTTCGGTTATTAATAATTTTCTTCTACAAGACATTCAAATAATATTTATTATATAAATAGTTTAAATTTTTAAAATACTTTTGGCAGATTAAATAATCCGCCGTATATTTGTATTGTGATTGAGGGAAACGATTTAGATACAAATAAATCAATCATAGTTGTTGAGTCGAAAGAAGCTCAATTAGGACGGAGAAGGAACGATTTAGATACAACCCTCCGTCTTTTTTTATACCCAAATAACTATTTGGTCTTCACCAACTCTAAAAGGGTTTTCGTAGGATTCTCGGAATACTGTAACAATTAATAATTTCCACCCAACACCACCTTCATTAATGGCTTTGATTGCAATCGCGATTTCTTTTTCAGGAGATTTAATTACAAAATAATCATTATTTTTAATGTCACCTATAGCGATTAATTCGGCAATTTTTTTACGACCAAGTTCAATAATATATTTAATTTCGGCGTTAGATATTTCTTTAGTATTATAATCTTCTATATCAGTTCTAGTTCTTCTATCATATGCGTGCGGACTTCTATCAAGTTCAAATGAATAGGTTACCTCAATCTTAGTGATTAAGCTACCTATCTTCTTCTCTAACAATAACTGTTCTCTGATTATTTGACGTAGTCTATTCATATTATATAAATACCTATAAAATAAAAAAAGGGGACTAATAATAGTCCCCTTTTAGATATCATTAAGATATTGATTATCTTAACTCGTTTAAGTCAAATGTTCTAACTCCATCAACTTGGATACGTCCGTAGAAACGGTTGTTAACCATTTTCTTAGCGTAACGTGTCATAATACCTTTGATAGGTGTAAAGTTGAATGGATTGTACATTGTAGGAGTTAATTGTAGAGGTACGTATGGAGCGTAGATGTAACCAGTGTCTAACAATGACGTTCCTTTGTGTCCCATTAACACAGTGTTTGGTGGGAAGTAAGGGTCACGGTAAACTTGGTATCTACCTGCTAATGTACCAACTCTTTCAATACCCATATTGTATTGGTCTTGCTCAGGAGCCGCGTTAGATACGTGGAAGTATTCTAAATCGTCAAAGATTGCACTGATTTCAGAAGAAACAACAATCCAGTTAGCACCACCTCTTAAAGTAGATTTGTGGATTTGAGCTGAGATTTGGTTGATTGCCGTAATCAATGTTTGGTTCCAATCTTTCTGAGTGTAAGCGTTAGTTTGAGGAACTCTCTTCCATCCGTTGTAATCCCAACGTAATGTCCAAGCCGCACCTTTACGTAAGTCACGTAAAATTTCACGGTCGATTTCTGCTGCAACTTGTTCAGATAATAAAGCCGTTAATTCAGCTTCAGCATCGATGTTGTGGAAAGCCGCAACGTCTTGAGCTAACTCAGGAGACCATTGTGCTCTTAATTTTCTTTCAGTTACAGAAACAGTTACTGATTCTAAGTCGAAAGAAACCTCACCAATTTTATCTTCAAATTCAAGTTCTTCATATCTTCTGTATACACCGATGAAAGAGTCACCTGAAGCTGCAGTTTCAATAGTAGTACCTGTGTAACCGTCAAGAGAATCTTGACCACAAGTAGCACATACTGGACACTGTAAATCAACTTCTAAGTAGATACAACCTGTAGCGTCACAGATGTCATAGAATGAACCACCGTTACCTGCTGGGTTACTACCACTTGTTCTTGGGAAGTTAGTTTTAGTGTTTTCACCGTATTGAACGATACCTTTACCATATTGTTGAGTAACAACTCTGAAAGATAAAGAAGTAGCATCTTCTACAGTACAAGTACTAGCAGTACTTACTTCTAAACCTGGACCTGCGATAATGTGTAAGTCAGATAAGAATGCTTCGTTATCCATTTCGTTACCATCAGGACCGATTAATTTACCAGCACCTGCGTTAGCGAAACCACATAATTTCATAATTACTTTTCTAACGTTTTTACCATCGTATTCGTCAACTGCGTTTACTAAGTTACCGTCAGACCAAACTTGTAATGTTGTGTTAGCAGTGATAACTTCAAATCTACCTTTTGAGTAGTCGAATAAACCTGCTGGATTTAATGTAGGTTCAGAACCTTCATAGAATAAATCGTAAAGGTTTTTAGCATATGCACCTGTACCTTGATAACCTGCGTCAGGATTTCCAGGATAGTTTCCAGGAGAACCGATTGGAGCGTAGTGGTCACCAGATGTAGTAGTACCTGTGTTATAACCTTGGATTTTAGGTACGAAGTAGAACAATTTACCGATTGGTAAGTTCATAGCTTGTACTGATACGATGTCATTCGCTAATAATTTAGAGAATACTCTTCTAACGATAGGGAATACAACTGTTTCGAATGAACCAGATGAATCTGTCGCAGAAGCTTCGTTGATTAAGAAAGACGCTTGGTTCTCATATAATTGAGCTACGTTTTCTTTTAAATGACCTTTAAGACCCTCTAAGAATCCTAATTTGTCCCATTTGTTGATTGTGTCTTCTTTAATAACTTTAAGGTGTTTTAAACCAATGTTACCAACAAGACCGCTTTCTAATAATGCACCCATTTTAGTATTTGTTTTTAAATTTTATTTTTATTTTATGATGTTCATTTTTGACATCAAGTCCTTCATTCTTAAGAATTGAGGATTTTCGTAAGTTTTAGACTCAATCAAGTTAGCTGCTGAACCTGAAGATGGAGTTCTTTCCATTTTTTCTTGTAAAGATTCTTTTACAACTGTTGCACTTCCTTGAGTAGATAACTCGTCTTTTATTGTTTTATAAAGAGATTTAGACTCTTTTAAAGATTCAACGGAATCAAATCTTCTTAAAATGTTGATTTTCTCATTTTTAGTTGTTGAATGTTCTGTGAATAATCTTGTAGCGTATGCTAAGTTTGAATTAAACACTGCAACTTCATTTAACTTACTTCTGAAAATATTTAAAGCTTTTCTATACTCTTCGTTTCTTTCTCTTAGTGTAGTAAGTTCTTTCTCAACGTTTTCAACTTTTAAGTGACGTGGTGCAGCTTTTGGTTTATCTAAACCATTTCTACCCCATCTTTTTCCATTACCTAATGTTCTTGATGCTTCTGAAGTTTCACCGTCTTGTTTAACAGTTTTTTTCATATCCATCTTTTTACCTTCTTTGTATTCGAATTTAGCTTTACCCATTCCAACACCTTTTGGTTTTACAGTCATAGAACCTTCTTTGGTTTCCATTTTCTTACCTTCTTTGTATTCGAATTTAGGTTTACCCATTCCCATACCTTTTGGTTTGAATCCTTCTTTTGTTTCTGATTTTTCAACATCAGCGTTTTCGTTCCAGCCCTCAGTGAATTCGAACTCTTCTTCTTCAGATTCTTCAAGGTCAAAGTTTCCTAAGTCTTCTAGGTCGTCAAGATTGATTTCATAATCGTCATCATCATCTTCATCATCCATAGAAATTTCTTCGAAATCTTCCATCTCGTCATCCATTTCAATTTCAAACATAATCTCAGAATCATCATCAGATTCTTCAATTTCTAAATCAATATCATCAACCTCTTCTTCTTCTTCACCTAAAGAAATTTTATATTCAACGTCTTCGTTAGTGTCTTCTAAGTCAATCATATCACCGTCTTTTTTAACGATAATACCATCTTCTTCACCCATTGCTTTGAATACTTTTAAAATTTCCTCGTCAGAAGCCATTGTTAAATCAATTGGTTCTTCGTCATCCATATCCATAGATGTGAAATCGAACTCGTCATCAGAAGACATATCGTCCATATCGTCAGTATCTTCGATACCTTCAATATCTTCTAAATCATCTTCCATTTCGTCGTCCATTTCGTTATCATCTGAATCCTCGTCTCCCATATCTTCAATGTCGGTATCTAATTGTTCGTCAACCTCCATTGTAGTGTCGTCAAGGTCAGAATCGTCTTCAGTCTTTAAAGACTCTTTTACTAATTCGCTGATTTCTTGCTTCATAGTTGAAGCTAGTATTCCTTTTGCATTTTCAGCAACTACATTTTCCAAACTTTTCATTTGGATTAGTGCCTCTTCTACAAGATTTTGTTTTTCTGCCATTTTTGATTTTATTTGTATATAAATATTTCCAAATATCAAAAAAGATTAACTTAACGATATTGTTAAATTAAATTTTTTAAATTATTGGGTTTATTTTTTTATTTTTTTATAAAGTAACGTCAGATTTAAGTGTACAATACAACAAATATAAATATCTCCATAAACGAAAAAAGGAGGACTATTGTCCTCCTTTTAAATAATTTATTAATTGATTAGTCTTCGATAACCTCATCAATTTTACTTTCAGATACTGAAGTAATTCTCCAATCTTGGCTAAATGATTCGTATCTCTTAGTAACTTTTGCCTCAACATCTGTTACTGAAAAACCTTTAACCAATTTCTCCTCTCTGATTTTTTTGATTTTCCCTGTATTCTCATCAGGTAAATCGTACTGAATTTTTGCTACAAAATATTTTTCGTCCATAATAATTATTTTCCTAAATAATCGGATAATTTTTTCATTAAGTCAAGTGATTTGTTTCCTGAATTAACATTCATTCCTGTTGCTCTTGCCATTTGCATCTTTTTTTCCTCGTCTAAATTCTCTTCATAGTTTGTTCTATCTTCAGGATTTAAAAATAAATAAGCTCCTGGTGTGGATGGAGATGATACTAAATCAAAACAAATTAATTCAAAATCATCCTGTACTTCGTTTTGTTCACCTTTTTTTGCTAAGGAACCAACTCCTCTTGATGATATACCAAGAGTAACTCCTTGTCTTAGGTAATTTGCTGCCATATCCCCTTTACAAGATATAACACCTCTTTCGTGAAATCCTGGCGATGTTAATAATTTAATTTTACCCATTAAGATATTACCTTCCCACCAAATATCGGTAATTGAGTGAGATACTCTATCTAAGTCAATTAGTGATGATTCAGGGTGGTTTAGTTCTGATAATGCAGTACCTTTAGCAATTGCTTTCTTATAGTTGTCCGCTTCTCTTTTTAATATTCTTTCAGGATAGACTCTACCATTTCTATTCGGAGTGTTGTATTTTTGTAAAACCGCATAGAATTCAAACGGTTTTGAATAATCTAAAAAGTTTTTAGATTCTTTAATTATTTCCGAATTGTATTTGTCGTTTGGTGACACATATCCCGCATCCCATTCAATCAGTATTCCTTTACCTGTTTCGTTTGGTCCTAATATTTTCATTTTTTCTTTTCTAAATAAATATACCGTAATATGGATATAATATTTAAACCTTGTAAGTTTGTTTTTTAGTTAGTGTGAAATTAAACTCTTCATTTTTAATAAAATTACTTTTAATGATTTCATCAGATATTGATTTAATACTGTTTTTTAGTTCTAATGATTTGAAATCGTTATCGAGTTCTTTTAGGTATAGATAACATTCTAAATTTAAAAACGATTTTTTATTTAGTTGGATTCCGCTTGACCTCAGGTCCAAATCAACAATAAATTTGTCTTCAAAAATATTCGTATTTATTGACTCAAGGACCGAATGTTTTATTGACCTTGATAGGTTATTGACAACCCTGTTAGGAGATTCAATTTCAATTTTAGGCTCTGCCCAAGTTTGAATGTTTATGTAAATTGATTTTAAGTTTTTTGAATCTACTGTACCATAATTAACTTTGTAATTTCGGTACCCCGAAAGTTTTGCACTTTTCCCTTTTTTCATTTTTTCTCATATTGTATACTGTTTATGTTTAGTAAAAAAATACACAATATTTTGTGATTAGTCAAAATATTTTTATATTTGCAGATATTTGTAATTATGTTAATAGTAAAGATAGACCAAAAGACTCCAATTGAGAAAGCTCTTAAAACTTTAAAGAGTAAAGTTATTAAGACCAAACAAAATGAGATTTTAAGGGAGAGAAAAGAGTTTGTTAAAAAATCAGTTCAAAAAAGGACTATTAAGAAAAATGCTATTTTTAAACAAAAAATTAAAGACTCTCATTAAGATTCTTCAACTTTAATAATGACACTGAATCAATAGTGTCATTTTTTATTTTTAAAATAGTCTCATCAATTTTAACTTTAGTTTCACTATCTGAATTTTTAGATAATTTTTCTAATTTTTCAATGACTAATTCACTTAACACTTCGTATCTATTAGACACTTCTCCTTCAGATAATGTAGAATATTTTTTAATCTGTTCTAAGTCAGATTCATTTAGACTTTCTAAATAATTTTTAATTGTTGAATTAGCAACCTCAACCATTTTTTCTAAAGGAATATTGATACTTTCAGATTGTATTTCTTTTTTAGAAATAAGAGTATTAATAATACTTTGTCTACTTGTAACAATGTTCTCAATTACAAAAGTATTTTTATTCATTACACTATCAATATCTTTGTACTGATTTTCAGATGTAACATCTTTAGTCCAATCAATCAACTTAGAAAGTGATTTTTCAGTAATATTTAATCTTTGGTATATGTCAACACATTCCGATAAAAAGTCGTCGGCAAAATCTTTAGAAAAACCTTTCTCTTTAGATAATTCCTCATAAAGATGATAAGCCATATTAATTAGTTCGTTTTCTAAAACTAACTTTCTAAATGTTTTAATTTCCTTATTAAACGTATTAGTTTTATACGACTCAACTAATTTAGTTTCTATTTTAGATTTTAAGTGTCCAAATTCCATATCAATATTTTTATTAATAAATATCAACTATTTAGAAGTTTATCCAAAGCAACTCCCATTTCTCCTAAAGAGTTTCTTCCTTTAGATAAATCTATCACTTCTTCCTCAGTTAAAAAGTCATCACTTTCAAGAAGAATGTTAAGATTTTCTCTCTTAGATTCAGGTGTAATTCCAGCTGGTTCACCACCTATTGGTTCTTCAGTTGTTGGTGGTTCTTCTCCTCCTCCGATATCACTCATACCACCTAATGAAGATGGTGATTCACCACCTGTGTCCCCACCAGTTTCTGAACTTTGTGTTGTTCCTGTAGTACCACCACCGTACAATTTATCTACCGTATCAAATATACCCGTTTTAACGATAACTGTTGGTGTATCTGTCAATTCTTTACCAACTGCTCTTTCAAGTCTTTGTTGTTGTAAATCAAGTCTAATTTCCTCGTCAGAGAAACCAAGTACGTGTTTCTTAGCCCAAGATACTGATACAGGTGCAATACCTTCGATAGCGGTAACTGCGTCCTTGTATAATAATATTTTTTCTTTCCAAACATCAACCTTTAATAAATCCGCTTGTGTAGATGGATTAGTTAATGTTAATGTAAAGTTTGATAACTCATCTTCAAATCCTAATAAGAATAAATGTATAATTGCAACTTTGTTCAATTCTTGCAACATACTTTTTTGTATTCTATTGATAGTTCTTGCGAAACGAATATCTAATAATGATAAATTTTTACCGTCCCCTACAGATTCCTCAAACCCTAAGTAAGCTTTAGGTATTCTTAATGCGGTAACTAATTTTTTCTGAATATATTCGATATCCGCAATTTCTGAAAGGTTTTGAGCTCCAGGTAATGTTGTGATTGGGTCTGGCGCCGCCATATCACGAACAGGAATAAAGTAATCTTGGTCAACCGCCATTTGATTAAATCTCATATCGACATTACCAGTTTTACTGTCTACAACTTGGTCTCTTTTAAATTTATTGGCAACACGTTGTACATATGGTTCAACATCCTTATCATCCATATTACCGACGAAGACCTTGAAGATTCTTCTCTCAGGTGCACGTGATGTACGATAAATTAACATCGCATCTTCAGATAATAAAAGTTGTTTCCAAATACGTCTTGCTTTTTCTAACATAGAGGTACCGTAAGGAAGTTTTCTATCGTCACCTAACAACCTAAAATGGGCAATCTCCCAAGTGTTAAATTCCATATCCCTATTCTTCCAACTAAATCTTAAGGCTTTTTGTTCAGATTCATTATTGTCTAAATTAGATTTACCTTTCATTCCTCTTTCAACCCTTTCAATTTCAATGTTTGGTAATTGCATACAACCAACAACACCTTTTTCAGGGTCTAATTTTAAGTAAACAAAATTATCACCATATTTGCAAGTGTTTCTTGTCCACATCGCTAAATTGGTATTGATATCTAAATTATTATTAAATAAATCTGTTAATACAGATTTAATTCTTTTTGATTCTGAATAGATTTGTAATATGTAACCGTTTTGGTCTGCCGTTGTTGATTCTTCAGCATATATGTCTAAAGCTGCCGATATTTCAGGGGTATATTCCATAGATTCATAATCATAGTATGATGCCAATCTTGTTGGTTCAAAGTAAACCCCCTGTGTGTATAAATTATTCTCAATCTTAGTCCATTGGTTTGCTAAATAAACGGTTTGTTGTGCCTGTAATTTAGCCTTTTCGTATTCCTGTTGACTTGTAGTCTTAAGTAATTCTTTCTTATCATATCTAAAAGTTGGGTAGTCCTGATTCAATAATGAATTGGGACCAAAGGTCTGTGATAACCTTTGCCAAACCGTTAAATTGTTATTTTTATTATTTTCCATATTTTAAATTTAATCAATCAAAAAAAATTATAAAGGTTATCTTCGAGAACCTCCGAACAACCATAAATATTTTTGATAATCATTTTTAGTCGCCTCATTATTATAATTATGATGATTTGGCATTCCAGCTGGAATTACAGGGTTGAATGCAATATTTCTACTTGCTTCTTCGTTATTATTAACAGTCCAAGAACTTAACATTGCTTTAGTTTGTTCAGTTACTTTTGTTAATTGACTAAACGAATTTTCACCGACATATGTTGCCATAGCAATGGCCATAATTAAATCATCGTGATGTCCTTTTTGGTGGTCAGGTCTACCATTAATGTAAATAAATGTATTCATCTCGTTAAAGAGTCTATTACTATAGATTCTAAACCCGTGTCTCATACACTCTTCAAATGAAGATATAATTTGAACTCTTTTATTGTTAAAGTTTATACCAGGGATTTTATCTAAAGCTTTAGGGTCATACTTCCATTTATTCCCCATTTCAACACCATCAATATATAAGTTTTTGTAACCCATTTCTTGTAATTTTCTTGCGGTAGAAACACCCATACCACCAGTGATATCAATTACAATAAAAGCATTATACATCATCGCCCATTTATACGCAATTTCCGCAGCGACATCAGGTGGTATTTTCCCTATATATTCTAGTACTTGTTCTCGTTCGTCAAAATCAATAATAATCATAGATGTGAAATCCTCAGAGTCACCTCTTGATACGTCGACACCCATAATGTATTTATGACCCTGTATTGGCTCTTTCCATATCCATAAAGCACCCCCCATCATTTTATTGATGGGTTCCCTCAACATATTGTGATGTATGTCTTGTAATTGTTTAGAATCAAATACATTATCACCTGAACCTAAAAAGTTACATTCTAACTCCTGAGATACTTTACGTTTATCGTATTTAAGTTTTTTAACCATACCCTCAAACCAAGACGAAGTTGGTTTAAATCCCGCCGCCATTTTTTCTTTAATTTCATCAAAGTCTCTTTGTCTTGGGTCTATACTAGAGTAATCAATCATCTCCACGTTAGAATAGTCTTCTCGATTTAAAAAATAATGTATTAAATCCTCAACTTTTAATAATTGGAAATCTTTAGTATATCTTGGGTCTTTAAACCAATACATTTCAGATATTTTAAATTCATTCATACCTCTTAACGCTTGGTCGTATATTTCATAATAAATTGGGTCATACCCGTTTGGAGTTGACACAACGATAACTTTACCCCCTGTAGATAGGGACGCCATACAAGCAGCCCAAAAGTCACTGTCCGCTTCAATATATGCGGCCTCATCAAATACAAGAATTGTAGGAGTATAACCCCTTAAGGCATCTCGTGATGTTGCAACGGCTTTAACTTCACATCCGTTAGTTAATTTATAATGTCTTTGTGAATTTTTTTCTGATGAAAACCCTACTCCTGTCCAGTTAGGCCACTGTTCAGTAAACCCTCGAATTTTATTCGCCATCTCAACCGCAGTATCTAATTTATTGGCAATTATTAGAATTTTTTCAGGTTTTTTCTTAGACGCAAAAACTAACTTCTTTGATGCCCAAGCGGCGGTTACTGTAGATACACCCGCTTGTCGGTATTTTAATGCAATGTTTTCGTTATAATTTTCGTAATCCTCAAGTAGAGATACTTGGTCTGGAAATAGTTCTAATGGAACATACTGAGATACAGTATTATCGTAGGTTTGTAAATAAGTTTTAAGTGCGTAAGGAGTATTCTTTACGCACTTAGTGTATTCTAATATTAATTGTTCTTTTGTAAATGACATACATTACTTAGGTCTTGAGATACCCAAGCCACCTAAGAAGTCGTCAAGTCCGTCATCATCATCGTCATCGTCATCATCACCGTAACTACCTAAAGAATCTTCTAAGTCTCGTTTCTTTAAATCAGATACTATGTCGTTAACCATATCTTTAATGAATTTTTGACCTTCAGGACTACCCGATAATATTTTTTTAGCAACGTTAAAAAACTCTTCGGTTTCTAACGCTGAAAATCTTGCAAATAGATAGTGTTGGATATGTTTTTTATCGTCATCAAATAACTCTATAGGATATGCTTGTAAAAATTTCTCCCAAATAACAGGTCCTAATCTTAAGTCCCAAATTTCATTAGGTAGGGTATCTGTACTACCCATAATCATTTGTTGTGATTTAGGGTCATCAGGTAAACCGTGAGTACCAAAAACTTCCATAACACCTTTAATTAATTCGTGAAGTAATACTGGAAAAAATACACCTCTTGCTTTAATTGTAGGTGGGTCTGTTTGGTCATCAATTTCTTCTTTACCCGCCATACTTTGTTCGTTACCCGCCATCATCATAACCGACTCATCTGGCATCAACCAATAGATTAAGTCATTAATTGACATTAACGTACCATATAAACTTACTAAATCAGGATTTATTTTATTTAAAGATTCTCTACTTAATTCAAACATATAATGTCCTTTTTTAGATGAACCTTGTATTAACGCATTAATAAATCTACGTTTAGCCTTTTCTCTATCAAATTTTTCCATTGCAGACATAAAGTCCTCAAGGTCTTGTTCCGCTTGTTGACCAAATTGAGCTTCAATTTCTTCTTCTTCAGGTTCTTCACCTTGTTTCTGAAATCTACTTTGGTCAATACCACCCATAGGTACTAATTTAGCATCAAATTGAAATTGGTCAGTAATCCCCATTTCATCTTTAACTAACTTTACCGCCAATTTTTCTAAATAATCTTTGTTTTGAGATTCAATCTGTAATACTTTTTGTACCGCACCCATTAACGCTCTTTGTAATTGCATAAAAGCGTTTTGGCCAGTAATCTCTTGCATTCCTGTATACCTCTTAACTTTCTCAACAACATCTTTAAATCTTTTAGATGCCACTAATTCTTCAAAATTATCGGGAGTACCATCTTTATCCACATCAGGAAAAGCAGGGTTCTTAGATAATGTTGTTTGTTGTAATTTAAGCTTTCTCTCTAAATCAGGATTCATTCTTTCAGACCCTGAATATTCAATTGCTTCTTTAGTATCTTTTTTTAATTTTGCCATTATTTCTTAAATTTAATTCCTAGTGAGTCGAATGACATCCAACTTGGCATAGATTTCTTAGCCTTTGGTGCTGGTGATGTTTTTGGTTTATAAGGACTATCCTTATCTGGTTTTGGTGGTGTTTTAGTACCAGGTTTTGTTGTTGGTGCAGGTTTAGATGGTGCCGTTTGTTCCTTAGTTTCTTTTTTAGCTTTAGGTGCTGGTGAAGTCTTAGGTTTGTACGGACTGTCTTTATCAGGTTTTGAAGGTGTCTTAACAGGTGTCTTAACAGGAGCCTCTTTAGTATCCTCACTTACTTTACCCATAGACATTATTTTACCAATTGGTAAACTCATTTTTTTCTCTTCAACCATATTAATTAAATCTCCTTTTTTCATTCTTGGTTTGATATGTTTTTCAACCAAAGATAAGATTTTATTTTCTAAAATCACATCAAAAGGTAATTTATTTTCATTCATTGATTTTTTAATAGCTTGAACACATCTTTCAAACTTAGGAGTTTTCTTAGGCCCTAATTGACTATGACAAATAGCCCAAGGATTTGGTTCAAATTCTTTTTTAGATTTCTTCTTTTTGTTTTCTGTCATTTCACCCTCATTTTGAGTAGCGTAAATATTACCTGAAGAATCTTGTTTAATTGAAACTCCATCTACGACCGCTCCTGTTGTTTTTGCCGCGGATGCTGGAATTTTAGTTGTTTTTACTTGTTTAGTAGTTTGAGTTACTTGTTCCTTAGTTTCTTTCTTTGAATGGTTACATTTACAGTTTTCCATTCCACACTTAGGACAAGTTTCTTTTTTACCCTCAACTAAATTTTTGTGTAACTTATCAATCTCTGACTCACTTAAAGTCATTAACGTTCTTTGGCTAAGACCAAATTTAACTAGATTCGCATATTTGTTAGTTTTCATATACTACTTTTTTTTCAAATTCAAGAACGATATCTCGTTCATATAATTTATCTTTAATTTCTTGTTCTGATTCACCAAATCTAAAAACAAGTCTTTTAGTTGTGGTAAAATCAATGTCTTCGTTTTCTTTCTCCCAGGCCAATGAAACAACATCGTCCATAGAATCCATAAAACTAAAAAAATCGGAGTTCTGAATTAGCTCAAATTCTAACGAGGTATTTTTCAGTACTCCAACTTTCTTTATAAATTCAAGTTCAGGTGGTTTTGGGTAACCGTTAGATGGTTTTGAGTCCCAAGATTCTCCCCAAACGTTTTTAATATCGTCAGAAAAAATAAATTCATACATATTATCACCTTTATAATTAGGACCTAATCCATTTACATAAACTAAGTGAATCATAAAATTTGACCTTTAGGTGTGATTTTATATTGTCTGTTGTTTATTTCAAAAACTAAATTTTTCTTATTAGTTTTACCTACTAAAGTTGCTGATTTTTTTTCTTGTAAAAATTTTCTTGAAGCAATTTCTTGTTCAATATTCTCAGACAATCTTTTTATTTCACTATTACGTTTACTGATTCTTTCTTTATGTTCTTTGATTCTTTGTTTCGATAAATCATCATTATATTTTTTTTCAGATTCGTTAACGTTAAAATACTTCATAAGAACATTCTCAATCTTAGCTTCCATAAAGATAGAGTCAGCAATTTTACCTACGTGGTTAAATTCATCTTCTTCTTCACTAAACTGACCTGGTGTCATACCTTTCATAAGTGTTTTATCAGCGATGTCTTGAGCTAAGTCACTCCAAGTTTCACCAATTTCACCAAATCCAATTGGTTCTTCATCTTCAACCTCATCTGCAGGGATTTCCTCTTCTTCACTTCCAAATTCTTCTTCATCACTGAATTCATCAGAATCCATTTCCTCGTCCGCTTCAATACCTTCAAATTTATTAAGAATATCTTCTCTATCATCCTCATCAAGATTGTTTAAATCTAACGCAGAAATAATTGAATTAATAACATACTTAATATCTTTTGAAGACATTTGATTTTCTTCATCAGAATTAAGAGCTCTTAATTTTTGACCTAATTTACCTGTAAGTTTTTGGATTAATTTAAAAGTAACCACTTCATCTTTATCGTCATCTCCAATTGGTTCTGTGGTACCTTCTTCTCCGCCTTCCATATCCATATCATCCATTGGTGGTTCTGGCATATCCATATCATCCATTGGTGGTGGTGGAACATCTCCTCCTTCTGCAGGTGGTGGTGGAGGTGGTAATGTTGCCGCAGGTGCTGCTGGTGCAGGTGGCGCGGGTACATTTTCTACGTCTTCGGTAGGGTTAGTATTTTTTTTTTCAGCGTTTGGTGTTTTCAAAACGAATTTCTTTTGTTCAGAAAACAATGAAATACCTTCTTTGTTGTCGTGTAAATCATTCATCTCTTTAGCCATTAAGTTTAATCTTTTTAAAGCTTGAGAATATGAATTAAAGTATTTTCTATCTTGAATAGGTGCAATATATCCTGTTTCAGATTCAGAAATGGTTTGTTTTATAATGTAACCTGATTTCTCTCTTACTATTTGATATTCATTTCCGTTAGCAAGTGTTAAACTATACTCACCTTTGGACGTTTCATTAATTGATGAAGGAACGTTTTCTCTGAATTTAGATAATTCAATTATTCTTTGAATCTTATCCATTCCTTGAAGTTTTTCACTTCCTAGTGGTTTTAAATCTCCCATTGTATTGTTAATTTAATTTTTTTCTTATTTATTAGTCTCACTTAAGTTAGGGGTATTGACTATAATATTTTTTTCTTTATAAATATATCAATATACCTATTATTTCATTAGTCGTTTATCTTATTTTCCATAGATAAACGTTTATTTAGTAATTCATTTTCAAAATCAAACAATTTTTCAATATAACCATTTCGTCTAAGAACTTTAAAAACTAAGTTTTCTGTTGAGTATTCCCCTCCTCTATCTAATCCACATTGTCTAAATTTTTTAATCTTGTCTTTATATTTACGAACCATTTTTTTTGCATCATCTATATCTTCATCTGATGCGTTTTCAATTACGTCATCAATTGTTTTCATCCACATATTAGATTTTTGTGTAATTTCTTCTTTATTAATTTCCACGTTTTCTTTTTTTGGTTTATTTAACCACTCATCAAACAATATAGAGTATACACCAGCACTTTTATGTCTAGGTTCATCCTCATCTTGAGCATACAATTCAACATCATAATTTTTTATTTTAATGTTAAATCTTGTATTAAATAACATTTTTTTTAAATTAAATAATTTTTCGTATAACTCTTTGGTACCTTTAGGAAATTGTTTATAATCTACTAATAAGTGTAAGTCAAAATCTGAATATTTAGACCAATTATAGTTAGTTAACGAACCTGTTAAAATAATATCGCTAACAAATAAGGGGACATCTAAAAATTCTATGAATTGGTAAGCAATTTCTAAAAGTTGTTCTCTTATCTCAGGTTTTATTGTTTCATCACCTTTTTCAGATAAAATCCAAATCGCAGGATTTAGTTCATCCTGTAATAAAAAACTTTTTAAAATATTTTGATTAGACTCCATAACAATAAATACCTAAAAATTTAACTTTGTTAAACCTTTTTGTATTTATGCGTTTTTGAAATGTTTGAATTGAAAAACTTACCTTGTGATTCTGCCATTCTAAATTGGGTGTAAGTTTTGTGTTGAACGTCTTCGTATTCGTATCTTGTTCCGTTTTTAAATTCTACGACTAACTTACTTGTCTCTGTGTCGTATTCGGCTCTTACTAAATTACTTGAGTCTATCTCGTTAATAATTTTAGTACCTTCAATAATTTCTCTTTTAATTGACATAATGTATTAATTAGGATTGTTTAATGGAGTTTCATCATCAATTTGCTTCATCTCTCTCTTAAGATAATCTACAAACTCGTTATGGTCAATATCAAAATACATTCTAATCTCATTAAATAATCTATTATGTTCTTGACTAAATTGTTGATAATAAGCCATTATATCATTTGGATAATATGGCGGTTTTTCTAAATCCTCCTCTGACCATCCTTCTCTTTTGAAACAATCTCTGAGTTTACGGTATATAGATTGTAATTCTTTATCCGCATTTAGTTGTTTAATATATTTTTCAAAAGGTCTCATACTGATAAATATATTAAAAACAAAAAACCCCCAATCGAGGGGGGTTTTAATTTAAGACCTTAGTTTTTTTAATTCGTCTCTAATTTCGATTGCTTTTTCAAAATTTTGTTCATCAATCATTTTCTTAAGTTCTAATTCTAATTTCTCAAGTTTTTCTTGATTTTTTTCAAAACTTTTAATCTGGTCTCTTAATTTAACTGCCGACTCAAAATCCTCATTCTCGATTGCAACTTCTAATTGTTTTTTCAATTTTGTTAAACCGTTCTTTTCATTTGATTCAGGTTTAAACTTTTTACTAAAAGTTGTAATTTTAAGTGAGCCGTCTTCACTTTCATAAACCTGTTTATCCCAATTATTTAAATCTAAATTAGATTTCCAACTTGAATTAAATTTATTGTCAAATTGGGACATCATTTTGTCGAAGTCTCTAAAAAAGTCATTAAAATCTCTTCCAAACATAATTTTTTAATTTTTTAGTTTAATTTATTTTTTATTTTCAATATTTCTATCTAAATTTGTTCCATAATAACAATAAGAGAAAAATTGTCACAAGTCAAATACCTTATATGACTTTTTGTCATACATAAATATTTTGATATGACAATTTGTCAAATGTTGAATTTTTAGAATAATTTTAGTATCTTTGTATAAAATAACGAATATATGATAGAGTCAATGGATAACGAAAACCAAAAAGAAAACAAAAGAACCTCAGATTCATCAACACCCGCGTTAGACAATTTTAGTCGTGATTTGATTAAGTTGGCGGAACAAGGTAAATTAGACCCTGTTGTTGGTAGAGAAAAAGAAATTTTGCGTATCGCACAAATTCTTTCTCGTAGAAAGAAAAATAACCCAATTATCATAGGGGAACCAGGTTGTGGTAAAACCGCAATTGTTGAAGGTTTAGCTATGAAAATATACGAGGGTGATTGTCCAAGGAATCTAGCGGATAAAAGAATCTTATCTTTAGATATGACATCTATTGTTGCTGGTACAAAATATCGAGGACAATTTGAGGAAAGAATGAAAGTTGTAATTGAAGAATTACAAGCTAACCCTGATATTATCATTTTTATTGATGAAATTCACACCATTGTAGGTGCGGGTAACTCATCAGGTTCATTAGACGCTTCTAATATCTTTAAACCTGCACTTGCTCGTGGTGAAATCCAATGTGTTGGAGCAACTACTTTAGACGAGTACCGTAAAAACTTTGAGAAGGATGGGGCTTTGGAGCGTCGTTTCCAAAAAGTAATTGTAGATGGGGCAACTAAAGAAGAGACTTTGGTTATTCTACAAAACCTAAAAGATAGATATGAGAATTTCCATAAAGTGTCTTTTAGTGATGAAGTACTTCAAACTTGTGTTAATCTAGCTGAAAGATATATTACAGATAGAGAATTCCCCGATAAGGCAATTGATATCTTAGATGAGGTTGGGGCTCGTAGTCAGGTCGATATTAAATTACCTGAAATTATTGAAGAGTTGAAATTGAAAGCTCTTGATATTAAAAATCAAAAGGTTGAGGTTGTTAAAAGTCAGAAGTACGAAGAGGCTGCTCAACTTAGAGATAAAGAACGAAAAATTACTTCTAAACTTGAGGAAGAGAAAAAGAAATTTGAGGATAGTCTAATCACCAAAAAGAAAGAAGTTAGTTTAGATTTAGTCTATGACGTAGTTTCAAATATGACTAAAATCCCAGTTAGTAAACTAAATGCTGACGATACCAAAGCGTTAGTTGACTTAGACTCTAATCTAAACAAAAAGGTTATTGGTCAACCTGAAGCGGTTAAACGTATTGCAAAATCAATCCGTAGAAATCGTTTGGGAATTAAAGACCCAAATCGCCCAATCGGTTCATTTATTTTCTTAGGGTCAACTGGTGTTGGTAAAACTTACTTGGCGAAACAATTGGCAAGAGAAGTGTTTGGTAGTGAAGATAACCTTATCCGTGTGGATATGTCTGAGTACCAAGAGAAACACACCGTATCTCGTTTAATTGGAGCACCTCCAGGATATGTAGGATATGATGAGGGCGGACAATTAACGGAACAAGTTAAAAACAAACCTTATTCTGTAATCTTGTTTGATGAGATTGAGAAAGCAAACAAAGATATCTTCTCATCTTTACTTCAAATGTTAGATGATGGTCATATGACTGATGGATTAGGTCGTAAGATTAACTTCAAAAACTGTATCATCATTATGACATCAAACTTGGGAGTTAAAAAATTACAGGACTTTGGTAATGGTGTTGGGTTTTCAAATTCAAACAACGCCTTCGTTAATGAAGAGTTAAGAAAACAAACTCTACAAAAAGAATTGAAGAAATTCTTTGCACCTGAGTTCTTAAATCGTATTGACGATACCATCATATTCAATAGTCTTGGACAAAACGATGTTGATAAGATTGTTGCAATTGAATTAGATAAGTTAAAAGTTCGTTTAGATAATATGAAGTATAATATCACTTTTGATGAGTCAATTTCTAAAATGATTTCTAAAGTAGGATTTGATGAAATGTATGGAGCTCGTCCTTTAAAAAGAGCGATTCAAGACAAAGTGGAAGACTTCATTTCTGAAGAAGTTCTTAAAGGAAATCTTAAAGAAGAAGTTAAGTATGTCCTAATAACCGAAGATGGTGAAAATGTAACCATCCAATTTAAAAATAAAAAAGGGGTTTAATACCCCTTTTTTTTATGACCAAATTTATAAATCATTAAAAAACCCCTCCAAAAGAAGGGGTTATTTTTTTACCAGTATCTAAACGATAAGGATTTTTGTTTTTCGTGAGTGTATTTTTGATACCCTAACAATTCAATCATTTGTTTACCAACATCAATACCGTTAAACGTATCTTCCACAACCACATATTCGTTTTTAGTATGATAATCGTAATACCCTATTGAAATATTAATACAGGAGAAATCAAATTTAGTTTTCAATGCGTAAACATCAGTATATGGATGTATCATATATTTTCGGTTACTCATACCTTCAGTGATTACTTTATCACATTTTTCAAAGAATTCACTGTCTCTATCAAATAATTTAGCACCATAACAAGTTTCTGTTACCATCCAATTTTCAGGTGCGTCGAACTGAATTGCATATCCTACGTTTGTGAAGAAACTTGGGTCCGCCATTTTTGAACCGTGACAACCTGTTTCCTCAGATACAAAGAATGCCGCTTTAAGATTTGGTAATTCTTTTAGAAGTTCAAAACAGGCAAAAACTCCGCACTTATCATCACCTCCAATACCTGTTGGGTTACCACTATCATTATACGCTTTAAGTGATAGTTTTAATTCACCCTCAGTATTTGGTAACATTTCTTCTCTAACATTGATAGTGTCTAATTCGTGGACCGTATCGGTGTGTGCAATAACACAAGGAAAAACAAAGTCTTCAGGAAGTTCTCCTGTTTGTTTTATCGCATAAACATTTAAATGTTCGTCAACGTAGTGTTCAATATTATTGGACTTTAACCAGTCAACAATAAATTGAACCATTAAATCTTCTTGATATGTGTGGGTAGGTACTGATAGGACCTCCTTTAGTAACTGCAAATCTCTTGCCATAATTTTAGTTTATTAGACACAAAGATAGGCATTTTATTTTAATCAAACAACTCTGGATGATATAAAAAATTATTAAATTGTTCTAAATCGTAATTCCCTTTCTTAAAATCCATAGTACCCTTTGCTTTATACTCAACTTCAATTTTATTGTTTTCAGGATTTACTCTTATAACTTTGAACATCATTTTATTTTCATCTTTTGGTCTACCATACCAAACATTATATTTAAATTTTTTACCAATGAGTGATACTATTTTTTTATACTCATCTAAATTAGCGAACTTATCATCATCCTCCATATCGGATATAATAGACTCTAATTGGTATTTTACACTTCGATTAAATGAAGTAGAATCAAATTCATTACTACCCATATAATCGTACATATTATTCCAATAATCACCATCAACTGACTTATCGTGACCAACTTTTTTTAATAACGTAAATAAGTCACTATTTTTTTCTCCGTACTTATCGTACAATTTAATTAAATTATCAACCGTTGTCATATATTTGTAAAAACAACCTTGGGTGTTGTGAATACCGTTTTCTAAAAATATATCACATAATTCCTTATTTATTTCCTTTTCCATAGAATTCTTCATTCCTGAGTCCATCTCAACTTCATAATCACCTATAATATAATCAACTCGTTTACTAAACAAATCATTAAGTAATCTACAAAATTCTATCGCCTGACTATCGTCTTGTAAGTTTAGATTTGGAGCTACTAATCTTTTAATTTCCTCCATTAATTCTTTATTCTCATTATCAAAATAAGGAAACACATAACCTTGACTCCAATCTTCCTCGGCTCTGTAATTGTCAAATAATTCCAAGTTACTATATGATGAATATAAATTATTTAAAAACCAAATATCGTCATCTGATAAGTCAAACAATCTAAAATATTGTTCATCATTTTCAAATTTTAGACTAATAATACCATTATCTCTAACATTAAAAATTAACTCGTCATTTAAACCTTTACCATCAATTAATCCCCTTTTAAACATATGTAGTTGCATATATAACCAATCGGGATTTGACTCTTTTAGTATTTTCATCTATATTTACTTTAACAATAAATACATTGAACATTTGGATATTTAAAAAACAAATCGTATCTTTGTACTGTTCTTTGAAAATATGGGGATGAATGGAATCGATTGGCATTGTTGCGTATCGGTGGCACGTCGGAACTGAATTAATTCCGTAAAAACTGATTCAAAACTGTAAACGGCAACGTTTTAGACAAAATGGCTCTATTAGGTCTTGTTAAACAAGATGAGCTTGTTTCTGTAGCGTAAGCGCAAAAACATTCGGGTCGGTGGACTTACAACCTAGGAACAGAAGTCTTTATAGGTGTGGTTTCTATCTTAAAAGAAACAAGTGGAGGATTAGTTCTCAGTAAACCGAACCACTATAAAATAAGGGAATTGTGAATTTCGGAACATTAGAAAATGTTGACCTAAGCGTGTAGTCACTTATATGTAAAGTGAACAAGACGAGAGTTCGAATCTCTCCATCTCCACTAAATGTTAAGGGGGCCCTAAAACCCCCTTAATATTTTTTAAACCAATTGACAATTTCTATGGATTGTCTATACTTATAATCTGACTTTATAATAAATCAAACTATAAAAACAACAAAAAACAAAAAATGAAAAACTTAATTTTCGCAATCGGTGTAGTAGCAGTATTGTCTTCTTGTGGTGGAAACACTAAAACTGAAGAAGTATCAACGACAGATTCAACTGCAGTTGTTACTGACTCTACAAAATGTTGTGCTGATTCTACATTGGTAGATACTGCATCGGTAAAGTAATTTAATTACTTAGCTAAAATAAAAAAACCCTCAAATTTTTGAGGGTTTTTTTATTTAGAGAAAAATTTTAAAAATTCTTTGAGTTTTTCAATCAAATCTCCACCGTCAATTAAATCTTTAACTTTTTTACCGTTATATTCTTGATTTAAAATATTATTAAGTAATTGATTTTCATCTCCACTACCACCCGCATAACTTTCTAATTCTTCATCAGATGCGTCCCCTTTATTTGAAACGTGTAAGTGATTAAAGTGATTTCCACCCGTATTTGTTTGCCACATAACGGCCTTTTGGTTTCCTGATTCAGTGTTCCAAGTATATCCTAAATCAACTAATGCGTCTTTTAATCTGTTACCTAATTCTCTAAACTTTGAATTACCATTTGAAGAGTTTGTTGCTCCTCCAGAACCTATACCGTCTAAAATTGCAATATCAACCGCGACTTGTTTTGAATGTCGACTAATATTACCTGTAACAGTATGTTCATCGTGTCCTGATTTTGCAGTGGTTATTGTTGCAACCAATCCTGCGGCTTTTGCAGCTTTGTCTAAATCATCCAAAAGACCTTTATTAACAGAGTCGTTTTTAGTGGCGTCATTATCGTATTTTAAATTACTATAACTAGTATCGGATAATTGCACCATTTCTAAAGTTTCGTTAATTTTCATTAACTCTTTAACTCTGACAATATTTTCATTTATTTTGTGATTCATATTCATAAATACTTTAGTTAAACTAAATCTATAAAAATTCTAAAATTTTCATTCATCCAGCTAGGCAAATTACTATCAGGATTATCTAATTGAAAGTTACGGTCCCATTTATCATAAGTCTCTGTAACCGCATCTTGAATGTCCCCATATTCGTCATAACCACCAAATCCTGACTCAATAAATTCTTCATCAACAAATCCGATTAACTCTTCAACATCATATTCAATATTTGGGTCAACTTCTTTAACCATAAAAGTTATGTTTAAATGAATGTATTCTTTAAACGTACTAATATAAATCTTTGGGATGAACTTACCTATAATTTTAATATTGTTATTTTTATAGTTAGAGACTCTAAGAGTTTGGATATCTTGTAAGTTATGTAATAATTCAGATTTAAACGAATTAGTTAAGTGCATTATATCCTTAAACGGTATATCCCCATATGCGTAGAATATATCACCTGTATTTTGTTTTACATATGATACAACAACATAGTAATCCTCTAAAGAAAGATATTCAATATATTTACTAATTTCATTTTGTAAGTTAGTACCGACAATAATTAAATTATAAGATACATCACCTTCGTTTTCTAAATCAAAAACAACTTTAATATTCTTAACCTCATCAATATTAACATTAACGATTTTAATTATTAAACCTGGTGAATATTCTTTACCGTCAATAAAATGTCGTATTAATTTCTCTATCCCGCTTATCATATGTTATAAATACCAGTATTTATATTAAATTGAACTAAGAATGAAACTAATAGCACTTGCCAAAGCCCTTCAACCATTTATCCAAAAAAATGTTAGTTTAGAAGGTATATACAAAGAAATTTTAACAAACAAATCATTACCATTTACAACTATGTTAAAACCAATTGATTTAATTAAATTGGTTTTTATTACTAAGAAAATCTCAAATAATGAAGACCCTAAAGAAATGATGTCCGAATTAGATACTAATCTTTTTGTATTTTCAACCGTTGAATTTGGAAGTGATAATCAAACTATTGATTGTGAATATTGTATGGGTGACGGTAAATATGAATGCACGTCGTGTGATGGTCAAGGCGAGGTAGATTGTGATGAGTGTGATGGTGATGGTGAAGACTCAGATGGGTATAGTTGCGATGAATGTCAAGGTGGAGGTAGGGTAGACTGTAATAATTGTGGTGGAGAAGGTGAAGAAGAATGTGATTATTGTGATGGAAATGGGTACACCGATACCGATGAATACATCCCATATGACATAAGTTATTATGTCTCATATGATAATCAGCTTAAAACTTCTTTAGAACAAAAATTACTAAGGAATGATATTGAAGAACCTGAGTTTACGTCTAAAAAAACTTTTTTACTATCAGTAAATGAAACTGGAGTTAATGAAGGTGAAACTGAGTCAATTAAAAGTGAATTTGCGGAAACTACACAACTATTAGAAATAAGCGATGAGGAAATTGCTGAACAATTAGTTTACGGTAACGGAAGAATTCTTTATTCAGGATTTTTTGATAGTCTATCTGAATTTATGTAATTACCTCTCTAAGTGTCCCATTAAAACACCACCTATTGCAGTTGCGTGAACTTGAAGATGATTAATAGACTCCATATCAAGTCTGGTTTTTCTTTTAGTATAATCTAAACCTAATGTACCAATAAACTTATTATCAATTGTTTTGATAGCAAATAAATAACCTGATTTACAATTAGTGTCTTCGGCGATGTATTTTAAACCGTAAGTTGCAATTGTATCGTCTTTAAAATCAGGTATCTCAATAATATCATTCTCTAATAGTTGATTAATTGATTTACTGAATAAATTAACAGGGATGTTTTGGAAATTTAATTGTACTGAATTTGTGTTTTGTGAAACCGATTCATAAATGATACTGAACTTAGCCATAGATTTACCTGTTGGATAAAAATGACCTCCATTGTGAAATTGTGTAATCCAAACTCTATCGGCTTTAAACTCTTCTTTAATGTGTTCTATTTTCGATGTGATTAATTCGCTAACTTGTAGAGCTTCTTTAACCATATCAGGTTTTTCTTTCTTTTCTAACTTATTTTTAACGTACAATAACGCTAATGGTCCTATTACACCTGTTATAAAGGCTACGATTACTTCACTTGACATCAATATGTTTTTTTTAAAAATTAATTTATTATAAATATATCTGTATAAAAAAAAAATACGACATAATGTCGTATTTTAAAGTTTTTCAAATTTTGGTTTAACCAAATTCCATATTATATGGTCATATGGTTTTCTATCCCACATAGCAAAACAGATTGATTTTACTTTAGGATGTACTTTACAAAATTCCAAATGTTCCGCAAATTCTTTTTTAGTAGGTTCAACTTCTCTATCACCATACTTACCATATCTGAAATAATCGTGTACTTTACCAGCATATTCAGAATAACGATAAAAATTATAATTTAAATCCTGAACGTACATTTTTACTTTTTTGTAGAATTCGTCAGGAACATCTTTCAAGTAATCCTCCATCTTACCACCAGTGCTCAATACTTCCCAAACACCTGTAGTTGATAGATTAGTCATTATCTTATGAAGACGAAGGTACTCTTCCCCTTTTATCTTCATTCTATCTCCGTTAGAGAATCGAACAACAAATCCCTCTTTATTATCTGCAATTGCGTGTTTCAAGTAAGAATAGTCAGTTATACCATCGTACTTTCTAACGATATTGAATCCCAAGTTATTCAAAAGATTTTTGAATCTAACGTCCTCATCATTACCTGAGTGGATATTAACTTCATAACCGCTTTGAGTGTGTATCATTCCCAACAATACCAAGTCCTCAAAATCGTAAGTACAAACTATTCTATTCTCAGGATATATTATCTCAAACAAATAAGTGTAATCAGGATTCAATCTGTCATAATCATATTTTTGAAGTAACTCAGTACCTTTAACCGATTGGTCAGAAGTAAAAGAACCACGAGTCGCAAGAACCCACTCTCCTTTATAGTTGAATAGGATACCTAAAGAACCGTCCATCTTTTCATACACATCAAACTCTTCAGTTGGGGTATGTTGTTTTTCTTCTATATTGAAGAATTTCTTGAACGGTCTTGCAACTACATTACCTTCATTATCGGTAACCAATCCACGGCATTGTTTAGTGATTTCATCCCAAAATTTATATTGGTTATTGCCTTCACCGTATTGAACCTTTGGAGTGTAGTTCCATATAGTCAAAGGAAGAGTAGGGTGTACTTGTTTTTGCACCAACTCATCCTCATAATATTTGTTCAATCTTTCTAACATTCTACAAATGTAATACTTTTTTATTTATAATCAAAATGATTTTCTATTTTCCAAACACTAAAACAATCGTACTCATCTTCACTACCACCGCCATATAATCTTCGACTAATTTCGTAGTTGGTTTCGTGAGATAATTGTTTGGCAATTAAAATTCGATTATTTGGATGAATCATTTGGACCATAGAAATAAAGTTTGACCCCTCATTTTTAAGACCATTTATTATATTAACTTTTTCACTAACATAATCAGAACCCTCTTGTTTAAAACATATGGTCCAAAATTTAATGCAAGCATTTCTTAACTCCTCAAATACATAATCTTTTGGGGGAGTATAAAAAAGTTTAATATCACTACCAAGAGTCGACATCTGTTAAATCTAGTTCTGTTCTGGTATGGTGACTGTAAACCACAATACCACTACCAATACCTGTTGGACTTATTTTCCAAGTGAATAATCCATATTCACCATAAATTGCTTTAATGTGTGCTAACCACTCATCATACATTTTCTGTTGTTTTTCGTTGAGTTCCTCGTGTATCACGGTTTTTCTCATATTCTTTCCTCCCATTACATTTTGTATTTTCGTTTATTTTCCAAAGTTCTTTTCCACCATTTTTCATATGACAGTTGTGGGGTTTGTCCATTTTTTTGGAGAACCCCACAATCATATCATTATGTTTATTCCTTACTACCCAAGGACATTCTTTACAGGTCATATTATTTATAATAAGTTCTAATTGCAGTTAACATTTCATCAAGTTCCCTACCACTAATATCCCCATTTTCACCATAAGTAAGGTACTCACCATATGGTGAATTATAATCACTGGTAATGTATTTTGAAAAATATCTCATAATATCAAGACTATTTTCTCTAACCTTAACAGGATTTGATTCATTAATTAAATCAGTGACACATTCTTTCTTACGAACTTCTTCAGTAATAATTGACATTATATTTGAAGGTAACGGTATCATAAAAGGACTTGTTTCTTTGTCGTCAGATAACCAAGCCTGTATCTTAGAATCACTTCTTTTATCTCTTGATACTGCGAACTTATCATTATTCAATTTATTGATAATATAAATCAATTTATAGTTAGAGATATAATCATTCCAATGTCTTTCTTGAGTGGTACACCATTTGGTCCCCATTCCATAGACTTTTGACGCCTCAAAACTAAGAGGGGTTAAAACCATCCATTCGGAGTCTTCGTACAATTTTTTAACTTGTTTTTCAAGTTCCTTCATTCTAACAATTTCTTCCGCCTCTTTAACTGAATTCTCAATTTGTCTCCAATTTTTATATGAACTAATATCCGAGTTTTTAATTCTACCTGCACGAGAATGAATTTCGAATTCATTAAGAGATGAAACATTATCCGAACCTAAAATATCAATCCCTATGTTTAACCCGATATCATCATTAGCATTATCGGAGTAACTGGTACCAAACATTTCCTTAGTCATTTTGATTAAAAATTCAGTGTACTTATACGTACTTGTTGGGTCAACCTTTGCCAACATATCAATTAATGATACGTTTAACTCAGGATGTTGTTCTTTTAATCTATCTAATCTTGACATAATTTATCCTTTATCTTTGTTAACAATCTCATCTATGTGATGGTCGTTATCCATCTCAGAAACTTTATCTCTGTGACGTAATAACGGAACCACTTCTCGTCTAATGTTGTAAGGTCGGAACTCAGGGTGTCCGTCCATCCCCACATCCATACGTTGTCCTTTACCAAAACGTAAACTTGTTGGTAAGTGACAATGTCCGTGAAGGTGCATAACACCTTTATTTAAACCATCCCAAGAACTAATTGGATAGTGCATCAAACGGAATGTATGTTCGTCAATTTTCAAAGTGTCATAGTGAGTAACACTTTTAAAATAACCCTGACATCCTTGTCGGTTGTTTTCAATGTGATGGTCGTGGTTACCAAGAACAAGGTGAATATTTTTACAAACAATTCGGTCCCAAAATTCTTTGATTGATTCAAATCCTCCAAAACTCCAATCTCCAAGACAAATCAAAATATCATCTTGCATAACGTTTTCGTTAATGTTATTAACGATTGTTGCATTCATTTTATCCAAGGTTTCAAAATCACGAGTTTGTGAAATTGGGATTGACCCATCAGGCATACGCCAGTTTGTCGTACCACGACATATATTTTTGTGATTGTAATGTGGGTCTGAAAAAATCCACACATCACCTTTAAAATCTTTATCTATCTTAATCATACTACAAATTTATAAAAAAAATTTATTCCGCCAATTTTTTATTACTAAATTCTTTTATACCAGTCACCTCGTATAAGATTTCTTTCTCAATGTATTTTGGGAAATCAATTTTTTCGTTAATATCTTTTAATTCAACTTCAAGGATTATAATATTAATCCCGTTATACTTATCAATTTCAAATTTATGACCCTTATATTTAATAACGGTTCTAGTTTTATTTATGTGTAATGAATTACTTAAATTCAAAGTGTCAAATTCATTTTGAGTTAAAGTAATTTCTTCTTCTTGGTTAACACCTTTAGAGATATTTGTTTTTTTTGTTTTAAAAATCTCAACCTCACCTGTTGGGGTTTCGACTTGGTATCGATATCTAAACCCGTCAGAATGATACCATTGTTCAATCTGATAAACCGTGTTTATCTTTTCCAATCTTGGGAATCTTTTTAACAAAAATTTTCTTTCTACCTCTTTAAATGTTTTCATACTAATTCTAACTCGTTTTTAAACCAAGATGGTTTTTCCCTATTTTTCCAAACTGCAAACCCTGACTTAGCACCCATATAATAATTTCTATATGATTCTACTACGGATTTAACTTTATACTCATCAGGCATTGCCTTTGCAGGTTCCGTAAACCCAACGTCAGGAATGCTTGGTTTGTTAATTAAACACCACTCAATAACATCCTGAGATTTATGTCTTTTTCCATATCGGTAAGTGTACTCCTTACATAACTCTAATCCCAATTCACACAAGTACAAATAATTTGATAACGACTCTCTTGTCCATATAGAACAAGGGTGGTTTTTATGTGACAACTTGTATGGTACTTGAGGGGTAACTTGGGGGGTTAGATGGTGAACACCACACAATAACTGAGCGGTCTCCAATATCATTTTAACAACGTGTTTATCTACGTGATATTGTGCGCATTTTTTAACATCATAATCAAGAAAAAATATATTCATTACATATCAAATTGTTCCCACCAATTAGGGATGTTTACTAATATTGCGATTTCAACTATTACCATTAATACACGACCAAATGTTGTTGTAAATGCCCACCAATGATAGGGATTCCAATCCCAAGCGATGAAACTTCCAAGTAGATAAAATATCCCGTTAGAAATTACTAACGGGATAAGTATCATCCAAATAACCTTTAACGTCGCCAATAACTTATACCTTAATTCATTCATATTATACAGTGTGTTCTATTTGTACTCTAATACAGTTTTGAGGTAAACGATTGATGTGACGGTAGTTGTTAATGTACCCCATCATATTCGCACTACCAATAGCATTTGCTGAGTGAACTACAACATCAACCACAGGTTGTCCATTCATCCATTGTTCAACTAACCATTTAGTACAATCCATACCTGTTTTTTCAGTGATGTTATCGTAGTTCAATTCGTAGTTGTGGTAAACATTTTTATGCCATTCCGCCATTGCAGTGTCACCTAAATCGTGGTCTAAAGAAATCAAACTAATATTCTCCAACCCAATCTCGGTGACTTTATCAACGAACTCATCGTAAGAACGAACAATAACCCATTGGTCCTTCTCAATAGGAGTTCTTACATCGTCCAAATATATTCTTTGTTTCATACTATAATTTTTTTTACTAATTCTTTTCACTTTACAAAAGTATTAATTATACTCCAACTTTCCAAGCAGAGTTAATAATTTTACGAGTTTTTTTAGAGTCCTCAACGTTACCCATAACAACACCGTCTTTAATTGAGAAGGCGTGACTTCTAACACAAATGACAAAGGTACCTTTAGGGTTTTTCTTGATAAAAGTACCAACAGTCATTTGTCGTTTAGTTTTTTGACCCTTAACTTTTACATCATAGTCTAAAGTATAGAAAGACCCTGTAATACTTGGTTTACCTACAGGTTTACAGGTTTTACGACCAATACGGGTACGCTCTCTAGCAATCTTATTCATACCCCCAATAAAGTTATAAGTACCTTGTCTGTCTTTACGTAGAAAAGTTTCCTTGACAAACGAGTGAGCTCTATCGTATTCAATCCCAAATGCTGATGCGATTGCTCGAACAACACAATCGTTAGTTTCACTTTTAGCAATTACTGATTCGTTATAACCTTTAATCGCCTCTGATGTTTTACAATAAGGAAGTTGATTTTTCATATTACAAAGATACAAAAAATTTTTAAACTGGCAAAATTATACTAACCAAGAATTAACTTCAGATATCGATTTAACACATATTGTTTCCAACGATTTTGTTACTTCATCAATATTGTTGATATCAACACCACCTATAGACATTCTAAACCAACCATTATTATCGGTAGACCCAAAATATTCAAACGGTACTAAACCAACTCCACAGTTTTTAATTAGGAATTGAACGTAATTCTCAACATTAGTAAAGAACTGAGATTCCCCTAAATAAATTGAGATATAGATACCTCCTTCAGGTTTTTGATAATCAATTCTAAATTTTCTTTGTTTAAGTTCTTCTAACTTTTCACAAATTTTATTAGAGATTTCTGAATATTGATTAACCTTATTTGTAATAAATTCAGATATCAATTCGTAATCGTTCAGATATTTTGCAACCGCAGTTTGTTCGGGTTTTGGAGACCAAGCCCCAATGTGGGAGAATATTTCAGTCATTTTTGAAATAATGTTTTTAGGTCCAAAAACCCACCCAACTCTCACACCTGTAGCACACAATGATTTAGAAATCCCATCAACACAAATTAGATAATCTCTAATCTCAGGACAAACATCTAAAGGATGGGTGAATAATCCATTAGGAACCAAATCAGAATATATTTGGTCAAAAAACAAATATGTTTTTTTAGTTTTTTCTTTATTAATCCTAACAATTTCATCACAAATTTGTTTTAGGGTGTCTTTATCGATTACACGTCCTGTTGGATTTTGGGGAGAACATAAACAAAGTAATCTTGTGTTTTCTAACTTTCCTTTAACATCTTCAAATGTTGGGAAAAATGAGTTCTCGGGTTTACACTCAATAGGAATTTTAATTGCCGAATGTAAGAAAGAATAGTGATTATTATTCCAAGAAGGAACAGGATACATAACAGTATCTTCAGAATCAACGATAGTTTTAAATATCGTATAAATTAATGGTCTAACACCACAACCAATTAAAATTTCCTCTTCAGTATATTCAATACCTTTGGTTTTTTTAATGTAATTACTAACTGAGACTCTTAAATCTAACTCTCCTGGTGACATAGGATAATTAGTTAAACCATCATTATATGATTCAACAATATATTCTTTAAGTTTTTCAGGGATTGGATTAATTTTTGGATTGAAATCACCAATACTAAAATTTTGTACTGGTCTTGTTTTAGATACTTCTTTAATTTGTTGCGAAATTTTAATAATTTCCGAACCAACAATATTGTTTCCTACGAATGATAAATTTTGCATATTGTAAGTATAATCCTTTGTTTTTTCTTAGTCAAATTTTTGCGGAAGATGTTGGGCTCGAACCAACGCGACTTTTACATCCTACCTGTTTAGCAAACAGGCCCCTTCACCAACTTGGGTAACCTTCCTTTCGTAGTCTCCTTGGGATTCGAACCCAAACTTTATCGTCCGTAGCGATAGGTGCTAATCCGTTACACCAAGAGACTAAGTTGCGGAAGCGAAGGGAATCGAACCCCCAATACGTTGCCGTACTACTTGTTTTCAAGACAAGCTCCTCGTCCATTCGGACCACTTCCAAGTTATAGGTCGCGGGGAACCCATCTTCCGCTTCTTACTAGATTCTTGTGGTTTACTTACTTAAGTTCATACCGTTACCACCAGGGAACCCAACCTATTTGGGTGATTAACGGGAATCGAACCCGTGACACCTTGAACCACAATCAAGTGCTCTGCCAACTGAGCTATAACCACCATATAATCGTTCAATCATTTTTGACTGTCCCCAATACCGAATTTCAGCGGCAACTCACCAATTTCGTGAGGGGTTAGAACTTGTGTGTTAACTTACTCCTGTTACTGGTACACTAACCAACCGACTTAGACTCAAGTAATCGGCTCAGGTCCCTATGGTTGTAACACCACTTCTCATCGTTCGGGAGCAAACTAGTCGTATACTACTCGACTCGTGTAGTCAGGACAGGATTCGAACCTGTTCCGTCTTTGCCATAAAGAGTCAGCCTTACTGTTACTCAACCTTGGGGAGGTGACTCCAACCAATGGACTCCTGACTATTTTGTAGTCAAGGTCGGACTCGAACCGAATACCGTTCAAGACGGATTAGACAACCTTACGACTCCATAGAACCCACAAGTGTCTGGGACTATTGGTCTTGGGGACTCGGGCACCATCCCTCATTACGTCCACTTGACTAACCCCAGTTGTTCGTTCATCTCGGAGATGGGTGCTCCTGCACGTGTTTTCACCCACGGGATGGTAGCTTTTCTCCTCGGTATTGGTGGACCGAGTGCCTGTCGAGCAACCATTGGCTACTAATGGTTTGTAGTCAAGACAGGAATCGAACCTGTATGATGTATTTCTCTTACATCTCGGAATTAATGGCCTCACGAATTAATCACTTCGTTAGCTTACTTGTTGCGTCTACCATTCCGCCACCTGACTATTCACCCCCCTTCGCCAGCTTAATGGACTGACTGCCATATGGGAGTGGGGGGTTTCCTGTTAACTCAGGACTCCGTGGAACGGGGCGGAATCGAACCGCCGACACCTTGCTCTTCAGGCAAGTGCTCTACCAACTGAGCTACCGTTCCAATTATGATAATGTTGGAGTACCCATCTCGCTCCAATCTTAACTGCTTAATCGTAGTTTTACGAGGCCTCGGCAGAGGGTGCTGAATTCCGATTCCACTCTGGATTGTCGACATCCGTTGAATGGGGAAAACCATTATCAGTATTTTAAAATCACTTTCGCCCCCTGTATAGACATACGTCGGATGCTTAAGGTCAGCCTTAACTGTTAAGGGAGCCACCCGTGATTTGTTTTTTTCAAAGAACTCTCTCGTCAGGGGGAGTAGGCCACCAACCTACCAACTACCTACTCCCCCGTCATTTGTGTATACAAAGATACAACTTTTTTTCTAATCCACAATATTTTTTTTTTAAACTTCCGAGTTTGGACGTGTTTTACTTCCGAGTTTGGACGTGTTTTACTACCGAGTTTGGCATTTTTGTAGTCCCTGTAGGATTCGAACCTACGACCCCTTCCGTGTAAAAGAAGTGCTCTAAACCAACTGAGCTAAGGAACTATTAAGTTGCGTGTTCGGGGTTCGAACCCGATTAACCTTCCTTATGAGAGAAAGTTCTTTTCCTCTAAGCCACGCAATTTGTTGTTGTCCCTGAAGGATTCGAACCTCCACTAGGTGGACCAAAACCACCTGTCCTGCCATTAGACCAAAGGACAATTTAAAGTGGGAGTGGAGGGATTCGAACCCCCAATGTCAAAAGACCACTGATTTACAGTCAGCTAAGCAACCGTTGCTCAACACTCCCAATTTAGGAAAACAGAAGATGGTTCAGTGGACATCTGTTTTTACGATTAGCATTACTCGGGTGAATACCTGCAAACTCCGATTGTACTAGTCAGTATTCACTCTCGAACTATCAATACAATCATTCCCTAATCAACCTATTGCGACCCAGGTAGGAATCGAACCTACGACCCGTTGATTAACAGTCAACTGCTCTAAACCCCTGAGCTACTGAGTCATTGCACGCCTACCAGGATTCGAACCTGGAACAACAGTTTTGGAGACTGTGATGATAAACCGTTTCACCATAGACGTGTGTGTTTATTTCCATTTTGTTTTACGATTGTATTTCCAATTTTTATACTCTCGTACTTTTTGCCACGGAATTCTTTTATTTGGATTTTTATAACCCCTTCTCCAATAAGGATAAAAATTATATCCTTCATCCCAATATAATGGGTACCATTCGTTTAGAGAGATTAAGTGGTAATCCCTACCACATTTTGCGTTTTTGAGCTTGGCTCTGTTTCTGTGTTTTGACATATTCTATTGAGTTTACTCAACAGAAATCATTTGCTTTTTTCATAATATTAATTTTTAGAGGTCAGAGTCGGATTCGAACCGACGAATACTTGTTTTGCAGACAAGCCCCTTAAACCGCTTGGGTATCTGACCGTAGTGTCCCCGACAGGACTCGAACCTGTGACTCCCTCATTAAAAGTGAGGTGCTCTAAACCAACTGAGCTACGAAGACATTATGTTGTCACAGATGG
>Ga0222712_10000134_pt1 | contig 102476 bp, 86 predicted proteins | sample C33_657DmetaG_FD_165043 | JGI IMG/M metagenome (GOLD analysis project Ga0222712, IMG submission 165043) | Estuarine water microbial communities from San Francisco Bay, California, United States - C33_657D | ecosystem: Environmental > Aquatic > Marine > Unclassified | place: USA: California... | reverse complement strand
AGGGCGAACCATTTAATCATCTTTTTCATATCACTGCCATACACTCTTTCGAAATCCATGTCAGGGTATACTTTTTGAAAATATGCTTTGATTTCTTTTGCATCTGCCTTTGTATCTGGAAGCTTTGCTGAGCTCTTTTGCATTGCTTCAAAAACTTCAATAAGATTTACATTTTCTTTTGATGTAAAGACTTCAATACTTTCAAGATGAGAAAAACTATGCAGCCGAGTGCTTACAAATTTGGTGCTCTTATCTTCTAATGATTTCACAATACCACCATCTGCTTTCGAAGAAAGCAATTCAAAAAGGCCGCTTAAGCCGGTTACTGAAACTAATCTGTTATAATCCATATGATCCGTTTATTTTAGGGTTGCAAGTTAGCAGTAAAAAAGCAAAAAGATTAAATTTTTAACAATAGTTGCTTTAAAAACACAGTGCTTTTTGTCTATTAGCTGCAGATTAAGAACTAGAATTCCCTCTTTTTTGGCAGGAGGAACTGTTGGAGCTTTGGTTAATTATTTGAGTTTATTTGTTCATATAGTTTACGTACATCCTCTATTTTAAATAATTGAGTGCCCTCATTCATGGTGGCAGCAGAGCCGCAGGCCACTCCAAAATTAATAACTTGTTGAAGGGGTTGATGCTGTTGTAACATATAGGTAATGCCTGCCACCATACTATCTCCCGCTCCTACGGTGCTTTTCTTTTTTACTGCCGGCGCCGAAGCAAAATATTTTTTTTCAGCCGTCACGAGCCAAGCGCCATCTGGTCCCATCGATACGGCAATTAATTCTGCAAATCCATCTCTTACCGCTTGCTGTGCAGCATCGGGCACTTCATTATTTTGAAGCCTATCTACAGTAAGCATTTTACACAATTCACTTATGTTGGGCTTGATCAAAAACGCATGTTTTCCTCGTAACGCTTGCAGTGCAGGTCCAGATGTATCAACAATACATTTTGCGCCAACTGCATTTGCTGTCTTAACAATTAATCCATAAAAATAATCAGGCAAGCCTGGGGGCAAGCTACCACTGGCAACAACATAGGCAGGACTATAAGAAAGTATATCATCAATTAAGTTTTTCAAAACCAACTCCTCAATAGATTTTCCAGGAAATGTAAATCTAAACTGGTGGTTGGTCTCCGTCTCCAGCACCACCCAATTTTCTCTGGTTTCTACTGAAGAATTAATCGAGTGAAAAGGTATCTCTTCAGCTGTCAATAAACTTTTTAATTTTTCTCCATTGTGTCCGCCCGCAGGAAAAAGGGCGATTGATTCTGCTTGTAGTTTTTTTAACGCCTTGCTTACATTGATGCCTCCACCCCCTGGTTCATTTAAAACATCAGAGCACCTTTGCTTTGCCTCGGGTTGGATTAAGTCGGTGACCGTACTTTTATCAATAGCAGGATTAAGGGTTACCGTTAATATGAGACTATTATTCATTGAATAAAATTGTAGTATGAGCTTTTACTAACAGGAATAGTTATGGTGTATAGGTGTTCTTATAAAGTTAGTCCAATTATTTTTTCAGGACGAAGAAAATTCCCTTTTTATTTAAGTTCCTTAGGATGATTTTTATTTGAGCTGCTTCAGTGGTTTCAAAAGATTGTCTAATCCATTCAGCTTGATTTCATATATAGTCGATAGCAATATCCCCAACTTACCTTTTGGAAAACCCTTTCGCTGAAACCATTCAAGATAGGAAACCGGCAAATCACAAAGTAAAACACCCTTGTATTTTCCAAAAGGCATTTCCATGCTTACCAATTGAATTAATAAATTTCGGTCAGGCATTTCAGGGACATCGTACATAGTAATTTTTTGCTAAATTAATCTCAATACCTTCATTTAGTAGGACATTCAGGAAAGTTATTTATTAATAATGAGAGAAGCGATTAATATTCATTACCTACCCTTTAAACCGGCCCTGCCTGATATTTAAATAAAAAACACACAATAACTTTTTTATTAATTTCCTCTTCAATACATTTACTATAAAATAAATAGCGTTTTTCGAACTAATTAATTTACTTCTTTTTCTGATCCAGTATGCCAAGTCCTTTTTCATCCAACCATCAAATATCTTCAAAAAGAATGAAGGTTTGGGTTTTGGCGCCCTATCTACAAAATAGCGACGAAAATATTGACTACTATTATGATTTTAGCCAAAGCATTGCAGAGTACAAGCAAGCTTTTGAAGCGCTTGCTTTAGAGTGGATTTGGCAGCCTGTAACAATGGCTAATTATGTTACCATCATTGATGATATCGTTGCAGAAAGAGAAAAGGGTGAGGTCTTTCCTATTGTATTTAATATTTGTGATGGAGATGAAATAAATGGTACGCCTGGAATTTCTGTTGTAAAACGATTACAAGAAAAAGGGCTTATCTATACAGGTGCGGATGATTATTTTTATGCTATTACCACCTCCAAGATACCGATGAAGATTGCTTTTGATCAAGCCAATATTCCAACAGCAAAATGGGAGGCCATTCATACACCTGATCATCATTTAAATAACATTTTCGAAAAGCTTGGAGCGCCATTAATTGTAAAACCGGCAGTATCTGGTGGCAGTATGGGGCTAGGAATTAAAAATGTAGTGGACAATGTAAGTGATTTGAAAGCTCAAATAGATTTGATGTTTGCGGGATATCGCGGATGGGATTTAACCACCGATGGAATTGTGCTAGAATCGTTTATTAACGGTAACGAATACACTACATTGATTGTTGGGTCCTATGATCAGCCGGCCGAAGCAACGGTCTATAATCCAGTACAAAGAGTTTTTCACCCCTCCCTTCCTGAGCAAGAGCGCATATTAAGTTTTGATCGGTTATGGGAAGTATATGAAGAAGAGGGGCCAATGCCAAATGGCGGAAATTTCTATGAATATCAAGCACCAGATCCAATCCTTTTGGAGGAGATAAAAAAAATTAGTTGGGATGCCTATGTGGCCACTAAAGGAAAAGGATATACCAGGGTAGACATTCGACAAGATTCGGTAACGGGTAAATTTTATGTGCTTGAAGTAAACGCACAATGTGGTTTGAGCGAAGATGAAGACTATACTTCTATTGGTGCAATTTTAAGATTGAGTAACCAACCGTTTGCAGAACTAGTTAAAAAAATTATCGAAACGGCTTTATTAAGTAGGCCATTGGGTTAAAATAAATAAAATGCGCCATGAAAAGGTGGCAAGTATCGATGGTAGGTATTATAAAAAATAGCGGTTGAAACATTCATATAAATGAGCGCAGTAAAATATAATTTTAATACTCCAGTTACCAAGCTGGAAAAATTGTCGGGAAATAAAACGCTCCCTATTAAAGTGTGTGTATTACAACCCGACTATTCTGCCACCAACATTGATTATCAACATTACGATCCTCCAAGAAATTTAGCTGAACTTATTCCGGAAGCAATTGTAGATCATGTAATGCTAAATAAATTGACTACTTACAAACAGCTAAAAGAATTAAAAAAGAAAAACTATGATGTCTTTGTTAATTTATGCGAAGGATATCTGGAGTGGGAAGTTCCCTCAATAGATGTAATATACTCACTTGAATTACTGAACCTTCCCTTCACCGGCCCCTCTAGCTTATTGTATGACCCACCAAAAGAATTAATGAAATATGTGGCCTACGTAGAAGGGGTTCATTCACCAGCCTATGCATTAATTGAAGAAGAAGAAAATTTAGAAAAACAAATACAACACCTTTCATTTCCCCTATTCGTTAAACCCGCTAAAGCTGGTGACAGTTTGGGTATTGACGACAAAAGTTTAGTACAAAGTTTCGTTGAGCTAAAAGAAAAAACAGATTCTATCATCGATGAATATGGCCCTCTACTCATTGAAGAATATATTAAAGGTCGAGAGTTTACAGTGATGGTAACTGCCAGTGCGGGTGAAATAAATGGAGTTAAAAGCTTTAAGCCAATTGAGTATATTTTTCCCGATGCAACAGAATTTAAAACCTATGCTTTAAAAACATCTGAATTACATCCCAATGCTAATATCTCAGTTACAGATGAGGCTATTGAAAAAAAAATACGCGCTGCCGCTGAACAAATTTTTCAAAGTTTTAATGGGGTAGGTTATGCTCGTTTAGATTTCAGAATGGACGATGCGGGTGAGTTATTTTTTTTAGAAATTAATTTTACTTGTTCCGTTTTTTATAAAGATGGTTATGAAGGCAGTGCTGATTATATTTTAAAAAATGATGGGTTTGGCCAAGCCAATTTTCTTCGCCACATCATAACAGAAGGAATAGCGAGACACCAGACAAAACAAAAAAAATATCGAATGAAAGGAAATTCCATATCGGGATATGGAATTTATGCAGCTAAAGACTTAGAAACAAACGAGTTGGTTTTTAAGGGGGAAGAAATGTCTCAAAGAATCGTAACCCGAAATTATGTGACAAAAAATTGGGGGGAAAGAGATAAAGAAAACTTTAGAAGATATGCTTACCCCGTTAGCAAGGAGGTCTTTTTGCTTTGGGATCAAGACCCTGCAGGGTGGGCTCCACAAAATCATAGCTGTAATGCCAACACAGCATACCTCGGATTAAACGTAATCGCCACAAGAAAAATATCCACGGGTGAAGAGCTAACGCTTGACTATGCCTGTTTTTTAGATGAAAACATGGAACCCTTTGTCTGTCAATGCGGTCAAAGTAATTGTAGGGGGCTTATAACTGGCATTAATAATAATTCAGTTACAGAAAGAGAAAAATAAAATCTAATTAAACTTCCGCCCCTATTTTAAGTCAAATGAAGGCCATCAATAATAACTTGGTTTGATTTTGGACAACTTATTTCCTACACACTACCCCAGGTTATTTGCTGAGCGCCCAATAAAAGATTATGTCTAGGTTTGAAGTTTTAAAAAAATTAATGCTAAAGCATCGGTATCAACTCGTACTTACCTATTTGCTTTTTGCCTTAGAGATGACCGGCTCTTTGTTACGGCCTTTCTTTTTAGGTATGGCTATTAATGACTTGCTGAAAAATAGCTACGATGGTTTAATCTACTTATCAATTGTTCATCTGGTATATCTGATAGCGGGCACCATTCGGCACATGCTAGATACAAGAACCTATTCTGGTATTTATACTTCATTGGTAACTCGTTTTTTATCTCGCAGAATCCATGCGTCTGAAGTATCAAAACTTAGCGCGCACTCTACTTTAGCAAAAGAGTTTATTGACTTTTTAGAATTTGATCTAGTGTATGTTTTTGAAGCCGCCTTTAATATTTTGGGGTCAATATTATTGTTATTCTTTTATGACCCAGCAGTAGTATTGCTTTGCTTGTCTATTTTACTTCCCGTGGTAGCGATCAGCTATTTTTATGGCAAGAAAATGAAGCGACTGAATAGCTTAAAAAACGATGAATTAGAAAATCAGGTTAATATTATTAGTTCGGCCAACAAACCGGCAATGGTTCGTCACTATGAAAATTTACGTAGCTGGCAAATAAGAATTTCTGACCAAGAAGCGTGGAGTTTTGGATTGATGGAGATTCTAGTTTTAGTAGTAATTGGTGCCGCACTATTGATTACCCATCAAGCCATGGGGTCTGCTATTTTAGCGGGTAATTTGGTGGGTATTTATAATTATATATTGAAATTTGTCTCAGGCCTCGACACTATTCCCTATACCGTTCAGCGCCTTACATCGCTGAGTGATATTACCAAAAGAATTGAATTGGAAGCTGGAGATTTTCCTGAACAAGAAGAGGATAAGATAGGGAATGAATTAATCACAACAGATTTACCTTGATCAATTCATTCCTTATAATAGATCGATTTAATAAGCACTAGAATTTGCTTACTTTTTAGAAGCGGGTGGTGCCGGTTGCTGCGCTTGTTGGCGTCTCACTTGATCAATAATATCTTTCTGAAGACTATCTACGCTTGCTGAAATAAACAACACCTCTTGATGTGCCATATTGCTCTTTTCAGCAATTTGCTTAATCACGGTTAAATTTTGAAAATGCTTATTCAGCGCTTCTTCAGAAAATTTTAAGTTAAAGTATTGTTGTGCAGAGAAAGACACTAATGCAATAAATAAAATAGCTGCAAATACTGTCAAAGAGATTTTTTTAAAGAATTTCATTGGTTGGTTTTTTATGATAATGCAAATTAGTTTTTAATTTTTACAATAGAATAACTAAACTGTTTAATTTTCTTTTTACTCCTAGATGGAATAGAATATAATCTAAACTAGTTTTTCATTTTCTAGTCATTCCGAAGCAAATAGACCAGGGAGCTGCAAAGTTTTTTATCCTTAATTGCAAAGACATTCGACTTTAGGCCATTCCAAACCGCCGCGAATAAATTACCCTTTTTGTTTTTATATTGTTCGCTCAACATCGCTATATAAAATGCGTCCAGCCACATTGGGGACATAGACTCCAACGTCATTCCGTGTTGACTTGCTAAAAAGCCCATTGCCTGAGGAGAAAAATGATACAAATGGCGCGGAACGTCATAGGCGGCCCAAAAAGATTTATATTCTGCCGCATCATTTGAAGTATAATTAGGTAGCGCAATCAATGCGACGCCCCCGGTTTTTAAAACCCGCTTTATTTGATCTAAATATTCATGCAGCTGATGAACGTGTTCTAGTACATGCCACATTGTTACTGCATCATATTTTTGAGCAGGAAGTTTGAATAATTTTTCAGGGGTGTCGCACTGAATTCCGTATTTATCAAAACAAATTTTTCTTGCGCCCTCATCAGGTTCTAGTCCATTAACCTCCCAGCCTAAATGCCTTGCTTTATCTACAAAGGCCCCTGTTCCAGCGCCTATATCTAATACCTCTCTTTTATACTCTTTATTTCCTGCGCTTTTATCAAGCAGCTTCATTTTCCAGCTTAATGTATAATTTCTGGCCCTTATATACAGTTTGTTTACCAAGCCCTTTTCTGTGTCGTTATGTGATATATAGGAATCGGATTGGTAATACTTTCCAATAGAAGTCTGGTCGGGTATAGACTGAGTAAAGCGAAGGGCACAGGCTCCACACTCCATAATATCAAATATTTCATTCGATACGGTGAAATCTTTACAGGCCAAGGCCTTGATGATGTCTGCGCTGCCACAAGAGGGGCAGCTCGTCCGGGTAATAAATGAGCCCATGCGGTTTTAAATTGGCAACAAAAATACAATATACCTTCTGAAAAATGACGACGTGGGCAATAAACACCTTCATCCCGGTGAGTCACCGGCTTGAGTGAGTCACCGGCTTGAGTGAGTCACTGGCCGTAGTCGGTCAGCCGTTAGAGTGACTCACTGGCTATTTATATGTAAAACTGAATAAGCATGCCAAAGTAATTTTCATTCCAGCCTTCTACCATCTCTTCATAAGCCTCCTCTGGAATGTTAGTGTGCAGTAATTCTGCTGAAGTGCCCTGTTTATGAACGTGCAACTTAATCGTTACGATTGACTCCTCTTCTTGGTCCCCAAAATACCACTGTTGCACTATTTTTTTTCCTGGAACAAACTCAAGGTTTTTTCCTACAATACTTCCTTCCCATAACGAAAACTCGGTTCCAGGTTCGGTACTCATCTCTGCCACCTCGCCTGTCCACAACTGAAGCGTAGCAGGAAGCGTTAATGCCAAGTATACCTCTTCGGGAGAAGCCGGTATGATAAAATATTTTTTAAACTCTTTCATTGATCATTTATGTGGGATAAAGATAAAACGCTTTTTAGTACTGACAATAAATGATTGCAAGCTGTTCGCAAGTAAAAGAACTATCTTACCAGACTTAAACTTAAAAATGTACCACGAATTTGATTTGCTTATCGATGGCTACCTTGAAAACAAGGTGGGAATAGATAACAAGTTTTTATCAGACGCCCTATCCAAAGGCCTTCAAAATAATATTCATCAATTAGAAAACGACGGCCTACTAGTTGCTGCAGGAATTGGCAACGAGTCAATCAAAGATGAGCAACAAAAAATGAGAGGCGATAAAATTTATTGGATGGACAAAGCTCACGACAATATTTTTGAACAAGAGTTTTTACATCGAGTAGATGGGTTTATTGAACACCTTAATAGAACTTGCTATACTGGAATTAATGGTTACGAGTTTCATTATGCCCTATATGAAAAAGGCAGTTCTTATAAAAAACATAAAGACCAATTTAAAAATGATTCCGACAGAAAATATTCTCTAATCAATTATTTAAATGAAAACTGGTTGGAAGAAAACGGAGGAAAATTAAAACTTTATCAAGAAGAGGGTGTACAGCATGTTTCACCTAATGCACAAACGGCTGTGTTTTTTAAAAGTGATGAAATGATTCACGAGGTGATGGTGTCTAATCGAAGTAGAATGAGTATTACTGGGTGGCTAAAACGAAGTTGAAATCTAAAAAATTTTTCTTGTTTTATAAACAGCTGTCTCTTAAAAGTTTCATGTAAACCAATCCCTTTTCTCTTGCAAAATTAATATTGCTATCTGGAATGTTTTCTGGTGATTTGAAATTTTCCAACGCTTTGTCAATGCTTATTTCGCGCAACAGGTGTAACATAGGATAGGCCGACCTGTTGGTATAGTTTGCCGCATCGTCTAGCTGAGCTCCTTCAAACTGATAAAGCGGGTGAAAGCTGGCTACCTGATAAACACCTTCGTAGCCCTTATCAAAAAGTAATTTTTCCGCAAGATTTACCAAATCAAGATAGTCGTCAAAGTCTGCGAAAGAATTCGGAAAAATTAAAAAACTAGTTTCAATAGATGCGTCTTCATCTAACCGAATCATTTCTTGTAAAAAAGCATCTAAACAAATATTTGAAGCGGTGCTATTTTCTACTTGATAATATATTGATTGTTGTTTTACCACCTTCGCAGCAAATGGACAAAAATTACAACCAATAATCACTTCGTTAATCCATTTTTTTGTTTGACTAACCACCCGTTCTTTATCTTCCATTACGCTTTTCGTTTTGAGCTTGGTAAAGCTAGTTGTATTGAATGGTTATTTTGTAATTAATCATAGAAATTTGAAAATCGATTTAACGGTTCTTAAAATAATTTTTGAAAATAACCGATTACCATTCAGTTTGTCATTCTATGTTTTTTAGGCTAGATGAAAGTTTTATTTTATTTTTCAGCATGAAAAATTTTATATTCCTATTATTATTAAGCACCAGTTTCGCCAACGCTCAAGTTAATCCTCAAAACATTCGTATCGCGCGCGACAGCTTTGGTGTTCCGCATATTTTTGCACCAACGGATCAAGAGGTTGCCTATGGCCTTGCCTGGGCCCACGCAGAAGATGATTTTCCAACCCTTCAATTAATGATCTTATCGGGCAAGGCGAAGTTGGCGTCAGCTCTAGGCAAAAAAGGTGCACAAGCAGACTATGTTGTTAATCTCTTGCGCTGCAGGCAACTGGTAGAAGACCAATGGAGTTTATTAAGTCCTGATTTTATTAAATTAGTAAACGGATATGTACAGGGAATAAACGCTTATGCTAAAGCCCATCCCAAAGAAATTAAATATAAAAACGCCTTTCCTGTTAATGACAGAGAATATCTAACTGCTAGTATTTTTTCACTTAGCATATTTTGTGGTGTAGAAAAAACACTCCCTAAAATATTAGGAGGAAAGGTGGAAACGATTCCAGGCTTTTCATCAGAAGGATCCAACGCATTTGCTTTTCACCCTTCCAAAACAAATACAGGCGAAGCCTTTCTTGCAATTAATGCCCACCAACCCGTTGAAGGGCCTGTTGCCTTTTACGAAGCTCATTTACAAAGCGAAGAGGGTTGGAATATGTTGGGCGGCCTTTTTCCTGGAGCCTGTCTTATATTTCATGGAACCAATGAAAATCTTGGGTGGGCACACACTGTTAATAGCCCCGACATCATTGACATATTTCAATTAGAGTCGAATCCTAAAAATAATAACCAATATAAATTTGATGGAGAATGGCTTAATCTAGAAGTTAGAAGAGCAAAATTAAAAATTAAGGGCATTCCTTTTAGGATTAGTAAAAAAGTTTACTGGAGTAAATATGGGGCAACATTAAAAACCAAAAATGGAGTATTCTCTATGCGCCTTCCTGCCAACATGGATTGTAGGGCTTTAGAAGAATGGTATCGTATGAATAAAGCACAAAATTACACCGCTTTCTACAAAGCTTTAAGCATGACAAGTTTGCCCATGTTTAATATTGTATATGCTGACCGGTTTGACACTATCTTTTATATAAGCAACGCAAAACTTCCAATTCGTAATCCTGATCCTTCCTATAATTGGAAGGGTACAATTCCTGGAAATAGCTCTGCTACATTATGGACAAAATTTAAACCAATTGAATCTTTGCCGCAATATACTAATCCTGCTGCTGGCTATTTATTTAACACCAACCACTCGCCGTTTTTAGCAACAGAAGGGAAATCTAATTTGACACCAACTAAATATGATTTGAAAGATGGATTTGAAACTTATAATAATAATAGAAGCAAAAGGGTAAACGAACTCTTAAACGGTATAGACAAAATAGATTATGAGTATTTTAAAAAAATAAAATTTGATCGACAATATCCTGCAAATTTCGAATTTCCTTATGGGCTTGATAGTCTTCTTAGTTTAAACGCGGGCGATTATCCAGCGTTAAAAGAAGTAATTACAACGCTACAAAACTGGGATCACAAAGCAGTTGTTAATAGCAAAGGCGCTGCTGTATTTCTATTGGCCTATGAATACATCGCAAAACGAGTTAACAATGGTCCATCTAGACAAATCACCAAAATGGAAAGTGTTGAAACCTATCAATATATTAATGACTACATGATTAATAATTTTGGTAAAGTCGACCTTACCTTGGGGGATATTCAAAAGCTGGTTCGTGGAGACGATGCAAGACCAGCAGATGGATTACCAGATGTTCTTGCAGCGGCTTACAGCAAACCCTATTTAAATGGAACCCGCAATATCACTACCGGTGATGCCTATATTTGTTTGGTAAGATATCCAAAAACTGGACTTCCCATTATTGAGTCCATCAATACTTTTGGTGCTTCGCAGCAACCTGGCTCAGCTCACTATAAAGACCAGATGCTACTATTTCAAAACCAACAAACCAAACACATGACGCTGGATAAAAATGAAGTATTAAAAAATGCGGAAAGGGTTTATCATCCAATGTTAATTAAATAAATAGAATTCTGTTGGTGTCCTTTATAAATAATTAAATCGCTTTTTATTCCCAGGTTGATAAAAAAAGCCCCCGATAAAATATTTTATCGGGGGCTTTTTTATATTTTTTTCTTCTTTATTTAACGGTAAAATCGATCGCTACATTACCCCAGCTTAATGAAACGTTTCCTGCAGCGCTTATCAAAAAGGTCATTTTTTCTGTAAACGCTTTTGATTTTCCTGAAGGAGTTACAAAACGTACTGCATCGTCCGCTTGACTATAACTATCTGTTCCCCACAAATTTGATTTATTATTTAAAACTACTGTCCACTCTTTTTCACCAGGAATAGTATACAATCCATATTTTCCTGCTTTAATTTTTTTTCCGCCAATAGTAGCTTCTTTGTTTATTTCCAATACAGTTGCTTCGTTAGCTCCTGTGCGCCATAACTCTCCAAAAGGAGCAATGTCTTTACCAATCGTTCTTCCTTTTACAGAAGGTTGGCTATAATTAATACTAATCGTAACGCCCGATTGTGTAGTGGCTGTTACAGAAGCCGGTGGACTTGGGCGTTTGCTTTTATCTTGAGCAAAAGTGGTCGTTGCTGAAAATGAAATGGCAGCAATAACTAAAAACGAAATAAATTTTTTCATACTTTTTTTAAAAATAAATTTACTACAAATGTTTCTTATAAAATCAATTAATAAGTTTTTTTAGAATTTTTAACCGCTTAATGATGATAATTTCTTGTAATGATACACGTATAAATTATCGTCCAAAATCATCCTGCAGCCTTACAATATCCGACTCGTCGCTCGGATTAGAAGGATCGGTATGTCTCCAAATTTCTGCAATAATTCCCCAACCCGAAAGACCAATTAAACGGTGGCGCTCTCCTTGCTTTAGTTGAATAATGTCTCCTATTTTAAGTTCGGCAAGATCTTTTTCTTCGTCTGTATTGCTTGTAACCACGCTTGCCACGCCCCCAATTAATTTCCAGATTTCTGCCCTTCTAAAATGATACTGCCAGCTTAACCTTTTTTCTGGAGCCACCACCAATATTTTAGGGCTTAGCTTACCCGATATGGTTAAATCTTCTATGGTGAGATGAGAAAAATAAAGGCGGATAAACTTTTCGGCATCGGCCTCGTCAATCACAAAAAAACCTCCCCAGGGCCGAGACTCATCTTTTTTATCTACACGCAAGCCCTGCTCTTGGAGATAAGCTGCAACAGTTGTAAACACCGACTCCTTGGAACTTAGAGAAGAAAAATTGATTAACATAGGGCTTTATAAATACTTTATTTAATGTCTTTTAGACACAACTTGTTGATAATCAATAAATTGTGTTGTGTGGAAGAGTTATCTCCCCATAAAAACCATTAAGATCTGTACGTCGCTCGGGTTTACTCCAGAGATACGGGAGGCTTGGCCAAGTGTACGAGGTCTAATTTTGGTAAATTTTTGTCTAGCCTCATTGCTTAACGAAACCAGCTTGTCGTAATTAAATTTCTCAGGAATTAAAAGGTCTTCTAGTTGACTCATTTTTGAAACCAACTCTCTTTCTTTATCTATATAAGTTTCATACTTAGCCAAAATCTCTACCTGCTCTAGGGTTTCCCGATCAAATTCTTTTAGCGCTTCTTGTAAGGCGGGGACGGCAGACACCATATCCGCAAGGGCAATATTGGGTCTTAACAATATTTGCACCGCCTTTTGTTTCATTGAAATCACGGCGGAATTCATTGTTTCCAACAAAGGGTTAATCTCTTCGGGGTCTAATGAAATTTTACCCAACACCTCTTTAGCTAAAATAAAGGAATCTGATTTAGCTCTTACCTTATCCATCCTTTCTTGGGAAGCTAAACCTAATCGATAACTAATTTCTGTTAAGCGAGTATCTGCATTGTCCTGGCGCAATAGGGTTCTGAATTCTGCACGACTAGTAAACATACGGTAAGGCTCGTCTGTTCCTTTGTTTATTAGGTCGTCTATTAATACGCCAATATAAGCTTCGCTTCTTTTCAAAACCACGGGTTCTAAGCTGTTTGCCTTTTGGTGAGCATTAATTCCTGCCATCAAGCCCTGACAAGCCGCCTCTTCATAGCCGGTGGTTCCATTTATTTGACCAGCAAAAAATAGGTTTTGTAGCAGCTTTGTTTCCAAGCTAAACCTAAGCTGGGTCGGCGGAAAAAAATCATATTCAATAGCATAGCCGGGCCTAAACATTTTACAGTTTTCAAAGCCCGCCACTTGTTTTAACGCTTTGTGTTGAACATCTTCTGGCAAAGAGGAAGAAAATCCATTTACATAAATTTCAACTGTATTGAAACCCTCTGGTTCTACAAACAATTGATGGCGATCCCTTTCTGCAAATCGATTAATTTTATCTTCTATACTTGGGCAATATCTTGGGCCTGTCCCCTGAATTCGACCCTGAAACATAGGACTTTTTTCAAAGCCAGTTTTTAAAATCTCATGTACAGCGCTATTCGTATACGTAATCCAACAGCTTCTTTGTTGTTTTGGAGAAATTTTAGGGATATCTAAATAGCTAAACCCTATAATTTCTTCATCTCCACGCTGCTCTTCCATTTTGGAATAATCTAAGCTTCTACCATCTATCCTTGCTGGGGTGCCTGTTTTTAAACGATCACTTTCAAAACCCAGGGAAACCAGCTGCTCGGTAATACCCGTTGCCGCCTTTTCCGCCATCCTGCCCCCACCCAACTGCCTCTCTCCAATATGAATAATACCATTTAAAAAAGTACCATTCGTCAAAACCACCGACTTTGCCTTTATTTCATTTCCTAAACCTGTCTTTACACCCACCGCCTTATCTCCCTTAATCAACAGTTCAACCACCATGTCTTGATAAAAATCAACATTCGGGGTGTTTTCTAACATCTCTCTCCAGGTTGCCGCAAACAACATTCTGTCGCTTTGGGCCCTTGGACTCCACATTGCAGGACCCTTGGATCTGTTTAACATCCTAAACTGGATCAAACTCTTGTCGGTAACAATTCCGCTATAGCCGCCCATTGCATCTATTTCTCTAACTATTTGTCCCTTTGCGATACCCCCCATAGCCGGATTACAACTCATTTGGGCTATCGTTTGCATATTCATGGTTATCAATAGCACCTTGCTCCCCATATTAGCAGCGGCGGCCGCGGCCTCACATCCTGCGTGACCTGCACCTACAACAATTATATCGTATTCTTTAAACATTTGGTTGCAAAGATACCCCTTTGACTTTTATTATAAAAATCCAACACCAGCTTGATTATAGTAATTAATATAAATATGTTGGGTTTGGGGCTTTACCGCTGCGTTCCACGTGGAACAAGTTTGGAAGACGAGGGTTTGTTGAGGCAACACAGGGTTGTTTCACGTGGAACAATTGGATGGCTAAGTGTTTTGGGGGCTACGACTCTAGTCCTAAGTAAATATTTTCTTTGGAGGTCATCAATGTTTTATCGGCCTTTGTTTTGTCTTTATAGCCGCAAAGATGTAGCACACCATGAAAAATTACCCTTTGTAATTCATTTTTAATTGTAGTACCGTGTTTGGATGCGTTTTCGGAAACCCTTTCAACGCTTATATAAATTTCTCCAGAGATGGGGTCATTCGTTTCGTTCATAGAAAAGGTGATAATGTCTGTATAGTCGTCGTGACCTAAAAACTCTTTATTGATTGAGTGCAAAAATTTATCAGTACAAAAAATAAAGTTAACGGCAGAGCAGTGCTTTTTCTCCTTTAAAAAAACATTCATTATCCTTTTTTTAAAGTTTGAACGATTCCCTATTGATATGGCTGTTTCTTTAAAATAGAATTTTATGGCAGGCTTTATTTTCATTTACTATTATGTATAAAATTGATGATATTATATATAAATACCGAAATTCGAAATTATCAAACAATTCTGAATGATACCTTTGTAAAAATTAGAAAACAAAGATGGAGAGAAGACTTTCAGAAATAGAAGTAGGAAGAAAGGTATTAATTAAACACTTTGATAAAGACGAAATCTATTTAAAGTTAATGGAAATGGGCTGTGTGCCAGGTGAAATTATTATAGTCGATCAAATTGCACCAATGGGAGACCCAATTTCAATATTTGTTGCAGGATATCATTTAAGCCTAAGGCTAAACGAAGCAGAAAATATATGGGTGGAAGAAGTAGATAAAGTTAATATAAACAGTTAATAATCAATTAGTTATATGAATATTGGGTTATATTTCGGTTCTTTTAATCCTGTTCACAACGGTCATCTTATTATTGCTAACCATGTAATTAATTACACGGATATAAAACAGGTTTGGATGGTTGTAACTCCACAAAACCCTCATAAAAATTCTACAACCTTATTAAATGAATACGATCGACTTCATTTAGTACAATCAGCTTTGGAGGAAGAAACTAAGATTAAAGCGTCTTCAATAGAATTTAAACTACCTAGACCTTCTTTCACGATTGATACGTTAACCTATTTAAAAGAAAAATTCCCACAGCACCAATTTTCAATTATCATGGGAAGTGATAGTTTTAAAAATATCACGAAATGGAAAAACCACCATTTAATTATAAAAGAATTTGACTTTTATTTATATGAGAGAAAAGGGTTTCCTATAAAAAATGAAGTAAAAGCAAAACTCAATATACTCGACGCGCCTATAGTACAAATTTCTTCTACAAAAATTAGAGATATGATAAAATCGGGAAAATCAATTAGATATTTAGTTCCAGATATAATCAATAAAGAAATCAAAGAAAACGCATATTACAAAAAAACTAAAACAATAAACCAAGAAAAAGAGAAAAAGCAACTATAAAAGGAGGTGGTGTTTTAGTATACCTCAATAAAATAACGGTAAGTAAAATAACCAAAAAACTAAGCAAACCCTCAACACTAAAATTATTAAAGGGTATATCTTTTAATAAATAAAATGTTCCTGCAAACATAACACCTACCACTACAGCATTGATTCCTTCAAGTGCCCTAAAAACAATTACATATTTTTTGAAAAGTTGCCACACGGGAAAGAAGAAAAGAACTAGCAGGGCACTTGGTAAAAAAATTCCTAATGCCCCAAGGGTGCAACCTAAAACCTGATACATTATTCCTTTATCTTTCAATGCTATTCCTCCAGTAAAAGAAGCAATTGAAAAAACTGGTCCGGGTATTGCTCTAACAAAACCTGCTCCTGTTAATAATTCGCTTTTTTCTAATTTAATAAAGCCTTGTTTAGCATCTTGAAATTTTTCTGCTGTTGGTCTAGCTACATACTGATCAACAATTAAAGGAATTAAAACATCTGATCCTCCAAAAACTATACTGCCAAATCTATAAAAATTTTCAAATAGGTTAAAAGCTTTACGGTTATCCCATTCTTGTTTTCTGGACATTTCGCTTAAAAGTCCAGCTATTAAAAAAATAGAAATAAATAACCATAAGTTGGACCAGCGAATATTTTTTGGTTTCACCGTTTCTTTAGCAGGAATTCTTTTGTTACTAAAATTAGTAACTATACCACCTAACACAATTAATGTGGGAAAGATCCAAGGGGTTTTAAAAAAAATAAAAATTAACAAAAAACTGCATAAAAATAAAATAAAAGTAATTATGTTATTAATTGAAATTTTAAACGCTTTCAAACCAGCGAAAGCAAGAAAACCAATAGCCATTGGTTGAATAAATTTAAAAATCCCGTTATTTAAATGATAGGAGCTTAATCCTGTAATTAAAAAGGAAAATAACCCCATTATAAAGCAAGCGGGAAAAACCCAAATAAGTAAAGAAATTACAGCTAGAGGAACACCACCTCTTTTATATCCAATAAGGGTTAAAACTTGTGTAGAAGAGGCGCCTGGTAGAATTTGAGCAAAACTAACATACTCCATTAGTTCATCATTTGTAATATCTTTTCTTTTGTCAACAAAGGTTTTAATAACCAAGCCAAGATGGCCTTGGGCACCACCAAAAGCCGTTAAGCTATGGAAAAAAACAGATTTTAAAAATGAGTAATGCCGATAAAAAAACAAAATAAAATAATATTGAGTTTACAATTATAGACCGTTTTCTTTGCTAATTTTTAACATCCTATCAATAGGGACCTTTGATGCAATACGTAATTTTTCATCTAGAATTAATTCCGGTAATTCATATTCCATACATAAATATAACTTTTCTAATGTATTTAATTTCATATGTGGACAATTATTACAAGCGCAACTGTTATTAGGGGGTGCCGGAATAAAAAGTTTATTAGGATTATTAATTTGCATTTGATGTAAAATACCAGGCTCTGTTACAACTATAAACTCAATAGAATCATTTTGATTAGAAAACTTTAATAACTCTGAGGTGCTACCAATAAAATCAGAAATAGATAAAATATTTTCTTCACACTCCGGATGAGAAATAACCTTTGAATTGGGGTAACGAATTTTTAACTTTAGAATCTTTTCTAAACTAAATATTTCATGGACCATACAAGCGCCGTTCCATAAAACCATTGAACGGCCCGTTTTTTTATTTAAATAAGCACCTAAGTTTTTATCAGGTGCAAAAATTATTTTTTGGTCCTTTGGTAAACTGTTAATAATAATTTCTGCATTACTGCTTGTGCAAATAATATCACTCAGTGCTTTTATACCCGCAGAACAATTTATATACGTTATTACTAAATGGTCGGGATGTTTATATTTGAATAATTTAAACAATTCTGGAGGCGCACTATCACTTAAAGAACAACCAGCGTTTAAATCTGGAAGTAAAACCTTTTTTGTGGGATTTAAAATTTTCGCTGTTTCTGCCATAAAATGAACACCAGCAAAAACAATTATATCAGCATTGGTTTGTTCAGCTTTTTGGGCTAATGCTAAACTGTCACCTATAAAATCAGCAATGTCCTGAATTTCAGCATCTTGATAATAGTGAGCTAATATAATCGCGTTTTTCTTCTTTTTAAGCATTTTTATTTCTTCAAATAAATCTAATGTTGGATCAATATCAACGTTTAAAAAACCGGAAGAAAATAAATTAGATTTAGCGGTGTTAATATCTATCATAATATGTATTAATAGTTTTTTTTTAAAATTAATATACTATTACTAGGGGTGTTAATATGTGTAGAATAAATAAATGAAATATTTTTTTATTCAAAAAAAAGAAACTACTAACTCATTTACACAAGTAATTAACATTTTATAAAAAATAATATTTAAGTCTTTGTATTAAGCTTTGCTCTATTATAATAAAAATTTTTAATTTTCTACACCAGGGTGAATAAACTTTACTGTTGATAAAAAAAAGTAAAAACTAAAAAAAACAATGTTTACAACAAGTTTAATAAATTCTGTGAATTAACAAAAAAACGAAATTAAAATTTAGGTGATTTATTTTTACTCTAATTGTCCGCATAAAAAAAAGAATAATTTTAGATTTATTCACAGCTTTTCATTCTTATCAACAAAAGTCTGTGAATTAGTAATTTTAACTCTACTTAACTACATAACAGCAAACCTACTTAAGTTTAACCGATGTGAGGTTCTAAACTAATAAAAAAGACATATTAAGAAAATTTAAAAGGAAATAAATATTTTAAGAAAGAAATCAGGAAAATCAACAGAAAAACCGGGAAAGACTCTATAAAGACCCTAAAATTGGGTATTTATATAATAAATTATGCTATTTTTGCCGTCAATTTTAATTTGAATTAATATGCAGATAATACAAAATATTCGTGATAAAGGTGCAGCGATTGTAATTGTTGTAATTGCGCTAAGCTTAATTGGTTTTATATTAATGGATGCTAAGCCAGGAAGCAATAGAAGTTTTTTTGGAGAAAGTACTTCAACAAGTGTGGGAGAGGTAAATGGAGAACCAATAGAAAATAAAGAATTTTCCGAAAAGATAAAACAAGCAGAAGATCAATATGGGGGAGCAGCGATAGGAAATCAACTCTATGAGATTCGTCAATCTGTTTGGGATCAATTAGTTGCTGAAAAAGTTATAACAAAAGAGTTTAAAAAATTAGGGCTAAGCTTTTCACCAAAAGAAATGAGCGCTATCATGTTTAGTTCAGACGCACCATACACATTAAAACAGGCGTTTACTGATAAACAAACAGGTCAATATGATATAAACAAAGTTCAAGAGTGGTGGAAAACAGCAAAAAAATCAAAAGACGAACAGCGGGCTGCTATAGAGGCACAAATTATAGAACCCATGAAATTACAAACATTATATAGTAAGTATAATGGTATGATTGCCGCCAGCGCCTATTATCCTACATGGATGCAAAAGAAAGATTTATCAGAAAGAAATCAGATTGCGAACATAAGTTATGTAGGCGTTCCTTACACGGTAATAAACGACAATGAAATAAAAGTAAGCGACACAGAAATAATAGACTATATAACTAAAAAGAAATCGGTTTACAAGCAAGACGGAGGAAGATTTATAAGTTATGTATCTTTTAGTGCCAATCCTTCGCCAACCGATTCAATCAAAGCAAGAGAGTCGGTAGCGGTTTTAAAAGAACCCTTTATAGTAGACACCAACGCAAATAATTTTATAGCAAGAAACATGAGTACCATTAAATATTTTGATGGGTATTCGCTTAAATCAAAGCTAGCGATGGTACAAAAAGATAGTATTGCAAATTTACCAATCGGAAAAGTATACGGCCCCTATCTTGACGGAGGAGCTTATGTATTGGCAAAAATGTTAGGAAATAGACAAATGCCAGACAGTGTAAGGGCTAGAACAATTTTGGTAAGTACTAGAGATCTTCAAACGGGACAGCCGACAATTTCTGATAGTATAGCTAAACAAAGAATAGATAGTATCTCTAGCGCAATAAAAGGTGGCGCCGACTTTAATACAATGGTTTTGATGTATAGTGATGATAGGGCAAGCAAAGATAAAGGAGGGGCATATGATTTTTCTTCGCTTCAATTTCAAAACCTACCAAAAGAGTTTTCAGAGGTTGTGTTTTATGGGACTTCTGGCGATAAGAAAATAGTACGCACCGATATTGGTTGGTATTATATAGAAGTAATCAGTCAAAAGAATTTTGAAACTGCTTATAAAGTAGCCTATATGTCAAAGCAAATTTTACCAACCGACGAAACGGTAAATAATGCGAGCATGAAAGCAACAAAGTTGTCGGGTGAAAATAGAGAGGTTAAATCATTTGATGCGTATGTAATTAAAAACGCTCTTCAAAAGATTAATGTGCCAAATATGATTACCCAAAATGAATACAGGTTGGGTTTATTACAAGACGCAAGACAATTGATAAGGTGGGCTTTTGAAGCAAAAGCAGGAGATGTAAGTGAACCTTTTAGTATCGAAGACCAGTTTGTAGTAGCCGCTGTAACTAAAATTCAACCAGAAGGCCTTCCAGATGCAACTACGGCTAGACCTTTGGTAGAAGCATTAATTAGAAAACAAAAAAAGGCTGATATTATTAAAGAAAAATTATCCAAAGCAAATTCTTTAGAAACAGCTGCATCAGTTTACAATCAACCGATAAGAACGGCAGGAGCAGATTCAACACTTACTTTCGGTTCACAAATTATAAACGGTATAGGCGACGAGCCAAAATTAATAGGTGCGGCATTTAATAAAAATTTTCAAACAAAGTTATCACAGCCGATAGACGGAACAGGAGGGGTGTTTGTAATAAAGGTAAACGGTATTGAAAACCTACCAACAGAAACAGCAGAAAATATAGCCTTGCAATCCACCGAACAAACAAAAAGTTTATTACAAAAATTATCGGGCTGGTTTGAATCTTTAAAGAAAACAGCAGAAATTAAAGATACTCGAAGTAAACAGTATTAGAAAATCTTTCAATAAATAAGGAAAAGCCAAACCGGAGGGTTTGGTTTTTTTTATAAACGCCTAAATAGCGAAAACTAAAAAGAATAAATAATTATATTATACATTTGAAAAAAGAAAAAGGGTTAAAAATTTATTTATAAACGGGTATGTATAAAATTATTTTGCTGATAGACATTTCTGAAGAATATGGGCAAAATCTCACCAAGGGAATTGTTAAATATTCAAAAGAGCACGGCCCCTGGGTTTTCTGTAAGATGCCGCTTTTTTATAGAGAAACACACGGGGTAGAGGGTATTGTTAGGTTTGCAAAAGAGTGGGGTGCCGACGGAATTATAGCACACTTAGATAACGACCTTGATATAAAAAAAATTCACCAAGCAGGAATAAGTTTAATAGTTGAAGATTTCAAAGAAAGGTTTGAAGGAATATCAAATGTTACGGGCGGGTATTTTGAAACTGGGGCAATGGGTGCAGAATATTTTATAAAAAAGGGCTTTAAACACTTTGGATTTTATGGGTTTAAAAATATAGTTTGGTCTCGAGAAAGATTTGAGGGTTTTCAAAATTATTTATCAGAACACAATTTAGAAGCACACCATTTTGATCAGGACCATCAGACAGCGCAAGCCCTTTGGTTTTACAAACCATCGCTGTTAAGTCAGTGGCTTCAGTCTTTACCAAAGCCTATTGCAATAATGGCTTGCGATGACGAACGGGCTCAACATATTACAGAGTCTTGTAAACAAGCACAAATTCCTGTACCAGAGCAAATCGCTGTGTTGGGTGTTGATAACGACCAGATGACCTGTAATTTATCTGACCCACCATTATCAAGCATTAATCTTGATACAGAAAAAGGCGGTTACGAAGCCGCTAAATTAATGCACCGGCTGATTACCAAAAAAAATTATGCCCCGCACAATATTGTTGTAAAACCAACACACATAATTACTCGTCAATCAACAGACATTACCTCTGCGAGCGACCAATTAATTGCTAAGGCACTAAAATTTATTCATCAAAATATAGGAGATAAAATAAACGTTTCCGATGTTTTAAAACAAGTTCCGCTTTCAAGAAGGTCTTTTGAAAAAAGGTTCTATGATATTACGGGCATTGCGGTGTACAAATACATTTATAATTTAAAAATCCAAAAATTTGCAGAGCGCTTGTTGGAAACAGACAAAACCGTATCAGAAATTTCAATGGAATCAAGCTTCGCTTTAAGTAATAATATATCTAGACAGTTTAAACAAGTGAAAGGCTGTACTCCAAGCGAATATAGAAAACAGCATATTAATAAAAATGGGCAGAAGAATAGCTAGGTTGAAAAAAATTATTTATTATGAATGTAATGTCTTTTAATATTCGGTGTGATAAATCAAGCGACCAGCAAAACAGTTGGCAATACAGAAAAGACTTTGCAGCACAAATGATTCTTTTTTACGATGTTGATATTTTAGGAACACAAGAAGTGTTTAAAAACCAGCTAGAAGATTTATTAGAAAGACTACCAGGATATAATTTTTTTGGTGTGGGACGAACAGACGCAAAAGACAAAGGCGAGCATAGCGCTATCTTTTATAAGCGCGAAAAATTCGATGTGGAAAAAAGCGGAAATTTTTGGTTAAGCCAAGAGCCTGAAAAAATTGGTTCTAAGGGTTGGGATGCAGCATGTGAAAGAATGGTAACCTGGGCTATTTTTACTGAAATAAAATCTGGAAAAAAATTTGTTTTATTTAACACACACTTTGATCATATAGGAGAGGTCGCAAGAAAAGAAAGCGCCATTTTGTTAAGAAAAAGAATGACTGAAATTGCAGGAACTCTTCCAATAATAGCCACAGGAGATTTGAATTTACCGCCGAACTCCGAGGCGGTTGAAACCCTTTTAAAAGACGATTTTTTATTAGATGCAAAAAAAGCTGCGAATTTTGTCTACGGCCCATCTTGGAGCTTTCATGATTTTGGAAGAATCCCAATAGAATACAGACAACTGATTGATTATATTTTAGTAGACAAGAGCGTAAGGGTTAACAAATACGCCTGTATTTCTGAGACCTTAAACACTACCTTTTTGTCTGACCACAATCCGGTCTTTGCTCAAATCGAATTTGTTTCCTAGTTTATGTAGCAATAAAAAATTTTATAATCCGCGAAAATTAAAGAACGCCCTTAAGGCGTTTAAAAAACAAGGTTAGAATTAATTTTAAATGTTACTTTTGATAGGCAAGAAAAAAACGGTTCTACCATGGCAAACGGCAAACTTAAACAAACGCTTACGCCCGCTCTTTTATGGGGCTTGGGAGTTGGTTATGTAATTTCTGGAATGTATTTTGGCTGGAACCTTGGTTTAGAAAAAGGGGGTACCCTTGGAATGGCAATGGCCACCCTTTTAGTTATTGTTTTATACACCTGTTTTAGTTTTTCTTATGCAGAGTTAGCCTGCGCAATACCCAAAGCTGGAGGTGTGTACGACTATACCGAGAAAGCGTTTAAAAAGGACGTCGGATTTATTGCGGGGTTAGCCCAGATTATTGAATTTGTCTTTGCACCCCCAGCGATTGCCATTGCTATAGGATCTTATTTTAATTTAGCGTTTCCACAAATTCCTGTTTTGCCTGCGGCGATATCGGTTTATTTGGTTTTTATGACGCTAAATATTTATGGCGTAAAAGCTGCTGCTAGTTTTGAATTAGTGGTTACAATTTTGGCGGTGGGTGAATTATTACTTTTTGTTTCATTGACACTGCCCCATTTTTCAATATCCCATTTTTCTCAAAACCCTTTTCCAAATGGATGGGGAGGAGCTTTTGCTGCAATCCCTTTTGCGATTTGGTTTTTTTTAGGGATTGAGGGTGTAGCGAATGTTGCAGAAGAAACAATCAACCCACAAAAAGATATAATTAAGGGTTTTGGTTGGGCCCTCATTACTTTAGTAGTGTTATGTGTGTTGGTTTTTATTGCCTCCATCGGAATAGGTGGTTGGCAAAGCGTTGTATATGCAGCAAACGGGACGAGTTCAGACTCACCATTGCCACTTGCTCTTGGACAGCTTTTTGCCTCGGATCATTTATTTTATAAACTATTAATTGGAATTGGTTTGTTTGGTTTGGTAGCTTCTTTCCATGGTCTTTTATTAGCTAGCGGCCGAGCCACTTTTGAATTTGGAAAAATTGGAAACGCACCAAAAATATTAGGAAAGGTGCACCCTCGATTTCAAACTCCCGCCAATGCGCTCTTGTTTAATTCAGTTTTGGGTATCATTATTCTTTGTACAGGAAAAACAGCAGAAATTATAATCATATCTGTTTTTGGCGCACTTACGCTGTATATTTTTTCAATGATGGCAGTATTAAAATTAAGAAAAACTTCTCCTGAAATGAATCGACCCTTTAAGGTTCCACTCTATCCATTTACGCCAATTATTGCACTGGTATTAGCAATTGTTTGTTTAATTGCATTGTGTTATTTTAATGTACTGTTGGCTGCTTGTTATTTTGGCATATTATTTTTCTTTTTTCTATTGTATAAATTTTTAAAAAAATGAGTAACGAAGAAATTGTAGATTATGTTAGCAGGCACCCCTCTGGTAGGGTAAAAATTGCAGTAGCAGATATTGATGGCGTCCTTCGCGGAAAATATATTTCGAGTGAAAAGTTTTTATCTGTTGCCCAAAGTGAGCTAGGATTTTGTGCAGTAATCTTTGGTTGGGATATGGCCGACCAGGCTTATGATAACAGTAGCTATACAGGCTGGCACACGGGTTATCCTGATGCAAAAGTAAAATTGAGCTTGAATAGTTTTCGAAAAATTCCATGGGAAAACGACCTGCCCTTTTTTTTGGGTGAATTTATTGATGATGCAGGCAATCCGCTTGAAGTTTGTCCTCGTCAATTACTTAAAAAAATTATAGGCGAAGCGACCAACCTGAGTTATGAAGCAAAATTCGCTCAAGAGTTTGAGTGGTTCAATTTTGCAGAAACGTCTAAAAGTTTCGCTGATAAAGACGGCAAAAACCTGACTCCTTTAACGCCGGGAATGTTTGGCTATTCAATTTTAAGAAGCAGCGAAAGAAATGATTTTTTCTCTGCACTTTTTGATCAGCTTAAAAACTTTGACATACCACTAGAGGGTATTCATACAGAAACAGGGCCTGGAGTATATGAGGCCGCTATTACTTATAGCGATGCCTTAATGGCCGCTGACAATGCGGTGCTGTTTAAGACCGCAGTAAAAGAGATTGGTTATAAACACGGTATCTTGGCTAGTTTTATGGCCAAGATCAATGAAAATTTACCAGGCTGTAGCGGCCATGTTCATCAGTCGCTTTGGAATGGCAGTATCAATTTATTTCATGATGCCACTCAGCCCAATCAAATGAGTAAAATAATGCAGCAATATATTGCAGGTCAACTTTATTGTTTGCCTCATATTTTACCAATGGTAGCACCTACCATTAATTCTTATAAGCGCTTGGTAGAAGGTGCCTGGGCGCCTACCACAGTAACTTGGGGTGGTGATAATAGAACCGTTGCGCTGCGCACATTAACAGGCGGCAGCAAATCTTGTCGTTTAGAAACAAGGGTGGTCGGCAGTGATACCAACCCTTATTTGGCTTTGTCTGCTTGTTTGGCTTCGGGTTTATATGGTATTAAAAACAAATTGACTTTGCAACCACCTACAGAAGGCAATGGATATAAAGATGAAACTCATGGAAGATTTCCTAAGAGTTTAGAAGAGGCGAACCATGCAATGAAAAACTCTCCGGTAGCGAAAGAAATTTTTGGAGAAACGTTCGTTCAACATTTTACACAGACGCGTGATTGGGAAGTTCGTCAGTTTGCAAAAGTGGTAACGGACTGGGAAACAAAAAGATATTTCGAAATCATTTGATGCTAACTATTTTAACAACGAATTTATAAATCGTTTATAAAAAACATTTTTTACTATTAATATTTTTATTCTAGATGTCAATTGTTCAATTTAATTTTCCTACGACCATTCGATTTGGTGCGGGTGCAGTATCAGAGTTGCCAGCGTATTTAAAAAATAATCAGTTAAAAAAACCGCTGATTGCAACCGATCCAACGATTGCAGGCTTAAATTTTTTTAAAGAAATTGTTGCGGGCCTTACTGCAAATGGAGTACAGGCAACAGTTTTTTTTGATATTCATAAAAACCCTGTAAAAAGTGATGTTTACAAGGGTACCGATGTGTATGATGCAGCTAATTGTGATTGTATTATTGGTATTGGCGGCGGTGCTGCAATTGATGTGGCAAGAGCAATTTTGTTGCGTATTAATCACCGCGAAGATTTATTTAAATACGATGATTTAATCGGTGGTGATGTATATGTTACCAACGAAGTGCCACCATTTATTACCATCCCTACCACAGCAGGAACGGGAAGTGAAGTAGGCCGCTCTGCAATTATTTCTGATGATGAAACGCATCAGAAAAAAATTCTTTTCTCTCCTAAATTGCTTGCAAAGATTGTTTTTGCAGATCCCCTTTTAACAATGGATTTACCACCATTTATTACAGCGGCTACGGGAATGGATGCGTTGACTCATAATATGGAAGCCTTTATTGCAAAAAACTATCATCCAATTTGTGATGGCATTGCATTGGAGGGCATTCGATTGATAGCAACTTCTATTGAAGACGCCGTTAAAAATCCTACTATTGAATCTCGCTCCAATATGTTGTTGGCGTCAATGATGGGTGCAATAGCGTTTCAAAAAGGTCTAGGAGTTGTTCACTCTTTAGCGCATCCGCTTTCTAGTTTGTTAGATACCCACCATGGCCTTGCTAATGCAGTTAACCTTCCGTATGGCATGCAGTTTAATATAGAAGGCTTCGAAGAAAAATTTGTGCGTATGGCAAAAGCGCTGGGCATAAAAAATGAAACAGGACAAGGCGTGGTAGATTATTTGTTTGATTTAAATGATAGGTTAGGTATTCCAAAAAAACTAAGCGGCATCGGAGTAAAACCAGAACACCTAGATACTTTGGCAGACCTTGCATTTGCAGATTTTGCACATCCTAATAATCCTAAGCCTGTGAGCAGGGAAAACTTTAAATTATTATACGAAACTGCTTTATAAATTTTGTCTACACCTATTATCATTGGCATTAGTTTTTCAGAAACAAAATATCCTAATTATCCAGCATGGATTCTTGGAGAAAATTCTGCCATCCAAATTGTAGCGCTTAATTGGGAACACCAAAATATAGAGGAACTTAATAAATGTCACGGACTTTTATTAAGCGGCGGCGTTGACATAGATCCTTTTTATTACGAGCCAGGCCTTTCAAATTATCCGAATCAGCCGGTTGAATGGAATCGAAAACGAGATCAGTTCGAATTTGATTTGTTTCATGCTGCAGAACAAAAAAGAATTCCTATTCTTGGTGTTTGTAGAGGATTACAGGTGGTAAATGTAGCATTAGGCGGAACTTTGGTAAACGATATTGAGGCGACAGGAAAACCGAACCATCGCTCAAAAGATGGAGTAGACCATGTTCATCCAGTTCGGTTGTTGAGGGAAACGCTATTGCAAAGCATAACAAAGGTTGACGAGGGAGAAATTAATAGTGCACATCATCAAAGTATCAATAGGCTTGCTGAATCATTGGTGGTAAATTGTATTTCACGGACAGATGAAATAGTAGAAGGTGTTGAGTGGAAAGAAAAACAAAATCGCTCGCCAATGATTTGTGTTCAATGGCATCCAGAGCGGATTAAAAATAAAGAACAAAACCCCCTTTCTAAAAATATCCGCGATTGGTTTTTATTGGAGGCGCAAAAGTATAGTGGGTAAAATGGTGAACAATACATTTGTTTTTTAAAAACGACCAGAAAAAAAATTTAAAAACTTAAAAAAGGAAGAATGAATATTGTCAATCCCGCGACCCAGGAAATTATTACTACTGTTAGCGTCGATGATCAAAAAACTATCGCGAACAAATTAACCAACTTGCGTGAGGGACAAAAAAATTGGGCAAAAGTTTCCTTGAGTGAAAGGGTCGCGATCATTCGCCGTTTTGCCGAGTTGTTACAAACTAATCTTGATGCTTGTGCATCCGTATTAACTAGCGAAGTAGGGAAGCCTTTACAACAATCTAAAAACGAAGTGAATGGTGCTTGTGCAAGAATAGAATGGCTTACTACAAACGCTGAGCAATCATTACAAGACGAATGGATGGTTAAAACAGGAGCCACCCGCGAAAAAATTGTTTATGAACCGTTAGGAGTAGTGTGCAATATTTCTGCATGGAACTATCCCTATTTAGTAGGCACGAATGTTTTTGTTCCTGCATTATTGGCGGGCAATGCGGTAATTTATAAGCCCTCTGAATTGTCTACCTTAACGGGTTTGGAAATAGAAAAATATTTACATGCAGCAGGCGTACCAGAAAATGTTTTTCAAATTGCTGTCGGTGCAAAAGAGGTGGGAGAGATTTTATTAGCAGCAGATCTAGACGGCTATTTTTTCACCGGATCTTATGCAACTGGTAAATATATATATGAGCGAGTGAGTAAAAAAATGAAACCTTGTGGACTTGAATTGGGAGGAAAGGACCCATTGTATGTTACGGATGATGTTACAGACATTTCAACAATTGCTGCGAATACAGCGGATGGCGCTTTTTATAATAATGGCCAAAGTTGTTGTTCTGTAGAGAGAATTTATGTTCACGAAAAAGTATATGATGATTATGTAGCAGCTTTTGTAAAAGAAGTACAATCGTATACTATTGGAAATCCTTTATCAGAAGGGGTTTATGTAGGTGCGTTAACGAGAAAGGAGCAGGCTGCATTTTTAGCCAACCAAGTGCAAGATGCGGTATCAAAAGGTGCTGTTGTTTTGTGCGGAGGAAAACCAATACAAGGTGCGGGAAATTATTTTGAGCCAACTGTTTTAGTTAATGTTACCCATGAGATGGACGTGATGAAAGAAGAATCATTTGGACCAATCATTGGCATCATGAAAGTAACAGGCGATGCAACTGCGGTGACTTTAATGAATGATACGCAATATGGACTTACGGCTTCGGTTTATTGCAATAATGAAGAGAGGGCATTAGTTCTTCAAAGCCAGCTGAATGCAGGAACCGTTTATTGGAATTGTTGTGATCGTGTAAGTGCAGCATTGCCTTGGAGCGGAAGAAAGCATAGTGGTTTTGGAAGCACTTTGTCTTTAGTGGGCTTGCGTGTTTTTACTCAGCCAAAGGCTTATCATTTGCGAAGCTAAGGTTTTGTATTCTGAAACCTTTAGCCATTAATACTTTTAAAGTATTGGAGAATTTAGAAAATAAACTAAGGGCTTAATTATTTACAGTCTGAGCAAACCCCATTTACCATCATCTCTGAGTGATTAGGAGTAAAACCCTTGGGAAGTTTAACCTTGGGAATGGTTACATCGTCCAAACAAATTGTTTTAGTACATACATCACAAATGAAATGCACATGGTTATCATGGTGATGACCCTCCTCACAGTTTTCTTTGCATAAAGCGTATAAGATGGAGTTGTCGGTGGTGGGAATAAGATGGACAATTCCTTTTTCTACAAAAGTTTGTAAAGTTCTGTAAACAGTCACTCTATCAAACATTTCTCCTGTGAACTTTTCAATATCAGCATGAGCCAATGCCCCATCGCGCGCTAAAAAAAGCCCTAGGATTTTTTTTCGTCCGTCCGTAACGCTGAGTTTATTTCTTTTAAGAATGTCGTCGGTCATTGTAAACTGTTGATCCATTAATTGAGGCTTCTACTTTGGTATTTTTCTTTTAATAAGGCAGTGATATCCTTCAATAATTTTTGAACTTCATCTTCTTTCAGTCCATCATAGACACCCCTTACCCTAGCTTGTTTATCTACTAATGCAAAAAACTGTGTATGAATAAACTGATCTGCAATGTTAGTGGTTGAATCTGGCTTATTATTGTCAATCAGATAACTCTGACGCGCCATTTTGTATAAAGAGGACTTGTCTCCTGTAACAAAATTCCATTTCACATTCTCTGAGCTTTGCAAACTAGTGCTGGTTGAGTCATATGTAATTTTATAAGAGCCGTCTTCATTTTGTACAAGCGCCCCATTTAACATTCGCTGTTCATATTTTTTTAGCAAGGGTACCGAATCTGTTTCTGGCATACAGGTGTGCGATAGAATCATAAAGCTGCTATCGTTTTTATAACTATCAAACACCCTTCTCATGTTTGCATTCATTTTGGGACAAATTCCTTTGCAGGTAGTAAAGAAAAATTCTGCCACAAAAACCTTTCCTTCTATATCTCTTTCCGTTAGCACTTTTCCGTTTTGATTGGTAAATGAAAAGGGCTGGATATTATTATTGATTATTGGAAGATTCGATTGTGAAAAATCGTCTTGAGAAAAAAAGTATAAAAAATAAGCCCCAAACAAAAGAATAAAAAAACCTACGTACCAATGCCATTTTTTGCCCATATTATAAAGTTTACTCAAAGTTACAATCAAACAAGATGCTAAATACCCTGCAATATAAAAGTTGCAACATTATTGCAAATTTAGTACTTTTGTATTTCTTACGATGAATACAAAAATCAACTGGGATATGATGGGGATTGCAACCTCTGTGTTGTGTGCTATTCACTGCGCATTGTTACCCGTATTGGTTTCTACCTTACCCGTATTTGGTATTAATATCGTCCATAATTCTGTCTTTGAATGGGGCATGATTATATTGGCTTTTATAGTAGGGTCTTATTCTTTGTTTCATGGATATGTAAAACACCACCATTCTCTAGTGCCCGTTTTAATTTTTTGTATTGGCTTTCTATTACTTGTATTTAAACAGTTTTTTCATTCTTTGGAAAACTGGTTTTTGGTAGTGGCAGTTCCTTTAATTATTAGTGCACATTATTATAATTATCGTTTGTGTCACCGCACCAACTGTTCTTCTCCCCATCATCAGCACTAGAAAGTGTACCAATAAAAATTACCGTTTATTGATTATCTTGTAAATAAAAATTTCTTTATGAGAAAAGCATTCTTATTAATATTGGTGTATATTTTTTCAGCAACGTCCTTGTTTAGTCAAGATAAAGACGAAAAAGAGGTAAGAGCTTTATTGGATTTCCAAACACAAGAATGGAATAAAGGAAATATTCCTGCTTTTATGGAATCCTATTGGAAAAGCGATTCGCTTATGTTTATTGGCAAATCAGGAGTAACCTATGGATGGCAAAAAACGCTAGAAAACTACCATAAAAACTATCCTGATAAAGCAGCAATGGGCAAGCTAAAGTTCGAATTGCTAGAGGTAAAAAGGTTGTCGCCTACCCATTTTTTCGTGGTAGGCAAATGGCATTTAACTAGAAGTATTGGAGACGTTGGCGGTCTATTTTCGCTTTTATTTCGTAAGGTTGCTAACAAATGGATTATAATAGTTGATCATACTAGTTAGCGTGGCACCCTATTAATAATTAATTTCCTCCCACCCTTTCCATTTTTTTCGTAAATAATTAATTAGGGCAATGAGCGTCAGTATAAATACAGCGTAATAAATATAATTTCCTAATGAAGGACGACCTTCAAAAAAAGCAAATCCAAAGTAAATGCCGATGCTCATGTTGGCCAGAAGCCAAACAAGTCCCATTGAAATGGATTGAACTATTTTAATCAAAAATTCTTTTACATCCTCTTCCATTGCTCAATAAAATTTTTATAAAATTGGGTAAAAACAAATTGGTAAAATCATGTTTAAAGATAGATGATTTGATGTATACATTTTATTTTATACAATGAAAATTATAAAGAAAAGGGGCAAGAGGTTTCCAATGATCAACCACAGTAACTTATCTAGATAAATTAACTAAAACTAAAAAATTGCTGCACTTATCATTGGGAACGCTAATTTTGTAATCATGCCTAATTTTAACTGGAACGACAGCATCAATCTTATAAGCAAACTTTCTATAAAAAGAGCCTGGAATGGCATTCAAGTTCTTTCTAGTTTTTATTTAAGCAGGTGGTTGAATAAGCCTATTCAATGGGGCTATCCTGTTTCAATTTCATTTGAGCCTACCACCAGTTGTAATCTTCGTTGTCCTGAGTGTCCAAGTGGTTTAAGAGCCTTTTCGCGCCCTATTGGAATGTTAGAAAAGAATTTTTTTACTCGGACCATTGATGAAATTCACCATGAGTTAATTTATCTAATTTTTTATTTTCAAGGGGAGCCCTATTTAAATCCTGACTTTTTGGAGATGGTGAAATATGCCAGTGACAAAGGAATTTACACGGCAACTTCTACCAATGCGCACTATTTAACAGACGAAGCGGCTAAGAAAACAATAGAAAGCGGATTAGACAGGTTAATTATTTCTATTGATGGAACAACACAGGATGTATATAAACAATACAGGATTGGTGGAAATATTGATAAGGTGATAGAGGGCGCAAAAAATATTGTTAAATGGAAAAAGGAATTGAATAGTAAAACGCCGTTTGTGTTTTTTCAATTTTTGGTAGTGAAGCATAACGAACACCAAATAGAAGACATAAAAAAAATCGCAAAAGAAATTGGTGTAGATGAGGTAAGGTTTAAAACCGCCCAAGTATATGATTATCAAACGGATCCCAATAACTTAATACCCTCTATTGATAAATATAGTCGGTATAAAAAAAATATGGACGGTAGTTATGCTGCTAAAAATAAACTAGCTAATCGTTGTTGGAAAATGCAGCACGCCAATGTAATTACTTGGGATGGTTTGGTGGTTCCTTGTTGCTTTGATAAAGATGCAACCCACCAATTAGGAAATTTAAAATTACAGTCGTTTAAAGAGGTTTGGAAAAATGATAACTATAAACAGTTTCGATCTGAATTGATGAAAAGCAGAAAAAATATTGACATCTGCGCCAATTGCAGTGAAGGAGTATCTGTTTGGCAGGAGTAGAACCTGTTACTGCATTGCAATTAATTAACTAAATTTACTTTATGCCCACCATGTTTAATAATCATTTGCGACAGGTCCTGCTGCTGGGATTGATTATTTTGTTGGGGGGAATGCTGATTACCGAGTTATATATTTTTTTACCTGGGTTTTTAGGAGGAGTAACCTTATATATTTTGCTTCGTAAGTGGTATGAAAAACTAACTGTTCAAAAAAAATGGCCAAAGGGTTTAACGGCACTTTTATTTATTATATCGACCATCATTGTTATTTCTGTGCCTATCTATTTTACAGTGTTATTGGTTTCTCCGAAAATATATTCATTGATTAATAATCAACAAGCTGTGGTTACGGGTCTTGAAATAATTTCAAAAAAAATCGAAGCTCTTACTGGCCAACAATTTTTTACTGCTACCAGCGCAGAATCTATAGCAAAAAAAATTGCAACTTATATACCTACCTTTTTAAATAGTACCGCAAATGTGTTAGCCAACTTGTTAATGCTGTTTTTTTTGTTATACTACTTATTGTATAGTGGTAAGCAGGGAGAAAAATATTTAAATCATATTATTCCGCTCAAATCAGAAAATGTAGCTAAGCTTGCTAGCGAGACAGACACTATGATAAGAGCGAATGCGATCGGAATACCCATCATATGTATTGTACAGGGTCTTTTTGCTGCTATTGGCTATCTTATTTTTGGCGTTAAAGATTGGGGAATGTGGGGATTTGTAACCGGAGTATTTGCGTTTTTTCCTTTAGTGGGAACGATGATTGTTTGGGTGCCACTAGTTATCTATTTGTATTCAACGAACCATGCAGCTACTGCCACAGGGCTTACTATTTATAGTATTATAGTAACGGGTAATGTAGACTATATCACTCGATTGGTATTGCTAAAAAAAATTGGCAATGTCCACCCAATGATCACTATATTAGGGGTAGTCGTGGGGCTACAATTATTTGGCTTTATGGGTTTAATTTTTGGCCCATTACTTATAAGCTATTTTATTATTTTCTTAAAAATTTATATGAATGAGTTTTCTATTAAAGTAGATAAAGACCTTCTTTAAACGGAAATATTAATTTAGTTTTACCAAATCCGAAACCGACTAATAATTAATAAGTAATTAAAAAATACTAATGGTTCGATTTTTTGGTGATCAATAACCAAGCATTCCAAATGAAATTATTTTTTCTAAATACGTTATCAAATTGTGCTAACAAAATTGTACGCGTTCTTTCGGCTGTTGTTTTTTCTTTCATCATATTGTCATTATCAGCACAAACTAAACCAGAGTTTAGGGGCGTGTGGATAGCGACGGTCGATAATATTGACTGGCCTACTAAAGGAGATTATAACAGTAATTCTCAAAAGGCATCCTTTATTAAAATGCTAGATATGCACCAGCGCAACGGAATCAATGCCTTGGTAGTTCAAATAAGACCTTGTACCGATGCTTTTTATCCTTCGCCCTATGAACCTTGGAGTCAATGGCTAACAGGCATTCAGGGACAACCACCTTCGCCTTATTATGATCCGCTGGCATTTATGATATCGGAAACGCATAAACGAGGAATGGTATTTCATGCTTGGTTGAATCCCTATAGAGCTGAATTTAATTTAACCAACCCTTCTTTGTCTGCTACTCATATTACTAAAGTACATCCTGAATGGTTTTTGGTTTATGGAGATAAGCGATATTTTGATCCTGGTAATAAGGAGGCGCAGCAATATGTAACACAGGTGGTGTCAGACGTGGTAAGTAGATACGATGTGGATGCCATTCATTTTGATGATTATTTTTATCCTTATAGAATTCCTGGCAAAGAATTTCCTGACGAAGCTACGTTTAGAAAATATGGTGCTGGTTTGACGAAGGATGATTGGAGAAGAAGTAATACCGATTCAATTATTTCTAAGTTGAGCGCTACGATTAAAAAGGAAAATAAAAAATGTCAATTTGGTATTAGTCCTTTTGGTGTTTGGCGAAATCAGGACAAAGACCCAATTGATGGAAGTCGTACAATTGGCGCACAAACAAATTATGACGACTTGTATGCTAATATTTTATTGTGGTTAAAAAAGGGTTGGATTGATTATGTAGCCCCTCAATTGTACTGGGAATTTGGTCATCGCATTGCTCCTTATGAAGTATTATTATCTTGGTGGAGCAATCATACTTACGGAAAACATTGTTACGTTGGTATGGGCATTTACCGAGCGAATAGCAACCCCGCCTGGAAAGAACTCAGTCAGTTACCTCGTCAAATAGTTGCGATGCGTAATACACCCAACATGAAGGGAATGATATTTTTTAGCAGCAAAACTTTTGAAAGAAACCCCAATGGTTGGAGCGATTCGCTTCGATTAAATTATTTTAAAGTGCCTGTAAAGGTGCCTGAAATGAATTGGTTGAAATAGTTTTAAAGCAGCTTTGCCTTTGATTAGGATAGCAAATTTTCTTAACTCGATAAAATTCACTCGAGCAGATTAAATATTTTTATTCCAGACCCCAACTCATATTTCCATCCTTTTCATCCTTTAGTATGATGCCTTGCGAAAGTAGTTGTTTTCTTATTTTATCAGAAGTTGCATAATCCTTTTTTTCCTTAGCTTCTTTTCGGATATCAATTAGTAATTGCATTACTCCGTTTAATGTATTTCCTTTTTCAGCAGCAGCATTTTTTAATCCCATAATATCTTCCAAATAAATGGAAAAGGATTTCTTCATCAGTTGAAGTGTAGAAGAGGAAATAGCGTTGATAGCGATGTGTCCATCCTTAATTGAATTAATGACAGGAGCCAGTTCAAATAAATTAGCCAGTACTTTTGCGGTACTAAAATCATCGTCCATAAAAGTTTCTAGCTCTTGAAGTTGGGAAACAACTTTTTCCTCTAAGGCTAAATCGGCAGCCGGTTGTCCATCAGGCGCGGAAAGATTTTTTAATAACTCATAGGCCTCCCATAAGCGTTTGAAAGCTTTTTCACTGGATTGTAATGCCTCGCTACTAAAATCAATTGGACTTCTATAATGACTTTGAAGAATAAAAAACCTTATCGTCATTGGATCAAAAGCCTGTGTAAGTAATGGGTGTGTTCCATCAAATAGCTCAGTTAATTTAATCTGGTTGTTATAGCTTTTACCCATCTTACGGCCGTTGACCGTTATCATATTATTATGAATCCAATATTTCGCCGGTGTGTGATGATTACAGATTTTACTTTGAGCAATTTCGCTTTCGTGGTGAGGAAACTGAAGATCCATTCCTCCACCATGAATATCAAATTCTGCGCCCAAATATTTGGTGGCCATTGCAGAACATTCAATATGCCATCCGGGATAACCCTCACCCCACGGGCTTTTCCAACGCATGATATGCTCAGGGGCGGCCGATTTCCATAAGGCAAAATCTGCCTTATCTCTTTTTTCTTCTTGCCCATCTAGCTCTCGAGTAGTTTCTAACAGGTCGTCAATAATTCTTCCACTTAGCTTTCCATAATCATGATTGGCGGCATATTTTTTAACATCAAAATAAACAGAACCATTTACTACATAGGCATATCCTGCTGATATTATTTTTTCTATCATGTTCAGTTGCTCTACAATATGCCCAGTGGCTGTTGGCTCTATGCTTGGTTCTATACAATTAAGTTGTAACATCGCCCAATGAAATAAGTTGGTATATTTTTGTACCAGCTCCATAGGCTCTAACTTTTCTAAAATCGCTTTAGCCGTTACTTTGTCTTCCGCCAATTTCCCTTCTTCTTCAAAATGACCAGCATCAGTAATATTGCGAACATAGCGAACTTTATACCCTTTATACGTAAGGTAGCGATAGATAAAATCAAAAGTTACATAAGGCCTAGCATGACCGAGATGGCTCTCTCCGCTTACGGTTGGACCACACACATACATCCCCACATGTCCTGGTGTAATAGAAGTAAAGGTCTCTTTTTGACGATTGTAAGAATTGTATATTTTTAAAGACATAATAAATATTTATTTTATGGACTTATGTTGAAACCCTTATAGCGATTTGTCCATTTTGCGATACTAATTCATTTATTAGTTAGTCAATGCAAATATACTGCATTCAATTATTCTGTAAGAAGCCCGATATCTGTAATAATAGGAAAATGATCGCTTAGCTTTTTTGGAATTCTGGTAAATTGGCGAACCGAAAAGCGCTTGTCTACAAAAATATTGTCTATTCTCAAAGTGGGTGATATGCCGCTGAAGGTTCTTCCTATTCCCAATCCTTTTAATACAAATGCGTCTTGTAATCCGTTACCAATTTTTTCATAGGGATAGGAATTAGGTACATCATTAAAATCACCACAGACAATAACTTGGTATGGACTCTTGTTAATTTCTACTCTTACTCTATCAGCTTGAGAAATTCTTTTTAGAAAAGCAGTTTTGAATTTTGTAATCAAATTTTTTGATCGTTTTATATCTGTATCTGTTTTTATCGAGGGGTTTTCTATATAATCTAAATTAGTACTACTCAATCGGAGAGATTGAAGATGAATATTAAAGACACGAATCGTATCATTACCTTTTACTATGTCAGCATATTGAAAATTAGAATTATAGTCAAAAGGAAAATTACTAATGGTTTGTTTATTGACAATTGGATATTTAGAAAAAATAATTTTACCAAAATGTTGTTGACTTAAAAAATTATCCTTGTATTGGTAGCTATAAAAATAGTTTGGAAAATTGAGTCGATGTGCAAAATCAAAAATTGAAAAAAAACTATATTTACGATAATAAGCATTGTTCAGATCTGCAAGCGTATCACCGCTCACCATCTCTTGAAAACAAGCAATATCAGGTTGGTAATCATTAATCAATTGAATCATTTGATTAAATGTATCGGGACTCTTTTTAAATTTCATAATATTGAACTGTGCTACATTCCAGCTCATCACTCTAATATCGTTGGGTTGTTTTTTTTGATGAAAGTTCGAAGAAAAACGAAAGGGTAAAATATTATTTATATGCTTGTAAGAAAGCGATGCGGTGATTAAAAAAATAAGTATCCAGGCTGGCTTAACGAACAACCAGAAAACAAAAAAAATCAAGAGGAGTAGTAATAAATAAAACGAGGACAAGGTTAGTAATCCAACGGGCCAAGAGGAGGCAGAAAAAAACAATTCGCTATAGCAGCCAATTAAAAATAAGACGGCTATCATTACATTCGTAACGATAAAAATGTTTTTTGTTAGCCTTCGAAAAATGCTTTTTGGCATGTAGTAAAGATAGGATATGCCGTTTATACAATTTGCTTTTAGGGGCAACTTGTTTTTAAAATAACCGATTGATAATGGAGGCTATAGTTTTGTATTTACTAATCTTCGGCCGCTCTTTTTAAAATATCCTTTTCTTCTGCAGTTAAAAATTGGTAACCTTTTTGATTAATTTTATCTAAAATCTCGTCTACCCGTTGCTGAGTAATATTAGAAGTTTTGTTGAAAGGCTTCCTTCCACCGGCATTGTAAAAAACGGTTTCTTTGATTCGATTTTTAGTGGCAGGTTTATAGGGGTTAAAAAGATGTATGAACCAATTATACATACTATTCATCCAAAGACTTCCGTCAATTTTCTTTCCTAGTAAATAAATAAAAAGAAATCCAGCCAGTCCCCCAAAGAGATGGGATATACTATAGGCAGCACTTAAAGAGGCGACACCGGCAATATCAATCAGCACATAAACAAGGGTGAGTACCCAAATAGGAATACCGCCATTTAAATTTTTGAAAAAACGATATTGTGGAGCAAGCGAAGTGGTAGCAACCGCAATGGCCATTGTAGCGGCATTGGCCCCCAACAAGGACGCGCTTCCAATAAAAGGCTGTAAAGGCGGAATGAAGTAGTTAGCCAAAATAAAGGCAATCGCTCCGGCAAAACCACCGTATATATAAATGGGAATAATTTTCTTATTACCAGTTAGTTCTTGTAAAATATATCCAAATGCCCACAACCATAGCATATTGCTTAAAATATGCATAACGCCCGTATGACTAAACATATAGACTAGGATAGTCCAGGGGCGCTCACTTAATTTACTAAGCTGGGCGGGCATCTCAAAGTATTGTACAATCTGTGTGTTAAAGGCGGTCTGGTTGGATTGTAAAAAGAAATAGACTACCTGAATGGTAATCAATAATAAAAAGAAAATTACATTAAAGGTAAATAATGCAACTAGGGCATTGCCATCATTACCAAGGGTTAATCGTTTTTTTGGTAGTTTATATTCCGAATATCTATCTGTTTCTCCCATTACAATTAGTTAAACTATAAATTTACCAATAGCCATTACAAAATGCTACTGAATTTTAATAAAAACTTTGTTTGTTTGTTTTATTCCAAATGAGCACCAGTAAAAAACCTATGGCAGCGCCACCTATATGAGCAAAGTGAGCAATATTATCGTCTTGTACTTTTACTACTCCACCAAAAACATCTAAGGCAATCATTCCTGAAATAGCCCATTTAGCTTTTATGGGAACCGGTATTGGAATGATGATCATTTCTGTATTGGGAAATAAATATCCGAAGGCGGCAAGGATTCCCATAATAGCCCCAGAGGCCCCCACCGTGTAACCGTTTCTTAGATTGGCTTGGTATAAAGTATATAACTCTTGACTTAATGTGTTGTGATCATATTGCCAAAAATCGTAGGCATAGGATCCAAGTTGAAAAAAACCTGCACTTAGTCCACAAATAAAATAAAAAATTAAAAATCTTTTTGGTCCCCAAACTCTTTCAACCATAGACCCAAACATCCAAAGAGAAAACATGTTAAACAGCAAATGAAAAAAACCGCCATGCATGAACATATGCGTAACTATCTGGTAGGGTTGAAAATAAACAGATTTATAATGGTGCAAAGCAAAAAGGTCTGCTGCAGCGTTGGGTTCTGCATCTCCTCCAGTAACCATTTGTGCCATGTAAACCAAAACATTAATGATTACTAAATTAAGAACGATGGGAGTTGTTTGCTGGAATCGATTGCCGTAATTATTAAATGCCATTGCTAAATGATTGATTGAACTGCAATTTCGTATTTGTTATTGGATTTATTATACATAAAGTAAGGAATTGTGAAAGCATTTACAAAATAGTCAAAAAGAGAAGTTTGCAAACATTAAAATTCAACACTCCGTTAACAATAAAAGAAGCAAGTTGTTTAACTAGGAAGCAGGATTTTTCAACCTTAGTAAAACTACACATTCTATATGATGCGTGTGTGGGAACATATCTACCGGCTGAATTTTTTCAACGCTGTATTTTTCACTTAGCAGTCCAAGATCTCTTGCTTGAGTGGCAGTATTGCAGCTAACGTATACAATTTTAGGCGCTGCAATTTCGAGCAGTTTATTCACTAATTTTTCATGCATACCTGCTCTAGGCGGATCAGTAATCACCACATCTGGCCTACCATGTTTAGCAAAAAATTCATCATCGCAAATTTTTATAACATCCCCTGCAAAAAATTCAGCGTGTTCAATATTATTTAGGGCAGCATTTACTTTTGCATCCTCGATGGCTTCTGCAATAACCTCTACCCCAATTATTTTTTTTGCCAACTTACTTACAAAAATACCGATGCTGCCAGTGCCACAGTAAAGGTCATAAACAATTTCATTTCCAGTAAGACCTGCAAAATCTCTTGTTATGCTATATAGCTTTTCAGCTTGAAGGGTATTGGTTTGAAAGAAAGATTTTGGTCCTATTTTAAAAGAAAAATCTTCCAACTTTTCTATTACAAACCCTTTACCATGGTATACTACAGGGCTAAGGTCGTAGATAGTATCATTCCATTTTGTATTGATGGTATAAAGCAAAGTGGTGATGGAGGGAACTTCTTGCAATAAAAAATCTAGCAGGTTTTTTGTAGCTGGTTCATCTTCATAACCCAAACAGATATTGACCATCAGCTCACCGGTATGGCAAAAGCGTATAATGATATTTCGCAACCAGCCGGTGTGTTGTTTGATATCGTAGTAAGAATAATTATTTTCTAACGCAAAGCTTCGGATACTGTTGCGAATCTTATTATTGACATCATCCATTAAGAAACATTCTTGTATTTCTATGATTTTGTCAAAAATTCGTGGCACATGAAATCCAAGTGCTCCTCTACCATTGGCATCAGTAATTTTTTTTGAATCGTTTTCTTGAGCAGTATCCAAAAGAGAATCATCATTTTCAATTCCTTTTTTATGCCCCTGTGCAGGAGGAGGCAAGGTTTTTATTTCTTCAGCAGTTAAATATCTTTTATTACTGAAAGTGAACTCAAGTTTATTTCTGTAATGGATACTGTTATCTGCTCCAACAATAGACATCATTTCAGGCAAATCAACTTTTCCAATTCGCCTAAAATTTTGAGCGACTTCTTGTTGTTTATATTCAAGCTGTTTTTGATAAGGCAGCATTTGCCATTTACACCCTCCACAGGTGCCAAAATGTTGGCAGAAAGGCTCCGTTCTTTCAGTTGAATATTTATGAAAATGGGTGGCCCTTCCTTCTCCGTAATCTTTTTTATTGGTGCTTACAAATACATCTACCACATCGCCAGGCACCGCCCCTTCTATAAAAATAACCTTGCCATCTTGGCGAGCAAGAGATTTGCCCTCGGCAGCATAACCGGTGACCTCTATTTTTTCAAGTAAATATTTTTTTCTTTTCACCAGGCAAAAGTAACGCCTGATTGACCAAATTTGGAGAAAGACGGATTTATTATTTCTGTTAATGAAATGTAATTTTAATAGGGGTAACAGCAAAAAAGCTAAAAATCCATCGAAATTTAAATACTTTTACAGCCTATTTTAAATTTATTACTTCTAGGAACACTCAATAATAGTAAAATCAAATGAAGCAATTTTTTAGTTTTTGTATAATCATTTTGTTTGGCTTTCAAGTGGGGGCACAAAATTTTAAAGTTACACTGCAAACGGCTCAGTATAAAAGCGGTCTAGCTTATCTCACCTACCACATGGGAAAAAATCTCAATATTGAAGATTCTGCTGTAGTGACTCCCAACGGGACGGCCGTATTTACTGCAAAAAGAAAGTTGTTGCCAGGTGTTTATGCGGTTGTTTTACCCGGCAAAAGAATTTCAGTTGATTTTTTTGTTGATAAGGAACAACAAATTTCTATAAAAATAGATACTACCGACCTGATCGGTAAAACAGTAGTTACCGGCTCCAAGGAAAATATATTGTTTCAGCAGTATCAACAATACATAGCCAGTAAGGGCAAGTTATTGGAAGACGAGAGACAAGGATATATGAAGTCGACTACTAAAAAAGATTCTGTATTGCATGAGGCTAATTATTTAAAATTTAATAAAGAGTTAAATGATTATCGCGAGGGGATTATTAAAGACAATGGCAAATCAATGATGGCGGTTTTATTAAGTGCAATGAGAGAGCCACAAGGATTAAATAAAAAAATGATTACCAGAAATGATTCTTTGGAAAATTACTATTATTATAAAGCACATTATTGGGATGGAATTACTTTGATGGATGATCGCATAATAAGAACGCCATTTTTTCTTCCTAAGTTCGAAAAATATTATCGCGAAGTACTTTCACCACAGGCTGACAGTATAATTAAAGAGATAGATTATCAATTGTTGTTTGCTCGAAATAATCCGGAAGTATATAAGTTTATGTTGAATTGGCTAACGGATGAATACATGAATCCTAGGTATATGGGTCAAGATGCAGTCTTAGTTCATCTTTTCGAAAAATATCATAGCAAGGGCTTAACCAGTTGGCTCAATGAAAAACAGCAGGAGGCCATTAGTCGCAGGGCGTATATGTTAATGTCAAATTTAATTGGTTTAAAGGCTGCGGATCTCGATATGGTTGACACAGCAGGTAAACCATCTCCTTTGTATAAGTTAGCAGCCGATTATACGCTAGTTGTATTTTGGGATCCTACTTGTGGACATTGTAAGACGGAGTTGCCTAGGATAGATTCTATCTATAGAGCTAGCTGGAAAAAGCATGGTCTTAAAATGTATGCGGTATTATCAGCCGATGCAAAAGATGATTTAAAGAAAGAGTGGACTAAATATATTCGCGAACATAATATGGCTGATTGGACAAATGTATACCAGACAAAGGAAATGGAAGCTGCCATTGTAGATGCAAAAAAACCAGGCTTCAGACAATTGTATGATATTACCGTTACGCCTACTATTTATCTGCTCGATAAAGAAAAAAGAATTATTGGAAAAAAATTAACTATCGAACAACTACATGAATTATTGCAAGTGAAATGGGGGGCTAAGCCTAAACAATAAATCAATCTTACGTTTATTTTATATTAATAAAAAAAGCCAATAACATTTATGTCGTTGGCTTTTTTGTTAAAGAGGTATAATTTAATTAAACAATTTCTTTTACTGCATTGTAAATTACTTTTGGTTTTCCTAAGGTATAGTAGTGTAATACAGGAACACCAAATGCTTTTAATTCTTTTGACTGTTGAATCAACCATTGCGTGCCAATCTCTTCTATCTCTTGATCTGTTTTAGCTTTTATGATGGCATCCGAAAGATCAGTGGGTATATCTACATGAAATATTTTCGGTAAAATGGTTAATTGTTTTTTGTTAGTAATGGGTTTAAGTCCTGGTATAATAGGCACCTCAATACCAATTGCTCTACAGTCTTTTACAAATTGATAAAACTTATTATTATCAAAAAACATTTGAGTCATAATGTAGTCGGCACCCGCATCCACCTTAGCTTTGAGGTGCATCAGGTCAGTTTGCATATTAGGTGCTTCAAAATGTTTTTCAGGATACCCTGCGGTGCCGATGCAGAAATTGGGTTTATCACCATTCTTTATATCTTCCTCTTGATAAATTCCATTGTTGAGATCAGCCACTTGTTTTAATAAATCTACTGCATAGGCGTGTCCGTCTAGTTCGGCTTCAAAATTAGTTTCATTTTTTGCAGCATCACCTCTTAATACCAGCACATTGTCAATACCTAAAAAGTTAAGATCAATTAAGGCATCTTCTGTAACACTTTTATTAAATCCGCCACATATTAAATGAGGAACGGTGTCGATATTGTAATGATTTTTTATGGCAGCACAAATGGCTACCGTGCCAGGTCGTTTTTTTACTTCTACCTTTACAAAGCTGCCATCTCCTTTTTTCTTAAACATGGTTTCACTTCGGTGATAAGTGACATTTATAAAGGAGGGTTTAAATTCCATTAGCGGATCTAAATGATCATAAATCGACTGAATGGTTCTTCCTTTTAGCGGAGGTAAAATTTCGAAAGACACTAATGTCTTTTTTGCCTGGGCAATATGATCTGTAATTTTCATAAAAGTATAATGACTGCAAAGATAAATGCTAAATGCAAAAAAACCGCCTTTGAGCTAAAACGATTGTTTCGGGGCAATGGGCAATGGTGAATGGTCAATGTGGTGAATGGTGAATGGTCAATGAGGTGAATGGTCAATAGTGAATTTCCCCCTTAGTCTTTTTTTGGAAAGGATGATTTATCATTTACCGATTGTAATAATGCGTTTACCAGGGGAATCTACTATCAAAACGTAAAAAAACTAGCCACCGCGATTTGCCCATTCACCATTGCCCATTCACTACTGCCCCTTTACCTAGGTCCCTTTCAGTTTAAATACCCCTGGATGTTTATAATTATCCTAGATAACTTAATTTTACCTATCATGAGCCTGACCATCACCACCAAAGACCTAGTAAAAATTTACGGCAATCGTACGGTTGTAAATAAAGTTTCATTTAATGTTCAACAGGGTGAAATCGTTGGATTATTGGGACCTAACGGTGCAGGAAAGACGACATCTTTTTATCAGGTAGTTGGTTTAGTTAAGCCGGATCAAGGCGAAGTGTTTTTAGGCGACTTGAATATTACTAAAATGCCGATGTATCAGCGGGCAAAACTGGGCATTGGATATCTACCTCAAGAAGCGAGCGTTTTTAGAAAATTAAGCGTAGAGGATAATATTACTGCGGTATTGGAAATGACTCAACTGAGTAAACTAGAACAAAAAGAAAAGCTAGAGTTATTGTTGGAAGAATTTAGGTTAACTCAAGTTAGAAAAAATAATGGCGATACGTTAAGTGGAGGTGAAAGAAGGAGAACAGAAATTGCAAGAGCGCTGGCGGTAGATCCAAAATTTGTTTTATTAGATGAGCCTTTTGCGGGAGTAGATCCTATAGCGGTGGAGGATATTCAGGAAATAATTGCGAAGTTGAAATTTAGAAATATTGGAATATTGATAACGGATCATAATGTAAACGAAACGCTTTCAATATGCGACAGGGCTTATCTGTTGATTGATGGAAAAATATTCAAGCATGGAACAGCAGAGGAGTTGGCGGTGGATGAACAAGTTCGTCGTTTATATCTTGGTCGTAATTTTGAATTGAAACGCAAGGACTATCTTCACTTAGAAGCTGCTAAAATTAGCAAAAGTAATGATGAGATAAAGAGTGAGCTTCTCTAGCTAGATATTATCAGCTTTGGCTTTTGCGCTACCTGTTTGATAGGGAATCAATAGCTACTACACAACAAACCTTAATAATACTTCTTGTCTTTCATTACTATTGTGTATTTTGCTGATGACCAATGAAATTACTTTCACCTGCAATATCACGATTTGTTCGCATGCGCTTCTGGCGTATTGAAAATTGGAGTAGACATCCAGTAGCTGTCCAGCGAGAGGTATTACAGGAATTGGTAACGGCTGCTCAACATACCGCCTTCGGTAAAAAGTATAAATTCTCCACTTTATTTACTTTAAAAGAGTTTAAGAAAAATGTACCTATTCATTCTTATGAGGATATAAAGCCTTATGTAGAGCGTATGATGGAGGGAGAAGAAAATATTTTATGGAACACGCCTATTAATTGGTTTGCTAAAAGCAGCGGCACTACTTCCGATAAAAGTAAATTTATTCCCATTAGTGAAGAAAGCCTACAAGAAAATCATTTTAAAGCATCCAAAGATGTATTGACTACTTATTATAATAATTTTCCTGGAAGTGATTTGTTAACGGGTAAAAGTTTGGTAGTGGGAGGAAGTCACCAGTTAAATAAAATGAATGAAGAAATTCAGTATGGGGATTTAAGTGCGGTATTAATGCAGAACACGCCTTTTTGGGGCCAGTGGTTACGTACACCAGAATTAAGTATTGCGCTGCTTGATGAGTGGGAAGAAAAAATTGAACAGTTGGCTGCGATTACTGCAGAAGAAAATGTGACTTCTTTGGCAGGGGTTCCTACTTGGACACTCCTTTTATTAAAAAGGATTTTGGCAATCAAGGGCAAGTCAACCATTAAAGAGGTATGGCCTAATCTAGAGTTATATATTACTGGTGGAGTATCCTTTGTACCTTACCGAGAGCAATTTGATAAAATTGTAGGCGGTAAAATAAATTATCTAGAAATTTATAATGCAAGTGAAGGATTTTTTGCCGGACAACAAAGTCCAGATGATGACGGAATGCTACTTTTCACGGAGCATGGAATATTTTATGAGTTTATGCCAGTGGATCAATATGAGCAAAAGAATCCACAAACTGTTGGACTAGACAGGGTGACAGTTGGTAAAAACTATGCATTAGTTATTAGTACTACTGGAGGTTTGTGGAGGTATTTAGTAGGTGATACCGTTCAGTTCACCTCACTTAATCCATATAAAATAAAAGTCACTGGCCGGCTAAAGCATTATATAAATGCTTTTGGAGAGGAAGTGATTGTTGATAATAGTGACCGTGCCATTGCCATTGCAGCAGAAAAAACAAATAGCATTGTAAATGATTATACCGCAGCCCCGGTTTATTTTAGTGAGCATGCAAATGGTGCACATGAATGGTTAATTGAGTTTGAGAAAGCACCAGAAAATTTACAGCAATTTATTATTGAATTAGACCAAGCTTTAAAGAACAGCAATAGTGACTATGAAGCAAAAAGACATAAGGATATCGCCTTGCGTTTACCCGTCGTCCATATTTTACCAAATGGCCATTTTACTAAATGGCTACATAGTAAAAATAAAGTAGGCGGACAGCACAAAGTGCCTAGATTAAGTAACGAGCGAGTTATTTTAGAAGAAATTCTTTCCATTCAATAAATCAATTCCCCATTTGATTTATTTACTTTTGTTGTCTAAATAAAAAAAGCATGAAATTATTACAAGATAAAGTCGCGATTATTACTGGCGCAGCCAGAGGCATTGGGGAAGGGATAGCATTAAAATTTGCAGAACAGGGAGCGAATATTGCCTTCACTTATGTAAGTGATAGTAGTGCAGAAAAAGCAAAAATGCTAGAAGACAAATTAACAGCTATGGGAGTAAAGGCAAAAGCTTACCAGAGTAATGCAGGCGATTTTGCAGCTTGTGAAAATTTTGTCAATGACGTAGTAAAAGAGTTTGGTCAAATTGATATCTGTGTAAACAATGCGGGTATTTCAAAAGATAATTTGCTATTGCGCATGACACCTGAACAATGGGATGATGTGATGCAAACCAATTTGAAAAGCGTATTTAATATGACCAAACAGGTAATACGCCCTATGATGAAAGCCAAATCAGGAAGTATTATCAATATGAGCAGTGTGATTGGTGAAATGGGTAATGCTGGCCAAAGTAGTTATGCTGCAAGTAAAGCGGGGGTGATAGGATTTACTAAAAGTATTGCAAAAGAAATAGGCAGTCGTAATATTCGTTGTAATGCGATTGCTCCTGGGTTTGTAGAAACCGACATGACTTCTTATTTAAAAGAAGGAGAAGGGGCAGACAAATACAAGGCAGGCATTTCACTGGGTAGATTTGGTACTGCGGATGATATAGCCAATGTTACATTGTTTTTAGCCAGTGAAATGAGTAGCTATGTTACCGGTCAAGTGATCAGTGCTTGCGGCGGATTGAATATTTAAATTTTGAGTATTATGATAAAGCCACCAACTGATTAGTTGGTGGCTTTCTATATTTAAGCAGTTGAAATTAATGTGTCATCAAAAAAAAGCTACTTGACCTGTTGTGATGTCATGGGTTCCACCAACAATTCCTATTTCCCCACTTTCAATCATTTCTTTTAAAATAGGGCTACGCTGCAAAATTGAATTAACTGTTCGCTGAACATTTATAACCGCTACTTTTTCTACAAATTCACTGTTGCTGGAGTTTCTATTTTCTGCTATAGTTAATTCATCATCAACTGCTGGGCGAATCTTAGACAGCAAGGAGGTGAGGTTACCCATTTCAACATGGTCGCAGGCGCCTTTTATAGCACCACACTTGGTATGGCCTAACACTATAATAATTTTTGATCCCGCTACCTTACACCCAAATTCCATACTGCCTAAAATATCCTCGTTGATGATATTGCCTGCAATACGAATACTAAAAATATCGCCTAGTCCTTGATCAAAAATTAACTCAGCGGAGGTTCTGCTGTCTATACAACTAAGTATTACAGCAAAGGGATGTTGTCCGCCTGAAGTGTCATTCGCTTGTTGTAAAAGATTACGATTTATTTTTAGATTGTTTACAAATCGTTTGTTTCCATCTTTTAATAATTCCAAAGCCATAGCTGGAGTAATGGCTGTTTGCATTTCTTTAGTCAGCGTTTTCAATTATTTACGTTTTAATTGTTAGTGAATGGAATATTATTGAATACTACTATTTGAAATTGATTTCTATTGCCTGTTGATACTGTTTGTGCCATATATCCGCCCTCCATTTTTATATTTTTATTAATAACATATCCTATTGCTCCATACAAACGATTTCTATCGAAAATATGCTGTTGAGCATTGATGAAAATTTCATTATAGCCGGATAAGTAAAAAGCATTTTTTTCAATTTTCGGTTTATTTATCGGAATATTAATTCCGATAAAATATCTAAATCGCATTTGAAAATCGTTGGGCAAAAACCGCTCTTCTATTCTATAACGGTGTTGCAGAAAAACCTTATCAAAACTTTGTTTAGTTATAAACTGCTGATATATTCGATGTTCGTTTGTCCCCACTTTTTCATTAGAATCGGATATATACTTTTGTGAATTGATAAAACCATAGCCTAATAAAATATTATTATTATTTTCCGTAAGGTTATAACCAATCCCTGTTCTTAGGAGCAGCTGATTGAGATCACCTAAGAAATTAAAGTTTCGGTACTGCAGTTCATTGTGCCAATTCCATTGGTTATTTATTTTTTGATTTCCAAGATAAACAAACCAGTTACCCACATTACTTTTTTGGGCACTAATATTAATTGTTAACAATAGAAAAAATATCAATAAAGAAAAACAACCTTTTTTGAGTTTCATATTAGGGCTCTATAAAATCTATTTTTTCTACTGTTATATTTTTGGTTTTAGCATTTATTTCATAATTTTTTATCAATTCAATGACATCATAAGCAATAGATTTAGACTTAGAGCAATCAATAATTACTTTTGAATTAGGAGGAATAGCATCTAAAACGGTCATTACACTTGCTTTGTTAAAAAACGAGACTTCTTGTGCAAGCTCCATGTGATGGACTTCTTGACCATTTTCGGTTTTTTCGGTATCTTTTAAATGTAACGAGTTTCGATAGCTATGTCGAAGAGTATAAAATATACCAAAAAGTAATCCTACAGTAATTCCTTTTAATAAGTCAGTCGCTAAAATCGCAATCACGGTGGCAGTAAAGGGAATAAATTGTTCCCAACCTAATTTATACATTTCCTTAAAAAGAGTTGGCTTTGCTAATTTATAACCAACCATTAAAAGTATGCCAGCTAGACTTGCTAATGGAATCATGTTTAAAACATTTGCAATAGTGATAGCGCTTACTAATAAAAAAATACCATGAAGAATTGTAGATAATTTACTTTTTCCACCAAAGGAAATATTTGCGTTGCTTCGAACAATAACTTGGGTTACCGGTAAACCGCCTATTAATCCAGAAACGATATTTCCAAGACCTTGAGCCTTTAATTCTCTATTTGTAGGCGTTATTCTTCTATCAGGGTCAAGCTTATCGGTAGCCTCCACACTAAGCAATGTTTCTAAACTTGCTACGATTGCAATTACAATAGCTATTTTCCAAACTTCAAAATTTTTAAGGGTTGAAAAATCGGGAAAACTAAACTGACCGAAGAAGGCTGAGATTGAAACCGGGACCGGAACAGCAACAAGCTGTTTATCAGTTAGACTATAATTAAGGATGCCGTTTTTATATAAATTAAAGAGTATAATTCCTGTCACCACCACAACTAGTGGACCATTGATGATATTGAAAACTTTACTTTTTTTACTTAACACCTTATCCCATAAAATAAGAATTGCCAGTGAAACTAAACCAATGATTACGGCGCCGGGCGTAATAAAATCGAATGCTTTAAAAATTTCAGTAAAGGTATTCTGTCCGTCTGCTTGTAAAAATTCATCATCACCAAAGGCATCTTTATCCCAACCAACTGCATGGGGTATTTGTTTTAGTATGATTAGGAGTCCAATACCTGTGAGCATTCCTTTGATAACTGAAGAAGGGAAAAAGTAGGCAATGAATCCTGCCTTTGCAAATCCTAAAATCAATTGAAAAACTCCAGCAATTACAACAGCAGTTAAAAATGCCGACCAAGATCCTCCAAGTGTTGCTGTAGACGTTAAAACGATTACAGCTAATCCAGCAGCAGGACCACTGACTCCCAAAGGGGAACCACTGGCAAATCCAACTACAATCCCACCGACAATACCTGCAATTATACCTGCAAATAGAGGAGCGCCAGATGCTAAAGCGACACCAAGGCATAGTGGAAGGGCAACAAAAAACACCACGATGCTTGCTGGAAAATCGTTTCTAAAGTTTTTAAACAAGGAACTTTGATTCATATTAAAATTTGTGTAGTAAAGATAGTAAAATTATATAAAAAGATAGTAACGCTATCATAAATAATTGTAAAAATATTACTTCATATATTTGTAAAATAAGCGAATTAGGAAAAAGCTGCCGATCAATGAAATTACAGTTACAAATAAAAATGAATGAGGGTTTATTTTTACGGAACCCAGAAAATACAGAATTGGGCAGAAATATTATTAAGCATAGTATTCAATTAATTGCGCAATATGGGTTTGAGGAATTTACATTTAAAAAATTAGCTGATGACATCGGCACAACTGAGTCTGGAATTTATCGGTATTTTGAAAATAAACATCTCTTACTTATTTATATAATTGCTTGGTATTGGTGTTGGCTGGAATATCAAATTATTTTTCAAACTAACAATATTATCGATCCTGTTGTAAAATTAAAAAAGGTAATTAACTTATTGGCCACCACCGTAGAGGACGATGAAAGTACAAGTTATGTGAACGAAAGTTTATTGCATCAAATCATTATTTCGGAAGGCTCAAAAGCATATTTAACAAAGCAGGTAGCCGAAGATAATAAACATCAATTTTTTAAGCCTTACAAAGAACTTTGTGCGGTACTAGGAAATATAATATTAGAATGTAGTCCTAAATATAAGTATCCAAGATCATTAGCTACCACTGTTATTGAAATGGCACATTTTCAAAATTTTTTTATGAATAATTTGCCCTCTCTTACTGATTTTGGTCACAATAAAAATGAATCTAATATTGTGTTGTTTTTAAACGACTTGGTTTTTTCTACTATAAAAAATGCTTAATTTACTAAAAGGAACATTTAATAAATAGTCTACGAATTTAAATTTCATCTACTAGGTAATATTTTGGTAGCTCAGAGCTATTATTAATTGAATGACCTATTTCATTCAGTATACCATTTTTAACATCGTAGACTAATCCGTGAACAGATAATTTTTTCTTATTCCGCCAGGCATTTTGTACAATCGAAGTTTTGGTAAGATCAAATACTTGTTCTAATACATTCAATTCTACTAAACGATTTGCTTTTAGCTCTTCATCCTTAATGGCATCTAGCTCACGTTGGTGAAGTCGGTATACATCTTTGATGTGTCGAAGCCAATTTTCTACAATACCTAATGGCTTATTGTCTAAAGCTGCTACAATGCCACCACAGCCATAATGACCACAAACCACAATATCAGTTACCTCTAAAATATTCACTGAATAATCCAATACACTTAACATACTCATGTCAGTGTGTATAACCATATTAGCAATATTGCGATGTACAAATATTTCGCCAGGCAAAGTGCCGGTAATTTCATTCGCCGGAACTCTGCTGTCACTACAGCCAATCCATAATACTGGGGGTGTTTGGCCCTTGGACAATTTTTCAAAAAATGTTGGGTCCCTTTGAAGTGTATCGGCTACCCATTTTCTATTTCCTTCAAATAACTTTTCGTATGTAGATTTCATTATTTATTTTATATTATTAATAATTTATTTCGATAGCTAACGTAATCCATAAGATGTTGTCAAAAAAATTTATTTTTTGCAATTTATTTTTTAAAAATGATGTAGGCTAAATTGGAAAAATATTTAATTGACGCCAATTATCCGTTTGCTGCATTAAATTAGCAAAGCTGCGCTGGATAGATGTAATGTGAAAATAACTTATGCTGTTTTTGGGGGCTGCAGTTCTTTATCCTGATAGGGGTGGAGATTTAATTGGCTGCTGACACAGACGAATTTTTCTTTGTCTGACAGTTGAGAGAGTTTAATGATTGCAAAAGGGATTTTAGTAAAATATTTTTCCTCTTCTATTTGGTCTTTTTCTTTAGTTTCTTTCTCAGTATTTTCTTCGTCTGATAAAGAGCTAGAATATTTGGTATTTTCTTTATTAGGGAAATTACAATAATCAACAATTACCTCAACAATATTTAAGTGATTGAGGCAGATCGTTAAAAATAGAAATATAGTGATTAACTTTTTCAGACTGTGAAGATAAAAATAAGTTACATCAGTTGTGGTGTTATTTTTCTTTCTACTTTATTTTTTGATCAATTTCATTACATAAGGCGTTAAAAATATCATCAATACTTCCTTCGCCTTTGATAGTCACTACTTTTTTAAATTGATTGTAATAATCAGCCACTGCTGCAGTTTTATTATGATATTCAACAATTCTTGCTTTTACTACCTCTTCGTTGGTGTCGTCACTTCTTCCACTTGTTTCCCCTCGCTTTAATAAACGACTCATCAATTCTTTTTCTCCCACTTCCATGGCAAGCATCATTTTGATAGTGGTATTTTTTAATTCCATCAACTGATCTAATGCAGCTGCCTGTGCAGCGGTTCTAGGAAAACCGTCAAATAAAAAGCCTTTCACCGCGGGATTATTTTCTATGGCAGAGCGAATCATTCCAATCACTACAGCATCTGGTACTAGCTGCCCTTTGTCCATAAAGTTTTTAGCTTCCATTCCAAGCGTAGTCTGTTGTGCTATTTCTGAACGCAGTAAATCTCCAGTGCTAAGGTGCTTTAAACCATATTTTATAATCAGTTTTTCACTTTGAGTTCCTTTTCCGCTGCCCGGAGGTCCGAAGAGTATTAGATTTAACATATATAGTTGCTACGGTTGATAAAAAACAAAGATAAATGATGAACCTTATAAACCGTTTAACATTTATATTTATTAGCTGAATTTTTTTCATCAACTTTACACTATTAATTCATTATCGATCCAATCCACTCAATCAAATTATAGATTAAATGACGCGTTTTTCAACTTTTTTGAAAGCAAACTGTTAACTTACTAACCTCCCAACCGATGATGAAAAAGTATATGAAAAATTCAATTTATTTTTTAACGCTAATTATATTCCTAGTGATAGGGTGTAATTGTTCCTTCAACAATAAAATAGCCCCTACCGTGGATAACAACCTACCAACCAATGATCGGTATTCCGATTCGGATACTACTAAGCTCCCTCTAAGTAATGAGGAATGGAAAAAGATTTTACCTGCAGATGTGTATGCAATTGCCAGAGAAAAAGGTACTGAAAGGGCTTTTACTGGAAAGTATTATGAGCATAAGGAAGTAGGTACTTATTACTGTGCAGCTTGCGGATTTGCGCTGTTTAATAGCAATGGAAAGTTTGACAGCAATTGTGGATGGCCTAGTTTTTTTGAACCCATCACTAAAGGAAGCATTCTATATGCTCCCGACAATTCTTATGGAATGAAGCGTACAGAGGTAATGTGCGGTAGGTGTAAATCGCACCTTGGTCATGTTTTTGATGATGGACCTCCCCCAACTGGTCTTAGGTATTGTATCAATTCAGTGATATTAGATTTTAGCGCTGCAAAAAAAGCTGAAAAAAATTTCACTAAATAATAATTATACCAGTTTAATGTAAAGACTACTTACTGGGCTTTTGTTTGGTCAGTTCCTCTATATTCCGCAACTTCATAGTCTAAAAAAACCGTCATGAGAAAGTCGATTATAATCTTGGCATTACTAATTGTTGCCAATTATTTACCTGCGCAGAAAATTACTACCAGTCAATTGAGCAACTTAAAACCACGAAGCATTGGTCCAGCTGGGATGAGTGGTAGGGTTACTTCTATTGATGCATTGCATAGTAATCCGGATATAATTTATTTGGGTACCGCATCAGGAGGGGTATGGAAAACTGAAAATGGCGGAAGTAATTGGCTTCCAATTTTTGACGACCAACCTATTTTAAATATTGGAGCAGTGGCTATTCAGCAGTCCAACCCCTCTGTATTGTGGGTAGGCACTGGAGAAGGAAATCCTAGAAACTCTTTGAACTTAGGTGGAGGAATTTATAAAAGTTTAGATGGAGGAAAAACTTGGCAATTAAAAGGACTAGAAAAAACGAGCAATATTCATAGAGTAATCATTGATCCTACAGAACCCAACACGGTTTATGTAGCAGCAATTGGAAATCCTTATGCAGAACATCCGCAGAGGGGAGTTTATAAAACTACTGATGGTGGAAATAGCTGGAAATTAATTTTACATACCAATGATACTAGTGGCTGTGCTGAATTAGTAATGGATCCAAGCAATCCGAATAAGTTGATTGCAAATATGTGGCAGCACCGTCGTACTCCGTATAGTTTTAAAAGTGGCGGTCCAGGAAGTGGTTTATATATGACCTATGATGGAGGAAAAACTTGGGAAAAATTAGGCAAAAAACAAGGTTTACCAGACGGTGATTATGGTAGAATAGGCATTACGATATCAAGCAATCAGCCGAAGCGAATCTATGCTTTAGTGGAAGCAACTAAAAATGGATTGTATAAAACAGATGATGGAGGATTTAAATGGGAATTGGTTAATAGCAATGCTGTTGATGTTACCAATCGACCATTTTATTTTCAAGATATTCGGGTAGACCCTTTAAATGAAAATCGTTTGTATAATATTAATCAAATGATTAGCATGAGTGAAGATGGGGGTAAAACATTTCAAAATGTGATTCCTTATTCGGGCATTCATCCCGACCATCATGCATTTTGGATTCATCCTACTAATCCCAATTTTATTATTGATGGTAATGATGGAGGAATTGGCGTGAGTCGTGATCGCGGTCGTACTTGGAAATTTGATGAGCAATTACCTGTTGGACAATTTTATCATATTAGTGTAGATAATGAATTGCCTTATCATTTAATGGGCGGTATGCAAGATAATGGAAGCTGGCGTGGGCCTGCTTATACCTGGATGGACGGGGGAATTAAAAATTTCTTTTGGGATAATATTTGGGGTGGTGACGGTTTTGATATGTCGCCCGATCCTCAAGATGCCAACTGGGTATACGCCATGTCACAAATGGGGGGATTGGGTAGATATAATATAGCTACAGGAGAACAAAATAGTCTTCAACCACCAGGATTGGATGCAAAGACTAGACTGCGTTTCAATTGGAACGCCGCCTTTGCGCAGGCTCCAGATGATGCAGCAACTATTTATTATGGAAGTCAGTTTGTACACAAAAGCAGTAACAAAGGAAATACATGGCAAACTATTTCTCCAGATTTAACCACCAATAATCCGGCGCAGCAAAAGCAGGATGAGAATGGAGGACTGTCATTAGATATTACCGGTGCTGAAAATTATAATACTATTTTATGCATTGAACCTTCTACTAAAGATAAAAATGTGATTTGGGTGGGTACGGATGATGGCAATGTGCAGTTAACAAAAGATGGTGGAAAAACCTGGACTAATTTTCGAGGAAAAATTCCAGGAATGCCAATGGGGTCATGGATTCCGCAAATAAGGGCAAGTCGATATCAGGAGGGCGAGGCAATGATAGTTTGTAATGATTATAGAAGGGGAGATTTTAAACCGTATATTTTTAGGACCACAAATTTTGGGCAATCTTGGGAACAAATATTAGAAAGCACTAACGTACAAGGATATGCGCTTTGTGTTTTGCAAGATCCCGTTCAGCCTAATTTGATTTTTGTTGGAACCGAAAAAGGTCTTTGGGTAAGCTTTGATAAAGGAACGAGTTTTGAACAGTGGAAAAATGGTTATCCTTCAGTTTCCACTTATGACTTGGCGATTCAAGAAAGGGAGGCAGATCTTTGTATTGCCACTTTTGGAAGAGCGATTTATGTAATGGATGATATTCGCCCTTTAAGAAAGTTTGCAGCAAACGGAGGGGGAGCCCCTAAAAAGAAGCTAGTAGTTTTTGAAGCACCTACTGCCTATGAAGTTCAGTTTAAAAATAAAATGGGATATGATTATAGCACTTGGGGATTGTATGATGGTAAAAATAGAAGTCGCGGCGCCTCCTATTCATTTTACATTCAACCTTCAGCTAAAAAAGATACGGCTAAATCTTCAAAGACAGATTCAGTTTGGGTGAAAATTTATAACCCACAAAATGAATTGATAAGGACGATGCAAATAAAAGCAGATACAGGTTTCAACAGAAATTATTGGGGTTTTGAAACGAAAGGTCTTCGAAGGCTAGGTTCTCCAAAACCAAAGGCTAGTTCTCCAGAGCCACTGGGCGACATGCCAGTTTTTCCCGGCACCTATAAAATGGTTATTTCATTAGGAAAAGAAGCAGACTCTACGATGATTGTTGTACAATCAGCTCCTGGACAAACGATATCCCAACAAGTATATGATTCAAAAGTAGCGGCATTAAACAGGCTTGAAAAAAGTACGAGCAAGGTGGTGGAAATTGCTGATCGTTTAACAGAGGCAGATGAAATCATCGCAAAAGTGGAAGCTCAATTAAAGAATGTGGAAGGAGCTGAGGCCGATAGCGTACTAAAATTTGGAAAGGGAATGACCGATTCAATAAAAAAGATTCGCAATTTTATTTTTGGCACCCCTCATGAAAAGCAGGGCTATGGAGGACCTTATGAAGTTACTGTCAATGGTCGTTTATATGATGCCAAGGGTGAAATACTGGCTAAAAATAAAATACCAGATGCACAGGAATTTACATTAATTGAAATGGCAGAAAAAGTGGTTGTAGAAGCTGTAGAAAAAGCCAATTCTTTTTTTAATAGTAAATGGAAGCAGTACCGACAAAAAGCGGATGCAACTCCGATGAAAATTTTCAAAGAGTTTAAAGAATTGTAATAAAAAAAATCAGTAAAAAAGTAGTTTCACTTTTAAAGAAGTGCATTAATTTTTGCAATTCAAAAATATGAATGGCTTTAATGGTGCTTTGCGAAGGGTATTGCGAAGCGTAAGCGGGTTATGAATTACTTTGTATTTATTAAGGTCCAAGATTTCATGAGCAATTACTAGATTATTAAGTCGCTCGGTAGTTTGAAGTATTTCATGAAGCCAGTCCACCGTTTCTTCTATTGCTTGGGGGCTTAGTAATTCTTGTTTAAACAATACCAATAAATCTCTATTTGTTTTGTTCATGAAAATATTTTTTAACTACTGTTATTTTACATCTAGTATCCTACAAATCCTTTTTTAGCTGGACAGCCGCACCGGCTATTTTTCTTTACAAGAAAGCAGGAGGACATCAAAACCGAAACCATCAGAATCCCAAAAAATGCAACGCTACAATAATGTTTCATATTCCTAATTTATCAAATTAAACTATTTTCACCAATATTTATTGTATTAGTAGCATGAATGATAAGCAAGATAGCCATTTTTTAAAAAAAAATAACATTTTAGTCGTTCCTCTCGACTGGGGATTAGGACATGCTACCCGTTGCATCCCCATTATTCATTCCCTCTTAGAAAATAATTGCCAGGTATATATTGCTGCCGAAAAAGGCACCAGATTTTTATTAGAAAATGAGTTTCCACAATGCAAGTTTCTTCCATTAAAAGGCTATCGAATTCGCTATAGTCGGCAAAAGTTTTGGCTTCCAATTAAAATGGCGCTTCAGTTACCTCGCATATTGCTACGTAGCTTTCAAGAACATCGCTGGCTAAAAAAAACAGTGAATCAATTTTCTATTCATGCAGTAATTGCTGATAATCGGTTTGGATTGTTTCACTCTACTATTCCTTCTATTTATATTACGCACCAGTTGCTTATCAAAACAGGAGACCGATTTTCCGAAAAAATACTACAAAAAATTCATGGCTGGATAATAAAAAAATATACCCATTGTTGGGTTCCTGATTTTGAGGGAAAGGAAAATATTGCAGGCGAACTTTCTCATCCAAGCATGGTGCCAAAGAACATTCAATATGTAGGTTGTTTATCAAGATTTTCATTGATTACTGATTCAGTAAAGAAATATGATTTGTTGTTACTTTTATCAGGACCAGAGCCACAGCGAACTATTTTTGAAAAATTATTATTGTCACAGTTAAAAAATTTTGATGGTAAGGTAATGCTGGTGAGGGGACTTCCTCAAGATTTCGAAAATGAAAAAAAGAAAAGACAAGACGCTACCACCTCTTCTTTATTAACTATTGAAAATCATCTTACTGCAGCGCAATTAAATGAAGCCATTCAGCAATCGGACCTAGTCATTTGCAGAAGTGGGTATACTACTATTATGGATTTAATTAAAGTTAGAAAAAAAGCAATCCTAGTGCCAACGCCAGGACAAACAGAGCAATTGTATCTTGCTCATCATTTAATGAATAATAATATTTTTTATTCGGCTGCTCAGCATAATTTTATTTTATCTCATTCGTTAAGGGTAGCCGCTGATTTTAATTTTGAAATTCCGAACTTTGATATGGATCAATATAAAAAAAGGGTAAATCAATTTGTGCAATCAGTTTAAAGTCGCAACTTTACAGTACAAATATTGATGTGCAATTAAAAACGAAAGCGCATTTAGGTTTACTAAGTGCCAACATTTTCTTCTCTATTAATCTGAGTGCAGTTAAATACTTGACTACGAATCATTTTGTACAAAGTTTTGGTATTAATTTGATTCGGGTGGCGGTATCGACCATTTTATTTTGGATGCTATATTTAGCGAAGCCAGTAAAAAGCACTATTGATCGTGCAGACCTTCCAAGATTTATTATATGTGCACTCACGGGCATCGCTATTAATCAAATGCTTTTTTTAAAAGGGCTTTCACTCACCTACTCTATTCATGCTGTATTATTGATATTGTCTGCACCAATTTTTATCACCGTTTTTGCTGCTATTTTTTTAAAGGAACGAATTTCCCCTATTCAAATTGTTGGATTGGGGCTTGGTGTTTGCGGTGCAGTAATATTGATTTCTATGGGAAAAAATTCTGGTACTGGTGATAATGTAATATTGGGCGATACCTTAATATTGATTAATGCATTATCCTATACCATTTATTTTATTATGGTAAAACCGTTGATGTTGAAATACAATCCCATTCAAGTAACCAGAATGATTTTTACGATTGGTTTTTTTGGTGTGCTGCCTTTTGGATGGAATGAATTTACTGCCATTAACTGGACTGATTTTGGATGGATGGAATATGGTTGTTTGGGATTGATCGTATTGGGCGGAACGTTTTTAGCCTATCTATTTAATTTATATGGGATTAAAATTTTAGGAGCATCCATTACTGGAGCCTATATCTATTTGCAACCAATATTTGCAGCAATTATTGCGATGATTTTTTTAAATGAAAGTTTAGAATGGTACAAAGTGATCGCTGGGGCATTCATTTTTACAGGGGTATATCTTTCCAATAAAAAACGTAAACATGAGTAGTTTTATTCTTGCCAATACCGCAAATGATTATGCAGCTGCGCAGGAAATGTTTAGGGCTTATGCTGCGGCCATCAATATTAATTTGGATTTCCAACATTTTGAGGAGGAGTTGTCTGACTTGCAAACAATGTATTCGCCACCGCATGGAGGAATTATATTAGTAAGAGACCATGAATTGGCGTTTGGCTGTGTGGCTATTCGAAGAATCAATGAAAGAGAAGGGGAATTAAAAAGGATGTATGTAGCTCCTGAATATCAAAATAAAGGTGTTGGAAAAACTTTATTGCAAAGGGCCTTATTATTAGCAAGAGATTGTAATTATGAAAAGGTAAAATTAGATACGCTTAATTATATGAGCCCTGCCATCCATTTATATCATCAGGCAGGGTTTTATGAAATACCACCCTATTATTCCAATCCAATTAGCACGGCGGTTTATTTTGAGATAGACGTAGCTTCTTTTTTTCGAAGTTGATATTTTTCACCAAAGAGGCGATTTCCTAAGTTCAGGTTGAGTTTAGCAATTAATAAAATTGGTATATTTGATAATAATACAAGCCAATTATTTTATTTCAATTCGTAACCAATTGATTTTTAACTAAAATGAAATTCTTTTTGAATAATACGAAATGAAATAGTCAATGTTCCTAATGAAATATCTTGTTAAAATATTTATTCTTTTTGTTTTGGTTTTTATCTGTCAGCCTAAACAACTAGCGGCTCAAAAATCAGGGATTTCTATTTACTGTCCTGATTTTTCTCCTACTTATCAAAATGGATGGCAACTAAATAATGATGCGGTTTTTATTAGTCCCAATGTAATGAGGTTGACACCTAATATTAACGAACAAAAAGGAAGTGCATTCTGGAAACAGAAAGTAGCATTGAAAGCTGACTTTTCATTTAGTTTTTTCTTTTCTTTTAAAATAACCAATGTGGGTGCAGATGGCCTTACATTTTGCATACAACAAGCATCAAATACAGCGGGTAGTTCTGGGGGTGGAGTTGGTTATGAATTTCTTTCGGGCAAGTCCTTGGCGATCGAATATGACACTTGGCCAAATCAAAATGAAAATAATGATCATATTGCTTTAGATTATAATGGGTTTTTGCATAATACAGGTAATGGATATCCTTTTCAAAATGGACCTCCTAATGTTAATTCAACTCTTTTAGATGGAAATACAGGTGCTTCGTTAACGTTACGAGATGGTAATTTAAAATATTCTTGGATTGATTATAATGGCGTTACTGGTACATTAGAAGTAAGAATTTCTAACACCGCTACAAGACCTACCGCTACAGCATTGAGTATTCCTAATTTAAATTTATCTAGTAATTTCTCTAATTCCGACGTCTTCTTTGGATTTACTGCAGCAACTGGGAGCGTTAATGAAAATCATTTTATTTATTCAGCTTATGCGAACAGTAGGTATGATCCAATAAGTGATACTACAGTATTTAAACAAGGAACTGCTTTTATTAATCTTAGCTCTAGTAATAATATTGATAAATGCATCAGTCCTACCAGCACCATTTCCCTATTAGCGACCGATCAAAATAATAATCCAATTATCAATACACCGCTTAATATATCCTTAGATTCTGGCACCGCTACATTTTCTACTAATGTGGTTACCACGGATAACAATGGGCGAGCTACTTTTATATTGAAAAATGTTTCTACTGCAAATATCAAAGTTAGGGTAACCGACCCTTCGGTAGGAGCTTATGGAACAGTTAGTGTGTCTGCAATTAATGTGAATGATCCTGTAAATTTTTCAATTGTAACTAATCCTGCTGACACAACGATTTGCAATGGGACAGCTGTTACCTTAACTGTTAATGGAGCTGCTGCAGGAACTAATTTGATTTGGAATACTTCAGAAACCACTACGACTATTACTAAATCTCCTGGCACTACCACTACCTATTCGGTAACTGTTTCGGATGCCACCAGCGGATGTACTGCTACTAAGACTAAAACAATCATCGTAAAGCCACTACCAAATATTGTAATATCAGAAGCAGATAATAGTGGAAGTACACCTAATGATTCAAAGCTTTGTATTGGAGGTGCTGTTACTTTAACGGCGAGTGGAGGAACTAATTATTCATGGGTTACAGGAGAGTCAACTGCGTCTATTACAAAATATCCATCTATCACTACCATTTATTCTGTAGTTGGAATGGATGCAACTAATTGTATCAGTACGGTCAATTATACCGTTACTGTCAGCACACTACCGGTTATCAATATTGCTAAGACTGATAACAGTGGTACTACAAATAATGACGGAATTATTTGCGTAGGATCCGTTGCTACCCTAACAGCCAGTGGAGCTACTACCTATTTATGGAATAGTTCTGAAACAACCGCCTCCATCAATAAATCGCCTATCACTACTACCACCTATACCGTAACTGGAACAGATGGATTGGGATGTTCGGCTACACAAAATGCTACCCTAACAGTTAATCCATTACCAACTGTCTCTTTAGGTAATACTAGTTTTTGTACTGGAGCCACCGCTACACTAAATGCAACTGCGTCTCCTGCTGGAAGCTATACGTATAATTGGACTGTTCCAACTGGAGCAACTCCTCCAGGGGATGTAGCCAGTTTTTCAACAGCTACCGCAGGTAACTATAAAGTATATATAACGAGTACTACTACCAATTGTCAGAGTACAGAAGTTACTGGAGTAGTGAATACTATATTGCCGATTTCGGGTACCACCTCTGTTTGTGTTGGATCTCAGACACAATTAACTGGATCGGGTACGCCTATAAATAACAACCCATGGGTAAGCTCTAGCATTGCCAAAGCCACTGTTAGCAATACAGGTTTGGTAACTGGCATTTCACCGGGCACCACTAATATTACTTATTCCAATACGCTAGGATGTTCAACCACATCGGTGGTTACTGTAAATGCGCTTCCTATTATTTCTGGTACAACCATTGTTTGTAGTGGATTTCAAACCCAATTAACAGGGACAGGCACAGCCGCTACTAGCAACCCTTGGACGAGTTCTAACAATGCAATAGCAACGGTTAGTAATACTGGATTAGTAACGGGCATTGTAGCCGGGACAACAACGATTACCTATACTAATTCAAACGGTTGTACTACTAGTGTTGGCCTTACTGTAAATGTATTTCCTTCCATTTCGGGACTGCTTTCAGTTTGTAATGGATTTCAAACCCAATTAACCGGTTCAGGAACGCCTGCCAATAGCAATGCATGGATAAGTTCTAGTACATCCAAAGCCATTGTTAGTAATACCGGTTTGGTAACAGGAATTTCCGCAGGAACTTCTACCATTACTTATACCAATTCCGTGGGTTGTGCTACTACCGCAGTGATTACGGTGAATCCGATTCCTACTATTTCAGGAGTGCTATCTGTATGTAGTGAATCTCAAATACAATTAACCGGCTCAGGTGCCGCAGCTACTAATAATCCATGGGTTAGCGATAATACAGCGGTAGCAACGATCAGTAATACTGGTTTGCTAACAGGAGTTTCTGCCGGAACAAGTACAATTACTTATACTAGTTCTTTTGGTTGTTCTCAAAATGTAGTGATTACGGTGAAAGCGCTTCCTACTATTACAGGGGTACCATCAGTTTGTAAGGGTTCTCAAACCCAATTGACTGGTTCACCCACTGCGGCAACTTTAAATCCATGGATCAGCTCCAGTTTAGAAACGGCTACAGTTAGTAGTACAGGTTTGGTGACAGGAATTTTAGCTGGATCATCCACCATCACTTATACCAATTCTTTAGGTTGTTCTCAAAGCGTATTGGTTACAATTAAACCACTTCCAGAAATTGCTAATGTTACCATCAACACTTGTACTGGCAGTTCATTTATTTATAATCCAAGCAATGGATTAAATGGAGATATTGTACCAACAGGAACAACCTATAGTTGGGGTAATCCCACGGTAACGAGTCTGGTTACTGGAGAGGCAGCGGGTACTAACGCTTCCACAATTAGCGGCAGCTTATTTAGTGCAAGTAATTTATCTCAATCAGCAATTTATATAGTTACTCCATCAGCAGCGGCTTGTGTTGGAAATAATTTTAGATTGACTGTTTTAGTGCAACCAATTCCTACAACACCAGTTATTATAGCTTCAGGATTTACCACATTTTGTATTGGAGGAAATGTAGAATTTACTAGCAGTTACGCAAGTGGAAATCAGTGGTTTAAAAATGAGGTGCCGATTAATTCAGCGACTGGCCCAAAAATTACTGTTACAGATTCTGGTAGCTATACGGTAGTAACTACTTTAAATGGATGTAGTAGCGCGCCGAGTATTGCAAAACTGGTTACCGTTAATTTGTTGCCTGTTATTTCAATTGCTACCCTTCCAGACAGCGCAGCATTGTGTGCAGGTTTTTCTGCTACCCTTACCGCATCTGGAGCGGCAGTATATTTTTGGAGTGGAGGTGTTGTTAATGGAGTTCCTTTTGTACCCATTCAAACTACTACCTATACTGTAAACGGAATGGATGTGAATGGCTGTACTGGTGCTAAAACCGCCACTATAACCGTGTATCCAATACCGGCTAAACCAGTGGTTAGTAATATTACTTATTGTCAAAATGATATATCAAGTTCATTGCAGGCAATATCCCTTAATTCAAATAGTATCAATTGGTATCATCAAGCAGCAGGCGGAATAGCAATAGCAAGGCCAACTCCTGTTACCTCATCGGCGGGTAAAGACACTTTCTATGTAACACAAACAACTATTTATGGATGCGAAAGTCCAAGAGCCTCTTTGGTGGTAACTGTTAATCCTTTGCCGATAGATTCTATTTTACCTCCACCACAAAATTTTATTTGTAACGGAAGTACGCTGCTTTTAAATGCTTCCAATAGTTATACCTATCAATGGTTAAATAATGGTTTGCCCATTACTGGAGCAACTGCTAATAATTATTCAGCAACAATAGGAGGTACTTATTCATTTATGATGACCAATCAATTTGGTTGTGTAAATAATTCAAGTAATACAAAAACGATTCAGTTAATTGAAAAACCTATTGCCAATTTTACTTTTGATAATAGGTGTTTAAACACGCCGATAAAGTTTATCAATACAAGTAATTTTGCCAATTCAGGAAACGTATTATGGAAGTGGTATTTTGGTAACGGAGATATTGCAACATTAAAAGAAGGTCAATATGCTTACAAGCTTATAGGAAATTATACAGTTACTCTTGCTGCAACACCTTCTAATTGTCCGCAATTGGCAGACACCGTCAAAAAAACGCTTGCTATCGAAGCGCCAACAAAGGGGATTAATTATGGTATCGTAGATGCAAAATCAAAAATTCCTTTTTCATTGAAAGCAAGAGATATTGGAAACATTTATTTATGGAGTCCATCAACAGGATTAAGCAGTTCAACTATTCCTAATCCAACAACTACATTAACGAGTCAGCAATTGTATACTATTCGCATTACGAATGCAGCAGGTTGCGTTACCAATGATTCCATTCAGGTAAGAGTGTTTAATGAATATACTGTTTTTGTTCCCTCTGGTTTTTCTCCAGATGGGGATGGGGTTAATGATAAATTGAATCCGTTATTAGCAGGAATTAAGGAGCTCAAAAACTTTAGAGTTTATAATCGTTGGGGGCAATTATTATATCAAACCAGTGATAAAAATGCTGGGTGGAATGGAACGTATAATGGTAAGCTACAAATTTCTGAAACCTATGTTTGGGTAGTAGAAGCAATAGATCAAGATGGAAAAAATATTCTCAAAACAGGAAAGACCACTTTGATTCGCTAAATTATATTATGAAAAGGAATGTATTCATATTGATTCTTTGTATCTGTTTAAAGGGCCATGTTAGCTATGGCCAGCAATATTTATATTCCCAATATTTTGCCAATCCTTTATCTATTAATCCCGCACTGACAGGACATTTTGAAGGAAGCTATCGATTTTCCTCTATCACCAGAAGTCAGTGGGCCGAGGATGGAAACCCTTTTAGATCTTTAGGTGTTTCTTTTGAAAAAGCTTTGTTGGAAAGTTCATCTAGCGGAAAGTTAGGTATCGGTTTGTTGGCTAGTTCTGACAATTCAAATATGGATGCTTTTTCAGTAAAGAGAGCAGCTCTTTCAGTGGCTTATAATATGGAATTAGATGCTGAAGGAAATGTAGAATTAGGTGCAGGGTTTCAAGGACAGTATAATCAAAGAAGAATTAATCCATACAATTTAACTTTTGAAAGTCAATTTGGATCAGGTGGATTCAATACAGGAATGGCTACCCCTGAGATGTCAAAAGCCTCCACTATGTCTTACACTTCTTTTAATGCAGGCTTGTTGTTAAATGTAAAATCTTTGGAAGGCAGACGAGTATATTTTGGTTTAGCTGCTTATAACACCAATCAAGCGAAATCAAATTTATTGGACGCTACTTTCATTGAACCGATACGCTGGAATATACAATCTGGTGCTACCATTCCAATGAATGAAAGTACCAACTTACATTTTAGTAGTATTGTTTGCTTGCAACAGGGAGCAAGTGAAGTATTGTTTGGAGCAGTAGGTAGTTTTGATTTAATAGAAAATGGTGGTGGTAAAAAATTATTATTGGGTAGTTGGGCAAGACTTAAAGACGCCTTGATACCTTATATTGGTTTGCAATGGAACGGTGTTCAAGCTGCATTTAGTTACGACATCAATACCTCCTCCATTAAAACAGGAGCTTACAATAAAAATAGTATGGAGTTTTCCTTCGGTTATCAGCCTTGGGGAAGTCTTCTTAAAAAGGAAGTAATTCCTTGTCCCTTCTTTTAAATTTTTTGTTGAAATGTGTTTACGTTTTATCAACTTTACTAAACTTAACTTTTGTTTATGCTATCTATTTCGAAATTATTGCTTTGCTGCATGGCAGCATTCTTGTTGACTGCTAATGACTATTCATCAAATCCGAGGAGAGTAGAAATTCTTTTTTTAGGTCATGTTGGCACTCATCATAATGCTGACCAGTTGGTAGATATTATGGCGAAAGAATATTTTAAGTCAGGTATAAATATTACCTATACAACACGCGTGGATGACTTAAATGAAAAAAACCTGAAGCTTTATGATGGATTAGTATTGTATGCTAATTATGATTCTATAACTGCTGCTCAAGAAAAAGCTTTGTTAAGTTTTGTAAAAGAAGGAAAGGGTTTTATTCCAATTCATTGTGCCTCTTGGTGTTTTCGAAATTCAAAAGAAGTAGTAGAATTAATTGGTGGACAATTTCTTCGTCACGGATACGATTCTTTTCCTGCAATGATTGTACAAAAAAACCATCCGGTAATGAAAGGAATTGAAGACGGATTTTTAACAAAGGATGAAACGTATATTCATAGCAAGCTGAGTAAAAAAATACAAGTTCTTTCTGAACGTCAGGAAGGTAATCGTAGGGAGCCTTATACTTGGGTACAGGAGTTTGGAAAGGGTAGAGTTTTTTATACCGCTTATGGTCATGATGAAATTACTTTTAATAATCCTCAATTTTTAAACTTGGTTAAAAATGGAATTCTTTGGGCAGTCGGTGATAAGGCTGTAGAGGATTTGGCTGCACTAACTTTAGCGGATCCATCTTATAGCGATGCTAAAATTCCAAACTATGAAAAGAGAGATCCTGCTCCAAAATTACAGGCGCCCCTCTCTCCGGCTGAATCTATGTCTCAAATACAAATTCCTGCTGGGTTTGAATTGAAGTTATTTGCATCTGAGCCGGATATCATTAATCCAATTTATATGAATTGGGATGAGCGAGGACGTTTATGGGTGATTGAAACAATTGATTATCCGAATACCGTGAGAGATGATAAAGAACAAGGAGATGATCGTATCCGTATTGTAGAAGATACCGATGGTGATGGCAAGGCAGATAAATTCACACTATTTGCAGACAAATTAAATATTCCTACGAGCTTTACTTTTTCAAATGGAGGGATCATCGTTTCTCAAGCACCGTATTTTCTTTTTCTAAAAGATGAAAATGGAGATGATCGAGCGGATATAAAAGATACTATTATGAAGGGTTGGGGAATAAGTGATACGCATGCAGGCCCTTCTAATCTTAGATATGGATTAGATAATAATATTTGGGGAACGGTAGGCTATTCAGGATTTTCTGGAACTATTGGTACCGAGGTGAAAAAATTTAGTCAAGGGATTTATCATTTTAAATCAAATACAAAAAAAGTAAATCAATTTGAATTTTTAGGAGGAACGAGTAACAATACTTGGGGGCTAGGTTTTTCAGAAGAGTTTGATGTTTTTGCTTCGACTGCTAATAATACGCACAGTGTATTTTTTGGTGTTCCTAAAAGATTATTAAGTAAAGTAAATAAAGATGATCCTGGAACAGAGAAAATAGATTCGCATTATCCAATGCATGTGGTAACAAAAAATTTACGACAGGTAGATGTGTTTGGAGGATTTACGGCTGCCGCTGGTCACAGTTTGTATACTGCTCGACAATATCCTTCTTCTTTTTGGAATAAGACAGCTTTTGTTACTGAGCCAACAGGCCGATTGATTCATACCATTAACTTGAAACAAAGCGGTGCTGGTTTCAAAGAAATTGGGGATGGAAGAAATTTGTTGGTGAGTGCGGATGAATGGTGTGCACCTATTCAAGCAGAGGTAGGACCCGATGGAAACGTATGGGTAACTGATTGGTATGATTTTATTATTCAACACAATCCAACACCAACTGGTTACGAAACAGGAAAAGGAAATGCGCATGTAAATCCTTTAAGAGATCATGAGCGAGGAAGGATTTATAGAATCGTTTATAAAAATGCAACACCTGCAAAAAAAATATCGCTGAATAAAAATGATAAAGTTGGTTTGATTGCTGCCTTATCCAGTAACAATATGTTTTGGCGCACCACCGCTCAGCGCTTATTAGTTGAAATGGGTGATGCATCTATTGCAAACCAATTGTATCCAATTATTCTCAATCAAAAATTAGATGAAGTGGGTATCAATGCACCCGCTATTCATGCCCTTTGGACTTTACATGGATTAGGACTTTTAGATGGCAGTCATCCTGAAGCTTCAAAGGTTGCGGAGAAAGCGCTTACCCATTCTGCTGCAGGAGTAAGGCGTGCTGCAGTTGAGGTGTTGAAAGATAATATTAATGCGTTGCAATGGTATAAAAAAGCAAAAGTTTTAAGTGATAAAGATCTTCGTGTTAGACTAGCAGTGGTTATTGCAATAGCCGATAGCAAAGCCTCTCCAGAAGGAATGGCTGCTCTTTCTGAAATGAATAGTAAGCAAGAAAACAAAAAAGACCATTGGATAAGTAAAGCATTAAATGCAGCGATGGGTATTACCACTACTGTATCTAAAGAAGATAAAATAAGTAATAGTACAAAAGCAGATCAGCTAATTAACCTAAGTGTAGTAAAAGAGCAGATGAAATATAGTATGCAGCAGTTCACAGTAAGGGCTGGAACTATTGTAAGACTGACCTTAACGAATCCAGATTTTATGCAACATAATTTGTTGATTCTTCAACCTGGAAGTACAGAAAGAGTGGGTGCAGCTGCTGATAAATTAGCTACAGAAAAAAATGGAGCAGACCTTCAGTATATTCCGAAAATGGGGCAAGTACTTTTCTCAATGCCATTAGTGAATCCACAAAAAAGTTATACCATTACTTTTAAAGTGCCAGCAATAGCCGGCGACTATCCCTATATATGTACTTTTCCAGGTCATTGGCGAATCATGAATGGTGTGATGAAAGTAGTTTCTAAATAAATTAATTGATGGCAATGAATAGTCAATATGGTGTGAGTACTTGGTTATGGACCTCACCTTTTACAACGGATTCAATAGAGTTACTTTTTAAAAAAGTAGCGGACTTAGGCTTCACTGCAATTGAGATTGCGGTGGAAGATCCTGCTATAATAGATAATGCAGCAGTAAAAAAAGGATTAGATAAATATAATTTAACGCCTATTGTATGTGCCGCTTTTGGAAGTACGCGCGACCTTACTCATGAAGACCCTGCCGTTCATGAGCATTGCCTTCGATACATAGCAGCTTGTTTACAATGTTGCAAAGATTGGGGGGCTAAATTTGTTGCAGGTCCGATGTATTCTGCGGTAGGTAAAACGAGAATGTTGCCACCAGAAAAAAGAAAAGCAGAGTGGGAACTAGCGGTAAAGAATCTTCGTAAAGCTTGTGAAATGGCAGCGCAATATGATTGCTATCTTGCTTTAGAACCATTGAATCGTTTTGAATCTGACTTAGTGAATACATCCAAAGATGTGTGTCGAATGGTGGACGATATTAATCATCCAGCAGCGAAGATAATGCTCGATAGTTTTCATATGAATATCGAAGAGGTTAATCCGTATCAAGCAATTGTAGATGCGGGAGATCGATTAATTCATTTTCAAATTTCTGAAAATCATCGAGGTATACCTGGTTCAGGCACTACGCCTTGGACAGACTATCGAAGAGGGTTAAACGCAATTAATTATAAAGGGGTAATTAGTATAGAGAGTTTTACACCTAATAACCAGGAACTGGCAGAAGCTGTTTGTATCTGGCATCCATTCGCTGACAGTCAAGATGAATTTGCAAGGAGTGGACTTAAATTTATGCAACATTTATTTACTAACGAATAGAATGAACGATTTTTAATGCTTCAATAAAATCAGCAACTTCATTTTAAAAAGCGTTCAAATTATAGTCATTAAAAAATTAATAAAACTTACATGAAACCATTTAATGTAGCCATCATTGGTCTTGGATTTGGGGCAGAATTTATTCCTATTTATCAGCGGCATCCATTAGCAAATATGTATGGTATTTGTCAACGCAATGAAGAAAAATTACAATTGGTTGCAGCTGCTTTTAAAATTGAAAAAGCCTATACTGATTATGATGAGCTATTGAAAGACCCTTTAGTTGATGTGGTGCATATCAATACACCGATTCAAAATCATGCGGAGCAATCATTGAAAGCCTTGCGTGCTGGCAAGCATGTAGCTTGTACGGTTCCGATGGCTACCTCAGTAGAAGATTGTCGTTTGATTGTAGAAGCGGTAAAGGAAACTGGCTGTATGTATATGATGATGGAAACAGTAGTGTATAGTCGAGAGTTTCTTTTTGTAAAGGAAATGTATCAAAGAGGCGATATGGGCAGACTTCAATTTTTGCGGGCTTCTCATCAACAGGAAATGGCCGGCTGGCCTGGATACTGGGAAGGTTTGCCACCTATGCATTATGCTACACACTGCGTGGGCCCTGTGGTTGCGCTTGCTGGTAAAGATGCGGGAGCAGTTTCTTGTGTAGGCTCAGGCAGAATTGATGAGCATTTAATTCCTAAATACGGTTCTCCTTTTGCTATAGAAAGTTGTCATATTCAATTTCGTGATTCCGATTTATCAGCAGAAGTAACCCGTTCTTTATTTAATACTGCGCGACAGTATCGTGAAAGTTTTGATGTATATGGTTCTAAAAAAAGTTTTGAGTGGACACTGGTAGAGCATGAACAGTCAGTAGTACATATGGGTGAAGTTCCTGAAAGAGTGACTATTCCTGATTATGCACACTTGTTGCCTGAGCCTATACAATCTTTTACTACGGGAGGTGTTTATGATGGAGACAATAATCAGCATTTATCATTTATACAGGGGTCTGGTCATGGAGGTTCACATCCACATTTGGTACATGAGTTTTTAAGTGCATTAGCAGAAAAGAGACAACCTTTTCCTAATGCTAAACAATCTGCTAATATAACTTGTGTAGGAATTTTAGCTCATGAATCGGCGCTTAATGGAGGAGTTAAAATGGAGATGCCCGAATTTACTTTTTCTGATTGATGGAATTATTATACTTGTTAAGTTATTAGTAGTTAAAATAGTTGACTTTTAAAATGTAGTAAGCGGCTATTCGATAATGCTTCAGGTTAAAATGAAGTAAGCATTTTATGATTGAAATTCCTTTCGGAATAGAGTGCTTTTTTAACGGCTGATAATTCAAATTTCTAGCACTTTTTATTCGAGGGCGTTCACTGATTGGTTAATTTTTTACAATCAATGGTAAAGCTGTATGGAACTTGTCCGTTGAGTTACCTAATTTAAAGGGGTGCCGCCGCCACGGCGAATTGAACTTTTAATGGCTGATAATTTATGTTTCTATCACTTTTTATTCGAGGGCGTTTAAACTACTTTTTTGTAAAATTGTCTAACCCGACTTTTTGAGGGTCAACTAACTACGCCCAGATCATCGTTGATTGAAGTAGATTTATCGAGAGAAGTTTGTAATATAATTTTTAGGAGTTGAAAGACAATGAATGTAAAAATAAAAATGTCATGGTGTTAGCCATGACATTTTTATTAAGCGAGATTATTTTAAACTTAGTTGAAGATGTATCTAACACCCAACTGCATTTGCCAGCGAGACCCAATACCTGTACTGTTAGAAAAACTATTCACTAAAGGTAATTGTGCAGCGGCATCTTGATAAGTGAAAGAGAACGCAGGCGTTCTTCCATCAGCAGCTAGTCCTTCATATCTCAAGAAGTTATTGGCAACAGTTGATTTAACGATTCCCCATTGCTTATTTAATAAATTACCTACATTCAAAATGTCTATTGTTAAACGAAGGGTATGTCTATCTTTTCCAGTCTTAACAGAAATATCTTGAGTAATATTAAGATCCATTTTTTTGAAGAAAGGCAATACAACTGAATTGGCAACAGCAACTTCTCCTCTATTCGCAGCAAGATATTTATCTTGGTTGATAAAGTTATTTAACTGTGACCAAATTTGAGCAGGAGTACGAGGGTCAGAACTACCACCTGCACCAGTACCTAATCCACCTGATCCAGATTTAACTAATAAAATTTCTTTTGCAGCTCTTGGAATATAGATAAGATCGTTACCAGTATTTCCATCATTATTTAAGTCGCCATTATAAACATAAGAAGTAACGCCAACAGGTGCTGCTTCGTAGTAGATACCAATGCTAGTTGCATAATGTTTTGCATATTCAAATTTGTAAGAAGCAAATCCTACCACTCTGTGTGGCTGAAACCATGATGCATTGGCCATATTAGCAGTGTTAGGATTTCCTTGTACAGGTCTTCCACTCCATAATCCACCAGCAGTACTACCACCTTCTGCTGCATTTTGTGATTTAGAATAAGTGTACGCAGCACTCATAAATAAATTTCCAACTGATTTTTGAATTCTTCCAGTGGCAGTATATGAAAATCCAAGATTGGTATTCTTCATTAAAATAGCGTTATTAATATTTGGATTTATTGCAGAAGCTCCCCCTGCTCCAGAATAAATTTTATTACTGCTACCAGAAGTTCCAGCATAACGTACTCTATCTTTCCACATGATCAAATCAATAGCTTGCGTTCCATTTTGATTCAAGTTAATATTGGAATAGTAAACTGCATTTATATCTTTTGTATAAGTTCCTTCCAAAGTAACTACTAGATCATTTTCGAATTTTTTATCCAATGCCAAGCCAGATTTAATTACACTTGGATATTTGAAATCGTTATCAGAAACTGCAATTCCATAAGCTGTATTGGCAGAACCAGAAGTTGGTTTGTAAGCATCAGGGTTAGTATTGAAAGGTTTAGCATTAGCACCAGAATAAGTAATCGATCCAAATTGAACCCCATTATTACTAGCTTGATTACTGATCCAAACAAAAGGAGGAGGACCAGAGAAAATACCAGCACCACCACGTAATTGAATAGATTTATCTCCTTTTACATCCCAGTTAAAACCTAATCTAGGTGATACCAGTGGAATACTCTTAGGTTTTTTACCTACATCATACTTTGCGCCTTCAGCAAAAGGTAAAGCAGCAAAATTTGGATTCTGATCAAAGGTTCCAGTGTAAGTAGAGTAATCAATTCTTAAGCCATAAGTAAAGGTAAAGTTATTAGTAACCCTCCATTTATCTTGACCATATAATCCAAGTTCGTCTACACCAGCTTTTGCATAAGGGAATGAACCATCTGCTAAAGCAGAATATTGAACACCATAGTTTCTAGCATTCGCACCACTTACTCCATTAGCACTATTGTAGAAATCAGTTAAGCTATTAAATTGAAATAGGCCTTGATAAGCAGGAGCAAAACCATTTAAATATTTTCTGAAATAATTTTGAGTTCCAACAGTAATTTCATGACTTCCTTTGTACAAGGTTAGGTTATCAGAAAATTGAAAAACATCTGAATTTAGTTTGTTGTTGTAGGTAAAAGGCTCGTAACCAAAAGAAGTGTAGATATTTCCACTTAATAAAATATCAACCAATGGCATATTTGTATTTCCTAGAGGAGCACGGAAGTCTCTTAACTGCGTAAAACCAACTTGCAACTTATTGTTTGCTTTGTTGCTAATACGAGTATTTAATTCAGCTATTAAAATATTGAAGTTGTTGTTGATCACATAGCCGCTGTTTTGAAAAGGCATCGCTAAGTTACCTGGCTGCTGACCATTTATGAAACCCGAGAATCCATTTCTACTAGTACTTGGAAATTGGTCGGTAGCAGACTTAAGGAAATTGTATTTAAGGGTAAGGGTATTTTTATCGTTGATGTTCCAATCAATTTTAGCGGTGATTTTATCACTTTGTGTTTTTTGATTGTACCCTTGAAATTCTCCTGTTGAATAACCGTATTTAGATTGTAAAAATTCAGACAATTTTCTTAGCGTATCTGCATTTGCTATTGATACAATTCCAGGAGTTACTGGATTATTTGCATCAGAGGCAATAAAGCTAGTAGCAGGTAATTCTTGGCGAACTTGTTCACCACTTACAAAAAAGAAAATTTTGTTTTTAACGATTGCTCCACCAAGTGAAAAACCTCTTAAATTATATATGATAGGAATTTTAGTTACTACTGCATTTGCAACTTTGTAGCCTTGAGTATTTTCATCTTTTGAATAAGAATAAACCGATGCTTTCAATTGATTGGTTCCACTTTTTGTAACAGTGTTGATACCAGCACCTGTAAAACCACCTTGACGAACATCATAGGGAGAAACGTTAACTTGAATTTGCTCAATCGCATCCAAACTAATAGGTTCAGATCTTGTCTGACCACCAAGGGTACCTGCAAGACCGAATGAGTTATTAAAATTTGCACCATCTACAGTAACGTTGTTGTATTGGCTACTACGTCCACCAAAGCTAAGGCCGTTGGAAGTAGGCTCTAATTTTGTAAAATCCTGTAAACTACGATTGATAGTAGGAAGTCTTTCGATTTGATTACGAGAGATGATTTCTTGCTGACCAGTACGTCCATTATTGAAAACTTTGTTTTGTCTCGTTGCACTTAATACCACGTTGGCTAACTCGGTAGTAACGGAAGAGGTAACAAAATCAGCTTTAAATACAATACCCAATGAAAGGGTAACATTATCTATTTGTTGTTTGGTATAACCTACATAATTTTCAGTAATTACATATGGACCACCTATACGAAGGTTAGCTAAGTTGTAGCGACCATCATTTCTACTAGTGGTAGTGTACTTTGTGCCTGTTGGAGTATGCTCGGCAACAATAGTAGCACCAGCTAGTGGAGCTCCTTTACTGTCGGTAACAATCCCTTGAATTTCAGAAGTTGTTTCCTGAGCTTTCCCCAATAGGGTTAATAACAGAAAGAAAACTGTTATTATGTTAAATTTTTTCATCATATATTGTAGGTTTTTGGTGTAAATTGATTGAGGCGCAAAGTTTTTGAAATAATTGTTTAATAAATGTGTTTTTAATATTACCAAATTGTTAAATGATTGGAGTGGTAGTAAAGATGTAGTGGCATATTACTATTTTATAGCCATTTAAGTTGGCATTTCAACATTCAGATTAACCTGTTTTTTTGGGGTAATCAAAAAATATAAATTCTTTCTTCGCCTGTTTAAATTCTCCCCATTTTTTTGTTTGTACTTTAATGGCAAATATGCTACAGGTGGGCATGTCATCTATTTGTAGTTGATCAGAAAGCGTGTTTACAAAATAAGTAATTCCAGGGTTATGAGAGAAAATAGCTACTGTATTAAAGCGATCATCGAGCTGTTCTGCTACCGCATAAAAATCATCTACTCCAGCATGGTATAGGGATGCAATGAATGCTATCGAATCAATTGATTGGCTGTATTCTTCACAAAAAAATTCAGCTGTTTTTTTTGCTCTTTTAGCAGGACTCGAAACAAAGGCATCTATTTTTATTTTTTTATCGAGTAATCTTTTGGCCATCATGGGGGCATCTTTTTTACCTCTATCATTTAGCGGCCGATCAAAATCGCTCAAGGTGCCCAATTCCCAACTGCTTTTTGCATGTCGAATAATTAGCAAGATTTTGCTTTCACTTGTATCGATGGAAATAATTTTTTTATAAGGCATTTTTTTGATGCTAAATGCTGCATTTTATCCAACAATTTTTCAATAATAAATTTCTGCTGATCCGTATTAATATCCTCTCACATCTTTTCCTTCCATATAATTCATGAAGGCTTTATTGCAAACACGATTCCCGCCTGGAGTTGGATAGTTGCCAGTAAAATACCAGTCGCCCGTGTTGGTCGGACAGGCAAGGTGTAAGGTTTCAATGGTTTGATAAATCAGACTTACTGGTATCGTAATTTCTTTTGGAGTAATCAGTTGTGCAATTTTATCGGATACTTGTTCTACTGTGAAAGGTTTGTATAATTTTCTAACTACGTTTTCAGTGTGAAGTTGACCTTGCTTCTCTAATTCTTTGCATTGAGATAGCAGCTCTCCTAATAAACTCTCTTGTTTGGTTTCATAGATTAGGTCGATAGCTGCTCTAAAGGCAATAAAATCTCCCATTTTACTCATGTCAATTCCATAACAATCTGGATAGCGTATTTGAGGAGCAGAAGAAACTACGATAATTTTTTTTGGCGATAGCCTAGCCAACATTCGGATGATACTTTGTCTTAAAGTAGTACCTCTAACAATGGAGTCATCAATGACCACTAGGGTATCAATATCTTTTCTAACTGTGCCATAGGTGATATCGTACACGTGCTGTACCATTTCATTTCTACTGCTATCTTCGGTAATGAAGGTGCGCAGTTTTACATCCTTGATAGCAATTTTTTCGAACCTGATTTTGCGGCTAATCATTTCAGTTAGTTTAGCTTCATCAAAATCATTACCCCAACTTAAAATTCGTTCTACTTTAATTTTTTTGAGGTAGTCGTCCGCACCTTTTACTAGACCATAAAAGGCAGTCTCCGCAGTATTAGGGATGAAAGAGAAGATGGTATTTCTAAGATCGTAGTCCACTGCTTTTAAAACGGGTTCACTTAAATAACGACCTAGCGCTTTTCTTTCTTTATAAATTTTCTCATCACTACCGCGGCTAAAATAAATACGTTCGAAGCTACAGGCTTTTCTTTCCTTAGCTTCCATAATTTGTTCAACTTTATAATTGCCGTCAGCATCTACTAGTAAACCAAATCCGGGCATTAGTTCCATCACTTCATTTTCTCCTACATTGAAAGCGGTTCTGATAGCAGCTCTTTCACTAGCGGCAACAATTACATCCTCATTAATATAATAATAAGAAGGACGAATACCATGAGCATCTCTCACAACAAAAGCGCTACCGTTACCTACTAATCCGCAGAAATTAAATCCGCCATCAAATAGCGGTACAGCTTTTTGCAACACTTTACTGATATCTAGTTTGCCAGGAAAAGCTTCATCTGCTTTAACCATAAAATGGTGGATTACTTCCATCATGGCAGCCAGGTCACTTTGTTTTTGAAAAACACCTGGTTCCATTCCAATTTGGCTAAATAATTCTTCGGTATTAACTAAATTGAAGTTACCAGCTAGGGCTAAGTTTCTAGAAGGGATTGTATCTCTTTTGATAAAGGGATGGCAAAACTCTACATTATTTTTTCCTTGGGTGCCATATCGCAGATGGCCTAATAATAATTCGCCCAAGTAATTGATATGGCCTTTCATCAGGCCAGGATGATTTTTAATATCCGGTTGATATTTTTCTATCTCTTCTATTTCTTGACCGATGCGAGAAAAAAGATCAGCAATCGGCTGATTGGCACTGCTTCTAAGGCGATGTAAAAAAGGGTAGCCAGGCTCTACATTTAGTTTTACAGTAGCAACACCAGCACCATCTTGACCACGATTGTGTTGCTTTTCCATCAATAAATACAGCTTATTAAGGCCGTACATTACCGATCCATATTTTTGCTGGTAGTAACTAAAAGGTTTGCGAAGTCGAATGAAAGCAAGCCCACATTCGTGTTTAATTTCGTCGCTCATGTAGTAAAATAAGTCACAAAGTTAAACTATTGTAAACTAAAAATCCCGGCTAATGGCCGGGATTAAATATTTAAATTTTTATTATTAGAGTCCGCTAATACAAAGTCCAAGTTGGTAAGGTCTAAAAGAAGGTCCAGCAAAGTCTTTAAGCAGTGGTGTAATAGAATAAGTGCCAAAAAGAGAGAAGTTACCTAATCCAACCCTTGCAGTTGCTGCTAGTCGGGTACCATTAAAAAAGGAAGTTTTACTTTCCTTTACGGTATAAGAGTTCAAGGTACCATTCGTTCTGCTTACGAGCGTTTTTCCTTTTGTATGCGCATTAACCATGGTACCTACTTTAACACCTAGAGCAAATTTCCAGCTTTTTTTTTCATTCACCGGGTCAGCGGTATAGCGAATTTCTATTGGCGCTTCAAGAAAAGAGGTGGCTAATTTGTATTTTTTAAAATGGTTAGCAGAATCAAGATTGGTGAAGGGCAAAAGGGAAGCCGATGACCTTAAACCGATATCAGTTTTTTTAAAAAATATGCTACTATGACTAATGCCTAGTCCAAATGCCACACTAAAACGGGCATCGCTTTTGAAAGGTTTATTGAGCATGAAGGCGATGTTAAGTCCACGCGAAAAACCACCCATTCTTTTGTCGATGCTATCTGGTGTTCCATTCCATCCATCTTTGGAGAAAGAAATCATAAAATGATCGCCAGCACCTGAGGTCACCACTTTACTCCAGTCTTTTTTTGTTTGGCCAAAGGCAGTGCCTAATAAAGTAACTGCTAGAACTAATAAAAATGTTTGTTTCATAAATAAACTTGAAGCTGCAAAATAACGTCAAATAAATTTAATGAAGCGTTAAATTGATCGTCTTTGAGTATATTTGCATCCTAAATCTTCAAAATAATTGAAGAAAGGGCCTATAGCTCAGTTGGTTAGAGCACCTGACTCATAATCAGGTGGTCCACAGTTCAAATCTGTGTGGGCCCACAGCCGAAAGGCATCATTTTCAAGGGTTTATGCTGTTAAAAGTGTAAACCCTTTTTATTTGGGTTAAGTCTCGGCCAAGTTCTGGCCAGGTTTTGTGTTTTTAGTGGGAAAACAGGGGTGAATTGAGATGAAGGGGTGGAATTATTAGACCCTGATTAAATGAGATTAAAATCACTGATAATTTCGAGTGTAACTGTTTTAATTTGGGAAACCGTATCTGTGTTTGGAGATATTGAAATTCTGAAAAACTTCTTCTCTACCTATCGCCCTATTATAAACAGAAATAGTGCCAATTTTCCCATTAAAGGTAACTGCTCCCCCAGTCCTTGGATCACCCAGAAATAATTTAGCAGCAGTATAATTGGTTCTACCTGCATTAGACCTCAATGAACCATCTGGTTGGCCATTAAGATACATTTGCATATTTCCATTAGAGATTGTAAAACCTATATGATACCATGTAGAAGTTGAAATGGGAGTTGACCCAAACATATCACTACCATTGGTAGTGTATAAATTTTGAAAATTTTGTCCGCCATTTGTTTTAATTGAATAATGAAAATCGGACACGCTAGTTGTTATCTCAAAGTTAAACCATTTTGTCAAAAAAATATTCCAACCATTTCTGAGAGAAGTTGCATTAATCCACAGAAAAACACTTATATCTGAACTAGGAAAATTTGGAATATTTGTGCCAAAATCAACTGCATCCTTATCAGTATCGAAATTCAAAACATTGCCATTTTCGGAAGAAAAAGTAGTGTTATCCAATAAAGTGCCTGACACATTGTTATTCAAATCATTATAGGTTGCATTTGCAGTTCCTATTTTTGAGTAGCTATAAAAATTTCCTGGGTCAAATGAATAAACTAAACCAGAAGGTACAACTTCATTTGAAGATAATTCCTCCGAATCCTGAAACCAAACAGTCCCATTTGATTCTGAAGGTTTCTTCCAAAATAATGTAAAAACCTCACCACCAGCGTGCTCTTGAAATCTGCCTCTTAAAGTATACTTTTTACCAGCAATTAAATTAATAGTTCCTGTGTGCGTACCTATTGCAGAAGCACCATGTCCACCATAATGATTTGCCACATTCACATTATTAATAAATAAATCAACAGCATCGTCACCTTCTACAGAAAAAGTATACGTACCTGTCTGTTTTGGAATGAAATATCCAGACACAATAACTGAAAAATAATTCCCATCATATCCCACATGCGGACTTTGATTATTAATTGAATTTAAAAATTGTGCAGAGGAATAAAAGTTTATTGTATTTGTTGAATTACTCGCTGAGCTGTTGATGGTGCCACTATTCGTTAATACATTAAATATACCACCTATCCTGAAAGTGCCATAGGTACTGAGATAAGTGTCGTAATCGGCAGAACTTGCAGGAAATGCACTACTTGTCGATACGCTGAATAATTTATAATTTAATTTTCCATTACCCTTACCTCTATTAGATTCATATACAGAATATTGTACTGGTAGAATCTGACTATTAGAATTTAAATAAAATAGGACAAATAAGAATAGTAATAAATTCTTCATCTTAATTACTCATTTCTCCTGAAACAATGTATATCCCACCTGCATAAAGAATAGTTAGTATTGAATAGCGGCCTGCGGTTTTATTAAAACCATTTCTATTATAAAATGTACCTGAGAAAGTAATTTGTCCAATATCACTTTGTAATAACATACAATTAAAACCCTCTGGAATTCCAGAAGCAGGTAAACCGATCGTTATTCCTGATGTAGCAGTTGAACGCAAAATAGTGCCATTGTCAGATAAAGACAAATCTCTTCCCGCTGATATAGATGTAATATTAGAAACAAAACCGCTTAATTTTGAAGCGACTAAATTCCCGCCAGTTAATGCGCCACTTACTGCAATATCACCTGTGACATCTAGTGCTTTTGCAGGATTTGATTTATTAATCCCCACATTGCCTCCATTAGGATTTAATGCTAAAAAATAATTTTCACTATAAATAGTTTTATGTCTTGCTTGTAACCATCCAAAAGTTGTACCTAGTCCAAAATCTAAAACTTGATTTGCTCCAGTAGCGCCTAATCTTAAGTTTCCATTGAAACCAGACCCCGAAGTAAGAGGAGCTGCTGCGGTAGTTTCCACTTGAAACTTATTAACAGGTGAAGTTGTTCCAATACCAGTTTGAGTATAACCATCCAAAGACAACAGAACACCTAATAAATAAAACATATTCTTCATCATTGGGAAACATATTAATGAGTGAAAGTTTATAACTTACAAATATACAATAAACTCAGGTGCAGTTAGATGTTTCAATCAGCACCAACCAGGAGGATTATTTAACATGTTTCAATGCCATCCAAAATTATATTTAGGTTCTATCCCTGAAAGGAAATACATGGTCTCATTGCAAATTAAAAACTTCAATATTGATGATCTTAAACTCATTAACTTCCGGCCAGGTTCGGGGCAAGATTTTCACCAAAAACGGGTTAAAAGAGGTGAAATATGAGAAATATAAATCTATTTCAATCACATATCCTATTGGTTATCAATAAAAGAAAAGGAATATTACTAGAAACCCTCATAAATAAAATCGGGCCCATCCCGACTTGTCGGGATGGGCCCACAGTCGAAGGGTAACATTATAAAGGATTTATGAAGTAAAATTCATAGACCCTTTTTTATTCGGGCCAAGTCCTGGCCAAGTTTTGAACTTTTAATGGGAAAACAGGGGTGAATGGAGGCGAAGGAATCGAATTGTTGGAACCTGATGAATTATCTAACTTCAAACAAATTTAACTCCAATAGAGTTGGATAAAAGCAAACACTTAACAAGTCAAGGAATTAATTTCGGTGGAATTAATTCAAAATACGTAGCAGGCTTCTTAATAAAAAAAGTAGAAAAACAAACTGAATTAAAAAACTATATTGCTATATCTGAAAAATAGGATACAATACAAGCCGAATCGCTGAGGTTCCGCGTGAAGGTCCTCGTAACCCTCCATTGCGCCTGCACGCAGAACCTTAGCGGTAATTTTGAATACTAATAAATAACGCATAGCAATTAAAAATCTTGATGGAAATTTAGATTCATATGATTAAAAACAATCTAATTGAAATCTCGCTTGCAACAACTGTTGATAGAAATAAAATTTATCAGCTTCGTCATGAAGTCTATGCAACTGAGTTAATGCAGCATCCTACTAATGAAGCAATGATGTTTGAAGATAAGTTAGACCACTTCAATGTATATATTATTGCAAAAATAAATGCAGAAATTGTTGGTTTCATAAGTGTTACTCCACCAGATAAAAACGATTATTCCATAGATAAATATTTCACTCGAAAGGAAATACCTTTCGCAGTAGATGCTAGTACATTCGAAATGAGAATATTAACAGTTCTCAAAGCATATCGAGGTAAGCCTATTGCAGTGGCGCTAATGTGGGCTGCTTTTCGATTGATTCAGTCCCTTGGTGGAGAAAATATAATGGCCATAGGACGATCTGAAGTGCTGGACATGTATTTGAAGCTAGGCTTTGAAGCAACGAACAAAGAAGTTAAGGCTGGTAAAGTAACCTTTACATTAATACAAGGGAAAGTTGAGGAATTGAACGCTTTCATTGAGAAGAATTTCAAAAGCTTTTTCATTAAAATACGGCAGCACTGTGAGTGGAAATTGGCGATTGACTTTTTTAAACCAGCCAAATGCTATCATGGAGGGGCTTTCTTTGATGCCATCGGAAATGAATTTGATGACCTCAATAAAAGAATGAAAATCATCAATGCAGATGTGCTTGATGCTTGGTTTGATCCGCCTCCACAGTTGATAAGTGAATTGGAAAATCATTTATCATGGATTTGCAAAACTTCACCTCCAACAGATTGTTTAGGCATGGCAAAAGGCATAGCTAAAGCAAGAGGGCTTAAGTTAGATAATGTTCTTCCGGGTTCCGGCTCTTCTGATTTAATTTTTCTTGCTTTTAGAGAATGGTTATTGCCAGAATCACGCGTATTGATTCTTGATCCAACTTATGGTGAATATCTCCATGTCCTTGAAAATATTATTGGTTGCCAAGTTGATCGAATCAATTTGCTAAAAGCTAATAATTACACTTTAGACTTAGAAGAACTTTTAAACCTAGCGAAGAATAACTACGACTTAATTGTTATTGTCAACCCAAATAGTCCCACGGGTCAGCATATTCCCTTGACAAATCTCGAGAATACATTAAGACAAGTAGCTCCCAGTACTAGAATATGGGTTGATGAAACCTATATCGACTACTGCGGAAAAGATCAGTCTCTTGAGAAATTTGCTACTAGTACAAGTAATATTATTGTTTGTAAGTCTATGTCTAAGGTATATGCGTTAAGTGGACTTCGTGCTGCTTATTTATGTGCGTCACCATTTCAACTTGAAAAGTTAAGATCTATTTCTCCCCCTTGGGCAGTCAGCCTTCCAGCTCAAATTGCAGCATTAGTCGCCTTAAAAGAGGACCGGTATTATGAAAAATGCTACGAGCAAACCCACTTACTTAGGGAGGAATTCTCTAAAGAATTGTCGAAAGTTAATTCTTTAGAAGTTTTACAGAGTAAAGCCAATTTTGTACTTTGTTATCTTCCTGAAAATGGTCCTGACGCTGAAGCAGTGGTTTCTAAATGCAAAGAAATGGGTCTATTTTTAAGGGATGTTTCTACTATGGGAAACAATTTCAATAAACATACAATTAGAATTGCGATAAAAGACAAAGAAACAAATCAAAAGATGCTGGAAATTATTAAGCAAGTTCTAAAGCATTGAAATATAAACTACGGCTAAAAGCAGTTTTGCTTTGTTAGGGCAGACGTTCTTCGTAGAAATATTTATTGTAAATCAAAATTATTGCTTCGTATTATCAGTGGTAAAAATTACCCATAGTACCAGGCCCTTAATCGTTGTAAAATGTTAATCAATACGCTTCAAAAAAATAGGCACTCCATATGAATCATTTGACTTTCAAACTTGCGCTCCAATCAAGATTTTGGATTCTTTTTATTTGTTTGAACTTCAATTTACCTTCTAATGCTCAGTATTTCTTTAATATTGAATCAGGAGCTTTCTATACACAGATAAATGATATTCGCAACGGTAATAACGGAACGTTATTTTCTCTTAAAAATGATTTTCAGACTCCAACAAGTCCATTTTTCAGGTTGCGTGCTGGTTATTTATCAAATGAAAAAAATCACTTTTCATTTCTTTATGCGCCCTTAAAAGTCGGAGAAACTGGAACATTAGAAAAGGATATATTATTTGAAGGAAAAAACTTTAAAGCTAACTTACCAATAGAAGCTATTTACAAGTTTAATTCTTATCGCTTTACCTATAATAGAAGAGTAGTCAATAAAAACAATTTTAAATTCGGTATAGGTTTGTCTGCAAAAATTAGAGATGCAGGAGTATCGTTGAAGAATAGAGAACTTTTAAGTGAAAATTTTAGTATTGGTTTCGCTCCTCTTATTAACGTATTAGCCAATTGGAATATCTCTCAAAAAATGAGTATTGATTTTTTTGGCGAAGGCCTCGCTGCAAGTAAAGGCAGGGCGATTGACTTTTCATTATCTGGAAGATATATTTTCACTAAAAACTTACATGGAAACCTTGGTTATAGATTGCTTGAAGGTGGAGCAAACGGAACGATTCGATATAATTTTATTCAACTTCATTTTATCTTCGCTAGTTTAAACTACTCATTTAACAAAAAAAATAAATAGCCAAACTTTCATTGAATACAATTAAGGCATTGTTAATTGTATTCAATGATTGAATTTAAAAAATTTTTTTGGAGTCTTAAACGTCCTCAATTAATAGAGCGTTTACTACTTTAAAATATAAACTTCGTACTCAAAAAATTTGAGTCATCTGAAGCAACAATATCATTGATGATTTCTTTATTTTCATCCGTCAGTTTAGCTGCAACAAGTGATCTAATTGAAAATGACCTTAAAGCATCCACCACAGATAAAGTACCCTCGGCACTGTCTTTCCGACCAGTAAAAGGAAAACTATCAGGCCCTCTTTGACATTGGCAATTGATGTTCACCCGACTCACTTGATTGACTAAAGGGTCAATCAAGCTTGCTAATTCTGCTTTATTTTGAGAAAACAAACTAACTTGTTGACCATGCGTTGATTCAATAATATATTGGATAGGCTCTTCAATATCATCGAAAGGAATAATCGGAATAATTGGACCAAACTGCTCTTCACTGTATATTTTCATTTTATGATTTACAGGAAATAAAATAGCTGGATAAAAGAAAGTTTCTTTTATTGTCCCTCCATTTTCATTCATCACTTTTGCTCCATGTAGTTTTGCGTCTTCGATTAAATCATTTAAATAGGCGGGCTTACCCGGTTCAGGTAGCGGAGTTAAAGTCACTCCTTTTTCCCAAGGCAATCCAAATTGTAATTTAGCAACCTGTTCTTTTAATAATTCAATAAATTCATTGGCAATTGATTGATGTACAAAAATTGTTTTAAGCGCAGTACACCTTTGTCCATTAAATGAAAGAGATCCCAATACAGTTTCTTTAACAGCTAAAGAAATATTAGCATCCTTGGAAACGATGGCTGCATTTTTTGCATCTAATCCTAATATGGCCCTTAGCCGATTTACTTTTGGATGCAATTTTTTTAATTGATTGGCTACCTTGCTAGAGCCAATTAAGGTAAGTACATTTATTTTTCCAGATTCCATTAAAGCAGGTATAATCACATTACCACGTCCATAAATTGTATTCACCACCCCTTTAGGAAAGCAGGACTTAAATGCTTCAAGCATTGGATAATGTAATAAAGTTCCATGTTTAGGCGCCTTGAATAACAAGGTATTCCCCATAATGATTGCTGGTATCAAGGTGGTAAAAGTTTCATTCAGGGGATAATTAAATGGTCCCATACACAAAACAACGCCTAATGGCGATCGCCTAATTTGCGCTACAATACCTTGTTCTATTGTAAATCTTGACGAATCTCTGTCAATATCTTTTAGCGCTTCAATGGTTGCATAAATATATTCAACTGTTCTGTCAAATTCTTTTTCTGAGTCTGCATAGGTTTTGCCAATTTCCCACATCAATAATTTTACAACAATTGCTTTTTGCTCAAGCATTTTAGTAATAAAATTTTCAACACACTTTATACGCTCCGAAACGGACATGGTTGGCCACTCACCTCTACCATCATTATATGCTTCACAAGCAGCATCTAATGCAATTTTGGCTTCTTTTTCCGTACAAATTGGGTAAGAGCCAATTTTTATACGTTCTATTCCATTGGAAGTTTGAATACAAATAGGTGAAAAAACTTCATGGCTTGGACCATCCCAGGTAATTAACTCCCCGTTAGATAAGTAGGTTTTTTGATCAATAAGTTCTGGCAATACAAAAGCCTCTGGTATTGTATTCTTTTCTATAATTAAATGATCTAATTGTTCTTGAAATGTCATGATTCTTTAGTTTATGAACTAACAAATAATATAGACGATTGTTGTATTCTAAGAAATAAATATTTTAATTAGTATGGGTGAATGAAGCTAGTAATGGGTCAGATCTCCTCGAAAACACCTCTAAATATTCATTCACTTTGTGCTTATTGAATTGACTGAACACATTTTTTCCAAAAATTAAAAAAGGAAGAATGATAGCCCGAGACTGATGGGAATAACCAATCTCGCTGATCTTTGATGCCGGGATAGTATTCAAATGCCGGATGCTCTTTTGAAATAATTACTTCCGTTGTTTCAATATGATTTTCGTTATAAAGCTTTACAATTGCTGCTATTTCTCCGACAAATACTTGTATGCCTGGAATATTTTTTGAAAGCTCAAGGATGAAATATAACACCTTTTCGCTGACAGGGTTTTCATTAAAATGAGATGGCTCTAAAATTAATACCTTGTTGACATTTTCTTTTGCTCGCCAATTTGGGTCTAGATTGTATGAGTTGTATAAGAGTGTAGGTTTACTCAAATCTAGTATAGGAAGTTTTGTATCTGGTAAAATAGTGTGTAGTTTCAATGAAGTTGAAACTGATAAAGTATCTGGTACTTTTAAAGCGGTAATTTGTTCATAAGAAGCATCTAGAAAAGTACCCGTTTGATGTGAATGAGTGTACTTGTTAATATTATCTTGATTGCAATAATATTTTTTTGAAGAAAATGAGCCACCCACCCACTGCCAACTGCAATTATTACTTGCTATATCGCCATCCAACAAATGATAGTACATCCATTTAGCAGGTATTTTCCAATGTGCTTTTCCTATATTACAGGTAATCGAAGCTAAATACATTCTTATATGATTATGTATATAACCTGTTTGATATAAACGTTGAATATGTTCATCAATTACTTTAATACCTGTAGTACAGTTTAATAAAGAGGCCAACATTTCATAATGATCAACAGCTGGTTGAACTTGTTTTAAATCATCCCAAATTTGTTCTTTTTTAAACTGCCATACCCGTTGATAATATTCACGCCATGCAAGCTCTTGAATTAATTTTTCACTTTGAAAGAAAGTAAAGCCATTGTTTAAAACCATTTCCATTACCTGCTTTGTCGATAGCACACCTCTTGAAATATAGGGCGACAAATAAGTTACCTCTCCATTCAAGAAATTCCTTGTTTTAGAATATTTCTCAGGATGAATTGCATTTATTTTATCAATAATAGAATCGTAATTGGCAGTAAAAAAATTAGTATCCTCTTGCATAAGGCAGGTGCTATTATTTCTATTTTTATCTTTTATTTTGATTATCTAATTCTTTTAAAAATTTTTCAGCATTGAATAAATGCAATGCTTGTTTATCAGCATTCATTTTATCAAAAGTATGTACCAGCATCCCAATTCTTGGATTGCTTAAGAAAAAGGATCTATGCTCATGCATAAAACGCCAAAATAAACCATCCCAAATTTCTTGCCACTCTCCTTTTTCATAGTCACTCATCTTCATTAAATAATTGCTTCCACTTATGTAGGGTTTAGTGGTCATTAATCCCCCATCCGCAAACTGTGTCATGCCATAAACATTGGGTACCATTACCCAATCGTAGGCATCAATAAACATTTCCATGAACCACTTATAAACTTCATTTGGATCAAATTCGCATAAGAGCATAAAATTACCAAGTACCATAAGCCTTTCAATATGATGACAATATCCAGTGGCTAATACCTTTTTTATGGTAATATCAATCGGTACAATACCTGTGGTACCGTTCCAAAAACTTGCCGGAATTTTTCTAGTAAATTTCCAGTAATTAGTAGTTCTTTGTTTTGATCCTTCTCGCTCATATACAATCCTGATAAATTCTCGCCAACCCATTATTTGTCTAATAAAGCCTTCTAAAGAATTTAAAGGAATATTATTTTTATTTGAAAAAGTTATTGCACATGCAACTATATGATCAGGACTTATTAAACCAATGTTAAGCATGGGAGAAAGAATCGAATGATGTAAAACGGATTCTTTTGCTACAATTGCATCTTCATATATTCCAAATTTTTCAAATCGGTGTTGTAAAAATTCTTCAAGCCATTTTTCGGCATCAACAAAATTGATTACAAATAAATGATCCTTATTTACTAATCCATAATTATTGGGATAATTATTTTGTATATAAATTGCCGCTTCATTTATATAATTGTTTAGCGGGGCAGATGGTATTTTAGGCGCAAGTTCTTTTTTAGGAAACTTAGATCGGTTATCTGCATCATAAGTCCATTTTCCGCCCAATGGTTTACCGTCTTTTTCAAGTAAAATGTTTCTCGACTTTCTTTGCCAGGTGTAAAAATCTGTTTGAAAATAGGTTTTCTTTTTAGAAAAAAAAGTATCTACTTGATTTAAAGTATTTAAAAAATTTGGACTATCATAAATGGTTAGTTCAATCTCTAATAGATCGCAACTAGATTTAATTTTTCGCAACAACCAGTTATCAACTGGATCTACAATATGTATGTGTTTGATATGTTTAGCCTGAAGGCTTTCGATAAGCAATTCGATTCTGTTATGCTTTTCGATTGATTCAATATAATGTACAATAATACCCTGCTCTTTTAAAAACTGTTCATAAAATTTCATACTAGCTCTATGCAAGACTAGCTTTTCTTTGTGAAATTGGTATTGATTAAAAAAATGCCATTCCTCCACCAAATAGACTGGTCTATCAGAAGTAATTACAGGCTGTTCCTTATATAATTGATGGGGGAATATGATTGAAACTTGAGTTGACATTTATTGCTTTTAGTTAAACTACTAAACAATTTCAGCTTCAGAATGTTTTAAATAACGTTTTTTAATCTAAGCAGAGTTTTGGGCAAAGGGGGAGACAATAGGGTTAAAAGCGGTTAAATTCATGGGAGGAAGGGAATCAATCGATTAAAAAAGTAAGTTAAGATTTAATTCGATTTCCTTTGTTGAACAAAAACCACCTCTTTCCGAAGGCTAATAATCAGCTAACTGTTGGGGCAATTTATCCCTCAGTGTGCTTAAAAAAATATCGGATCCTGCTCTATCAATAAAACTATTTTAGTGCTACATTTGAGAAAAGTATTTTTATTGACGGCGTTCATTTATAATGCATAACATTTTTCGTTCTATCAATGAATAACATTACTACCATATTGTCGAAATCTATGCTGGTTGCCATTGGTATCATTTGGCTAACCAGTTGTACTAAAAGTGAGGACGTAAATATTCTTGTTAATATAATACCATCTGTCAACAACCAACCTAGCGCCTCGTCTACACCAGGTATTAACAGAATAGGTAATTTAGAAATTGCAACGCGTGATTTTGCAGAAAAAATGACTTGGGAGGCCGCAAAAAAAGCCTGTGCTGATTTAGGGGATGGATGGCGTTTGCCCACCAAAGAAGAGTTGAATGAAATGTATCTTAATAAAGATAAAATTGGCGCTTTTACCCTTGACAACTATTGGAGTTCGTCGGAAAACTCCAATTTCTACGCCTGGTCGCAAGATTTCTCCAGTGGTATTCAGAATTCCAATAGCAAGCTCAATCCAAACCTTGTCCGGGCCATCAAGCCTTTATAAGTAACTTTTATATTTCGTCAAAGAAAGTAGACGGTTGGATGGTAGTAATTATCATTATAGACATTTTTTAAAACAATTGACCATTTTTTTCAAGGGCTATTTTTTATTGCTTTTATGGTTAGTCTTCTGGTTTAATTTATTTTTAATAAATTTAATTTTAAACTTAAATAATTAAACCCCTCAAAATGAAAAAACTATTCTTCTCTGCTATCGTTGCGACAAGCTTATTTGCCTGTCAAGCTCCTACTAAACCAGCCTTTGATTTAGCCAATGCTAAAAAAGAAATTGAAGCAGCCAATCTTGCCATTACTGAATTTGTTGCTAAAGGCGATTCAGTAGGTATAGCAGCTACTTATACTGCGGACGGTTCTTTAATGTTAAATAATATTCCTTCCATAAAGGGGAAGGATAAGTTAATAAATTTTTGGAGTGGGTTTGCCCAGTCAGGAGCTAAAATTAAACTAACTACAGTAGAGGTTTGGGGCGACGAAAACTTTATTGCAGAAGAAGGCCTGCTAGAAATTAATACAAAAGAGGGCGCGCAAATAGACAAGGGTAAATATATATGTCTTTGGAAAAAAGAGGCTGGAAAATGGAAGTTACACAGAGATATGTCTAACTCTGATCTACCTGCAACTGCCCAATAAATTAATACTTTAATTTGTAAAGAGGGTTTTATGAAGTCATATTCATAGGCCCTCTTTTATTTTAGTCTCCTGCCTGACTCCCTTAATTATTTAGATATAAAACAAATTAAAAAGGGGAAAGATTGTAAGTTCATTGACGAAATGACACCTAAAATCTTCCCCCTTTTTATTGATCTTTTTTGGAATGAATAGATAAATTAATCGGCTAAAACAGGCAACTGTATCGCAGAGGCATTATTATATATTCGAATAGTAGCTTTTTTGAAATCACTATCATTTGCTTCATAAATATTTAAAAACTGTTGTGGGTTTCTATCCACTAAAGGAAACCAACTACTTTGTATTTGTATCATTAATTGATGACCTTTCTTAAACGTATGGGCAACATCTGGTAGCGTGAATTTAACACTGGTCGGTTTGTTAGCAACAAAAGCCTCAGGTTTTTCAAAACTGTTTCTATACTTACCTCTCATTACCTCAGCCCTTACGAGTTGTTGATAGCCACTCATTAAGTAGTCATTCTTATTAGATTGGTAGTCAAAATTTTCTGGGTACACATCAATTACTTTTACTACAAAATCGGCATCTGTACCCGTCATTGCTACCATTAAATCTGCAATAATTGGACCTGCTAAAGTAAGGTCACTGGTTAATAGCGGAGTCTTATAAACCAGTACATCGGTTCTTCTAGAGGTGAATTTTTGATCATCATTCATGTACTCTCTATAATGTCTTCTAGGGGTTCCTTTCATCATATAATTATCTGAGATATAAGGAACTGGTTTTGCAGGGTCGCTTATATATTCTTCATAAGAACTTAATTGAGTGGATTTATTTCCTATTGATATTACCCCTTTTTCTTTTAATAAAAAGGATTGCATTTTCATATTTTTCAAAGGCCATTCTGGTAATTGCTTCCATTCGTTAGCTCCAGAAAAAAATATATTCGCTTCTTTGATTTGATCTATACTTCCTTTATTTTTCAAATAATAATTATAGAATGGTAGTTCTATATTTTTACCATACCATTCACTCGTATTACTTCCCCATTGTACATTACCCAAATGGGTGCCATCATTGGAACCCCACTGACCATGATACCATGGACCCATCACTATTTTGTTATTATTTTTTGCTTTAGTTTCTATGGCTTTATATAAATTCCATGCACCGTAACAATCCTCTGCATCATACAAGCCACCTACAATTAGCGTTGCAATATTGGGATTAATATCTTGAACATTGCTTCTAGTATTTCTTATTTGCCAGTATTGGTCATAATTTGGATGTGCCATTAAATCTTTCCAAAAGGCAATACTATCTCCCATTAATTTTGTAAAGTTGGTTATAGCACCTGTTTTTAAATAAAAATCAAAATCATCAGGATTGGTAAAATTAAAACCAGTTGGTCCAACGGTAGTTGGTTTTGGTCTTGGCTTTCCAAATGAAGAGTAGAAGCCAAAAGCATCCGCTAGCATAAAGGCGCCATTGTGATGAAAGTCATCTCCTAAAAACCACTCTGTCACAGGAGCTTGGGGACTCACTGCTTTCAAAGCAGGATGATTACTATGCGCCGCTAATGTTGCATAAAAGCCAGGGTAGGAAGTTCCAAACACACCCACATTACCATTGTTATTTTCTATCTGCTTTACCATCCAATCAATCGCATCATAAGTATCGGTAGCTTCATCAACTTGGCCGGGTTTCTTATTCGGTATATAGGGTCTAATATCTTCAAAAATACCTTCGCTCATCCATCTTCCACGAACGTCTTGAATGATATAAATATAATTTTCTTTTAAAAATACTTTTCTTGGAGAATTCCAAAAACTGCTAAAATTATTTTCACCATAAGGAGCACAAGAGTAGGGTGTTCTAATTAAGAGAATAGGATGTTTTTCACTTTTATTTTTGGGTGCATAAATGGTGGTAAAAAGTTTTATTCCATCGCGCATTGGAATCATCACTTCTTTTTTAGTGTAGTTATTTACGATCCAAATGGAGTCTGCATTTTGTGCAAATGATATAAATGGAAGGACTAAAAATAGGAGTAGGTATTTTGTTTTCATGTTATTAATTTGATTTGGACCAATTTACATCAATATTAAATGATTTGAACATTTTGCTTTGCAGATTACATATTCTAAGACTTTTTCAGCTGAAACTAAGTTTATGATTGCAAAATTCAAGAATTATATCAAAAATTATTTTCTTTGCATAAAATCTTCTGATGATAAAATTTCCATACTATTTTATTAAATCCATTCTATCATGCATATATCAATAACAGGACTTAAGCCAAAAGGCATCTGGGGATTTATACGATTTTGGACTTTAGCGATTCCCTCATTTGGTGAGGCAAAATCAGCCAAAGGAAATTTGTATAGTGCCGTCAAAAAAATAAATGGATATAATTGTACTTTATCAGCTTGGGAAAACCGCGATAGTATGCTAGCATTTATGAGCAACGGCGTTCACCTTAAAGCCATGAAAGCATTCCATTCAATAGCTACAGGGAGAACTTATGGTTATGAATCTGATACCATACCAAGCTGGGAAGAAGCGTATTCACAATTAGAAACCAAAGGAAAAAATTATTAAAAATTTGTTTACGAGTCAGGAAATTAATTTAATTTACAAATTCATCCTAAACAAACAATATGAAAAAAATCATCCTTTTATTAGTGCTTGGAGCAATAGGCTTTAGCACGACTACTACTGCTCAAAAAGCAATTAATTCAGTGCATTTTTTTGACATTAAAGATGGGGCTATGGAAAAAAACTATATAGCTAGTCTAAAAGAAATCAATGCAATCATGAAGGAAATTGGATTTCCTAAAAATTATTATAGCTACTCTAAATTAGCTGCTTCTGATACTAATTCAATCTATAGAAATTGTACTATTGGGCATTGGACCTCAGAAAAAGATTATAAAACAATTCATGACCATCCAAAATTTAAAGCTTGGTCGACTAAAAACAAGGATGTTCTTTTAATGTCTAATCAGTTGTATAGAAGGTTTTATGATGCAGAATAAGCTAACTAAAATTATTTTCTTTTTGAATTAATTGTTTATTATAATTTTTTTCAAAAAGAGTTTTCTTTTAGGTATTCAAAAAGATAGCATAAATATATACCGCCAAAAAAAATAATTAAAGGGTTTATGAAGTAAAATTCATAGATCCTTTTTATTGTAGCTAGCGTCTACCCAATTGCTATAAGATTTTTGATTTTTAATTGACATCAAGTGATTGTAATGACCGAGGAGTAAATTAATTGTAAGCGAATTTATTCAATTTAGAATTTAGCGCTAATAGATAAAAAAAATGTACGACCATCAGCAGGCATCGCTCCAGGCCCAGGGTATCCTCCGGCCCGTCTGGTGAAGTACCTTAGATCCCATAGATTATTAATACCTGCCTTTAGATTTAAATTTTTAGAAAATTTATAGGAAGCAGTTAAGTCAGTAATAGTGTAAGAAGGGATAAGACCTACATTGCCATTGGCTGAACTAGCCATCATATTATTGGCATCGCTAAAAGAATGACCAACAAAACTAAGTTGAGGGGTAAACAAAAATTTCTTGTAACCAAAATTAATACCAGTTCTTAGAATATCTTGTGGTGCATTTTCTACTTTTTTTCCTTTTGTGTTAGCGTCTTTATGGTCACCACTGTATCTAGCATCAGTGTAAGAATAAGCACTAAATAATGTAAAATCTATTTCTTCACTTTTTGAGAAGGCCCTCATTACATTGAATTCAATGTAAGATTCTATGCCTTTATTAGCACTTGCTCCCACATTGGTCATGAGTCTGTAGCTAGCACCTGATGGTGTGATGGAACCGATACGGTTATTATATTGTAAAAAATATCCGCTAATATCAAACTGCAAGTAATTTTTTACCTTACCTCTATAGCCAATATCAAAATTAAACCCTCTGGCATCTTTTAAATCTGGATCAATCTTATCCGTTGTTGGTGGAGCTTGAAGATTAGCAAATTGAATAGGTCTATATGCCTGAGAGAAATTTGCATACAGTTCTGTTTTTTTTGTTAAATGATACTCGGATCCAATCCCTCCAATTATAAAGCTTCTACTTCTTGTGATATTTTGAAGGTTAATTGCATCCCCAGTTGAACTCAATCCATTTCTTCCGGATGCCCTGCCTTCAAGCCATTCATATCTAATGCCTGGGATTAAATAAAACTTATCTGAAAATCTAAAGATATTTTCAATAAATCCAGCAATATTATTAGACTCAAAAATTATATCTCTTGGATAAAGTCCTGAAATATTAATATCATAATTTGATCCAGTACTCCCCTTTCCATCAGCTAATCGATGGGTAGCGCCTGTATACAATCGAATGCCTCCAGACACCGTATTTTTCATTTTTTTGATAGAGTAATTGCTAAGGATTCTACTTTCAATACCATAATTTCTGTATTTATCTAAATTGACAACTCTATTATTATATTGATTGGTAGCGGCATTGATGCTATCTTTTATAGTGATAGCTTGTAAAAATCCAATACTGTTTCTGTTACCTATTGTTCCAAATATTTTTGTATTCCAACGAATATGATTGTTTATTTCATATTGGATGGTTACTGCCGGAGTAGTCCAAGTAATGTCAAACCAGTTTCTACTTCTAGAGCTTTGTTGAGCATCTTGTTGAATTTGAGTATCTGTTAAACCACCAGCTTGTTGGCTTCTAATATGGGAATGCATCCATTCAGTAGTGACGGAAACTTGGTTGTTTAATTTATAAGTAAAAGAACCGAAGTTTGATTTGGTGAAAAATTCACTATTGTTTCTCCAGCCGTCTCCATTTCTTTGGTCATAAAAAGTATAATAATTTATTTTCCCTTTTTTACCTCCTATCGCATTAAAGCTATTGATTAATCCATTGCTTCCAATAGTTTGTTGGGTTTCAAATTCAAAAGGTTTATTTATTTCACTTCCATTTTTTAAAATATAGTTTACCATGCCACCAAATTGAGGGCCATATTGAAGTGCACCCTGCCCTCTAACAATTTCAATTCTTTGAACAGCTTGAAGTTGAGGATTATAATACGCTTCGGGATAACCAAAAGGATCTGCTGAAATATCGTAACCATTTTGTCTAATATTAAATTCCCAACTTCTGTTTGGACTTAAGCCTCTTGCGGCAATACCAATTTGAATACCACTCGGATCGCTTTCCCAAATATGAATGCCCGGAACTTTTGCTAAAACTTGGCGCATGGTATTATTGGCAATATTGCCTTGAACATTTTCGAGTACAATTAATGCACTTTTCTTTCCAGCATAAATATTGGTTCCCACAATTTCAGGCATTGGTTGGTAATCGCTTTTACTATTACGACCAATAATAGTGACATCTTTCATACTTTGCCACTTTGAACTGTCTGTGTCATTTTTTATTGTTTGACCTATTATATTTTGACTCAAGCCCAACGTTAAAACAAATTGAAGAATAAATCTTGCAGCACTTAATTTCATGCTGCAAAAGTATTTCCCTGGTGGCCTTAGCGTTTACGCAATTAGAAAAGTAGTTTCTGAAATAGGGAAAAATTGAAGGATTCAGGGCTACCATAGTCCTTCCAGTAGTAAATAACCGACTTTATTCATCCATTTTTGATTTGAAAAGACGCACTGATACAGCAGCTTTATATCAACAATTAATTTAATATTTTTTAAATGACTGATATAAATAATCTCTTATCATTCAACTAAATTTATATCTACTCTAAAATTGTTTAAACTCAATCTTAACCAATTCATTTATAAAAGACCTACGCTATCTCATTGGAAATTTTGAATTAATGCCTTTTGATGAATCGTCTATAAATAGTTGGTTGAACGACATGAAAAACTTACCTACTGATTTAGAATCGGCCATAAAGAATTTAAACATATCTTTAAATCGAGAATAACCTTTTAATAAATTAGAATCATTCTTTTTATCTAATTGACAATTTGCTATGATTAGATATTTACGCTCTTTATCTTTTCTGTGATTAAAGTTTAAAAAAAGTAAAAATAGTATTATGGATTCGAATACTCAGTTAACCCATGCGCAACTGTTAGAGTTAAAACGTTGGAATACGCCTTCCGTTTATAACGGTTGGGAACAAGTTACTAAGCAGCGACCTAATGAGGATGGTTTTAATTTAGAACCAGTAACCGACTTTATGCCACAGATGGGCCCAATGATAGGTTATGCAGTTACAGTGGTTATTGAGCCTCGAAATGCGGAGCATCCAAAAACTAATCCAGATTCATGGGCACAATATCGAGCTTATGTTGCTTCTATACCAGGACCAAAAATTGTTGTAGTGCAGGATTTGGATAAACCAGGATTGTATGGAGCATTTTGGGGTGAAGTGAATAGCAATATTCATAAGGCATTGGGTTGTGTTGGAACTATCATTGATGGAGCCATTCGAGATGTTGATGAAATGAATAATGCAGGATTTAAAGCGCTTGCTAAAGGAATGTGTGTGGGTCATGCCTATAGCTGTCCAGTTAGATGGAATTGCGAGGTAGAAGTTTTCGGTCGAAAAATTGAGCCAGGTCAATTGATTCATGCAGACAAACACGGATTTTTAGTTATTCCTGACGAGGATCAAATGAATTTGTTGGATGCGGTTCGATTCATGGACGCTAATGAATGCCAAACTCTTATTCCTGCTGCTCGAAGTTCGGTGGGAAAAAAACTGATAGATGTATTGAAGTCTATTAATGAGGCGGCAACTGAATTTGGAAAAAATGTAAAAAATAAATTCGGAGGAAAAGGTGAATGGTAAAACCAATCTTTAATTAAGTATAATTGTATCGCATATGAAAAACAAAAATTTTTATCCTTGGGTAGTAGTTGCTCTTCTCTGGTTTGTTGCTTTTCTTAATTATGTAGATCGACAAATGATTGCTACTATGAAGCAATCGATGATGCCTGATTTTGCTGAATTAAATAGTGCTGAAAATTTTGGTATACTAATGGCAATTTTCTTATGGATCTATGCTTTTATGAGTCCTGTTTCTGGAATTATTGCAGATAGAGTTAATCGCAAATGGTTAATTATCGGCAGCTTATTTATTTTTTCTGCGGTTACATTATTAATGGGGTATGCAAAAACTTTTGATCAGTTATATGTATTAAGAGCGATCATGGGAGTAAGCGAGGCTTTTTATATGCCTACAGCGATGGCTATGATAGTGGATTATCATCAAGGAAAAAATCGTTCATTAGCAGTGGGTATTCATATGACTGGTATTTATCTTGGACAAGCGATGGGTGGTTTTGGCGCTATGATTTCAACTAATTTTTCATGGCAAACCACTTTCCATGTTTTTGGATTAATAGGAACTCTTTATAGTGTAGTATTAATGATTTTCTTAAAAGAAAAACGTAATGATGAAGAGGAGTCAACTGTTCGAGGAACATTTATTCAAGAATTTGTTGTATCTTTTAAGGGAATGAAAACTTTATTAGGAAGCATTTCATTCTGGGTTATATTATTTTATTTCGCTTCACCTAGTTTTCCAGGTTGGGCAACCAAAAATTGGTTACCTACATTAATTTCTTCTTCTTTACATATTAAGATGGAGTATGCTGGACCTTTATCAACTATCACCTTATCGCTTTCTTCTTTAGTGGGCGTTTTAGTGGGTGGTTATATTTCTGACAAATGGGTTCATCGAAATTTAAAAGGAAGAATTTACACTGGCGTAATCGGACTAGCGTTAACTATTCCTTCATTATTACTCTTAGCATTATCTGGTAGCATCGTACCGATTGTTATTGGTGCGATTGGATTCGGTTTTGGTTTTGGTGTTTTCGATGTTAGCAATATGCCGATTCTTTGTCAGTTCGCACATCCACGTCATCGTGCCACAGGTTATGGATTAATGAATTTAGTAGGCATATCATCGGGGGCATTCATTACTACTTTTTTAGGCAAGTCAGCAGATTCAGGCAATTTGGGAAGAGACTTTGCTATTTTAGGAATCGTAGTGCTGGCAGCTATTGTTTTACAACTCACGATGCTTCATCCAAAGCAGATCAATAAAACCAGTTGAGTTGATCTGAAATTACCTGGCTACTCAAACGAAAGAACCCTTACATGAGTAAGGGTTCTTTTTATAGGAAATGATATTTAGGAATTACTAAACCTTTGCAGTTTTAACTGTTTTGATAATTCTTGCAGCTACTTTGTATGGATCAGCTGCAGAGTTTGGACGACGATCTTCCAACCATCCTTTCCATCCTTTCTCTACCGCACCAATTGGAATACGAATAGAAGCGCCTCTGTCAGAAACACCGAAAGAGAAATCATGAATGCTTGCAGTTTCATGTTTACCAGTTAATCTTAAATGATTATCTGCTCCATAAACTTCAATATGTTCTTTAACAAATGGTCTGAATGATTCGCAAATGGCATCATAAGATTCTTTTTTACCACAAGTTCTTAAAGTAGTGTTAGAGAAGTTAGCATGCATACCAGAACCATTCCAATCTAATGTACCCAATGGTTTACAATGCCAGTTAATAGACACTCCGTATGTTTCACCAATTCTTTCTAATAAATAACGAGCTACCCAAATTTGATCACCCGCTTCTTTTGCACCTTTAGAAAATATCTGGAACTCCCATTGTCCAGCAGCCACTTCAGCATTGATACCTTCAATATTTAAACCCGCTTCAATACATGCGTCTAAATGTTCTTCAACAATATTTCTTCCGAAAGCATTGTTAGCACCTACTGAACAGTAGTAAGGTCCTTGAGGTCCAGGGTATCCACCTTCTGGAAAACCTAATGGTTTATTAGTAGCAGGATTCCATAAGAAATATTCTTGTTCAAATCCAAACCAGAAATCATTATCATCATCATCGATAGTAGCCCTTCCATTACTTGGATGAGCAGTTCCATCTGAACTCATTACTTCGCACATTACTAAAAAAGCATTTTTGCGCTGAGGATCTTTACAAATAAAAACAGGTTTTAACAAACAATCACTTGATCCACCTGGCGCTTGTTCTGTTGAAGAACCATCAAAACACCAAACTCCACAATCTTCTAATTTACCACTGAAATCTTTTTCAATTTTTGTTTTACTTCTTAATGATTGAGTTGGTTTGTAACCATCCAGCCAGATGTACTCTAATTTTGAAACTGCCATAGCTTTGGAATTTAAATATTAATAAAAAAAAGTATATAGTAAAATGGGAAGTATATTCTTGTTTTCTCGACAAAAATAAAGAAGAATTACTTTATTTAAAAAAAATTATTTCAATATTTATTCATTTTATGCATAAAATATAAACATTCAAATAATATAATATATTAATTTAAATTGACAAGAACTGATTCTTAAAACTAAGGGATGAAAATTTGGATACACCAATGCAGCGGGTATTCTAGGGGTAAATACTAAGGGGTAGTATTTATAATATAGTTTCCCGATTTAATTATTTAATTAATAAGGATTTAAATAATTAAAATAAATTATATATAATTTATCTTAATCTAATTATCAAAAAGGGAAGTTCAACGGAGGTTAAAAAACAATGGACGGTTTTATGTTATGACTTAAAAATCCGATCCATCAAAATCCATTTTTCTCCATTTTTTGCCCAAGGCAGTGGTTGTTGGAATTTCCACATTAATTCTTCCCATTCAGCAATTTTAGGATTGGTTGCATCAAAAGCTGCTTTCTTTTCAAATGTAAATTCATCCACCGTTTCTAAAATCATGAACATCCGATTTCCTGTCCTGAAAATTTCTATATTCAAAACTCCTGCATCAATATCATGTTGGGTTACTTCTGGCCAAGCATTACCCTTAGCATGATATATTTCATATTCTTTAATTAATTCAGCGTCATCTACTAAATCTAAGGCTAAACAAAATCGTTGCATAATTTAAATTTTAAAATATTTTTTAAAGGATTCAATAGTTTGTTCAGCTGCCGCCTGAGGATTAGGCCAAGCAAATGCTTCAGCAGAAACAAATCCTTGGTAATTTATTTCTTTTAAGGCTTTAGCTACTTCGTTAAGGTTAGTATGGCCATTACCTACGGGTCGTCGATTGCTATCTGCAAAATGCACATGTATGATGGAATCACCATAGGTTCGAATACTAGCAGCCATATCAGCTTCTTCTATATTCATGTGAAATAAATCGGCTAATAATCCTACCTGCTTAATTTGGTATTTGTTTAAAAATTGAACACTCTCTTCAAGAGTATTGAGCAGATTAGACTCGTAACGGTTTAATGGTTCATAAATTAACTTTACATGATGCGCTGCAGCATGTTTACCTAAATAACTTAATCCCTCTGCAAGCCATTGCATTGCTTGATCTCGAGATCCACCTGCCACTATATTTCCTTGCATCGATCCAATAATTGTAGGCGCATTAAAAGCCGCACCAAAAGAAATCATGTTGGCTATAAAATCAATTGCTTTTTGCCTTATCGCTTTATCGGGATCAGTTAAAGTAAATCCATGAATCACTTTTCCAGCACCCGAACCTACCGCTGCAATAGACAATTTATATTTTTCTAAAAGTAATTTAGTTGCATCAATATCTAAGGCATTCGAAGATTCAGTGAATAGTTCTACTGCATCAAATCCCAAGGAAGAAGCATGCGCCAAACTTTTTTCTAAATCGTCCCAATAAATCCATGGCCCCGATTTTATTGCTGGAACTAAGGCGATGGTTGCACAAGATTTTATCATATTTTATTTTTCAAAATCGACCATTATTTTTGTAATTCCTTTTGCATTCATTGCCCAATCAGCCAATGCCGCTCCAGCATCCTCTAGCGATACTACTTTTGAAATGACTGCTTCTACAGGAAATTTGCCCGCTTCTAAATAAGCAATGACTTCTGGAAATTCATCGGTACAATTTCTTGATCCTAATATTTCAATTTCCTTTCGAACAAAAATACCCGAATTAAATTCCACTGCAGATTTTGCATAGCCAATGCAAACCACTCTCCCAGTATAAGCTACTTCATCGACAGCAGCTCGATAAGTAATTGCATTTCCTACTGCTTCAATAATTACATCTGGGCCATCGCCGTCAGTGATCCGCATCAGCGCTTCATGTAAATTTTCATTGTTGGTATTAATAGTATGTGCTACTCCAATCTTTTTTGCAATCTCCATTTTAGCATCATCGATATCTATTGCAATTACTTCTGCACCTCTATTGACAGCAGAAGCAATCGCTCCCATTCCAACAATACCACAACCAATCACTGCTACCTTGTCTTTACTGCTCACTCTA
>Ga0222712_10000133_pt1 | contig 102495 bp, 115 predicted proteins | sample C33_657DmetaG_FD_165043 | JGI IMG/M metagenome (GOLD analysis project Ga0222712, IMG submission 165043) | Estuarine water microbial communities from San Francisco Bay, California, United States - C33_657D | ecosystem: Environmental > Aquatic > Marine > Unclassified | place: USA: California... | reverse complement strand
TGTAGGTGTAAAGAAAGTAGAAAAAAGAAACGGAAGTGTAGATGACTTTGATGTACAGAAAATAGCATTGGCAATAGAAAGGTGCTTTAAGAATGGCCTTCAAAGCACAGATGAAGAAGCTCAGGTGGCCGGTATTAAAGTGTCAAAGGCAGTTGTCAATATTCTTAATAAAAAAAGCGACGAAGAGGTCATAGGGGTAGAGTCCTTGCAGCGTCTTGTAATTCAGCAGCTTTGGGCTTTGGGCCACTTTGAAGCAGCAGAGCAATATACTCTGTTTAAAGAAAAAAGAAGGCAGGAAAGAATAGCTCACCCGGTTGACGCTGAGCTTAGAAAATTAGTCGAAGAAGATTCTATATACTTTCCATCTGCTCTTCAGTATTACCAGTTCATTAGTAAGTTCTCCAAGTGGAACGAAACTCTAGGCAGAAGAGAAACATGGGGAGAGTGTGTTAACCGAGTAATGGACTTCTTTACCAAGCAGGCGTTTGGTGAAAAGCTTACTAAGCCAGAAATAAAAGAGCTTAAAGAATCTCTTCTTAGAATGGACGCCACTCCAGCCATGCGAGTTATTCAAATGGCAGGGCCTGCGCTAGACCGATGCCATGTAGGAGTTTACAACTGCAGCTACATGCCTCTTTGTGATATTAGGTCTTTTAGTGAGCTGCTGTATATTCTTATGCAGGGTACTGGGGCCGGGTTCTCGGTAGAGCGAAAGTATGTCGAACAACTTCCAGCTGTAAGAAGGCAGATAGGAAAGCCTGCAGCAAAAATGGGTGTCATGGACACCACCGAAGGTTGGTGCGATGCTCTGTTCGCAGGAATGGATGCTTGGTTCAACGGTAAAGACATAGAGTTTGATTTTAGTAAAGTAAGACCTGCAGGGGCTAGGCTAAGCATCAAAGGCGGAAGAGCTAGCGGGCCTGGGCCTCTAAAAGACTTACTTCAATTTGCTAGGACTCTTATTCTGTCTAGACAGGGTAAGTCATTATCGGACATAGACTGCCATGACTTAGCATGCATGACCGGTAAAATAGTTCAGGTAGGCGGAGTTCGCAGAGCTAGTGAGATATCCCTCAGCGACCTTGACTCTACAGATATGAGAGGAGCAAAGTCAGGAGCTTGGTGGCAGAACTCTATTCATAGGTCTATGGCTAACAACTCTGCTGTCTATAACGTTAAGCCTAACGCTATAGACTTTATGGAAGAGTGGCTCTCTTTAGCAAAGAGCGGCTCTGGAGAAAGAGGCATCTTCAATAGAGACGGTGTTCTTAGAAGCCTTCCTGAGAGAAGGCAAGCTAGAGACTTTGGAACAAACCCTTGCGCAGAAATTATTCTAAGACCATACCAGTTCTGTAATCTATCTATAGTCATAGCTAGAGAGAACGACACAGTTGAGAGTCTTAAGCGTAAGGTAAAAGTAGCGGCTATTTTTGGCACTATGCAAAGCTGCCTTACTGACTTCAAATACATTCGCAGAGAATGGAAAGACAATTGCCAAGAAGAAAGATTGCTAGGAGTGGACATCACAGGGCAGATGGACTGCCCTCTTCTAAGGCCAGGTGCGGAAGGCAGAGAAGAACTTCTTAAAAAGCTAAGAGCCATCGTAGGAAAGACTAACGCTGAGTACGCTGAAAGGTTTGGCATAAATAGGTCTACTTCAGATACCTGTGTAAAGCCTTCTGGAAATAGCTCGGTTATGTTTGGCTGCTCTTCTGGTATACATGCCAGGTTTGCATCCCACTACATTCGTAGAGTGAGGGAGCGCGCGGATAGCCCTGTAGCTCATATGTTGGTTGACGCAGGAGTGCCTTGGATTCAAGCTCCTGAAGATCCTTCGCTTATATGTTTTGAGTTTCCTTGCGCTGCTCCAGCAGGGGCTGTAACAAAAGATGATCAAACAGCTATTGATCAATTAGACAACTGGCTATGTTGGAAAAAGAACTGGGCAGAGCATTCTGTATCGGCAACTATCTATGTGGAGCCAGAAGAATGGCTTTCTACAGGTTACTGGGTCTACACAAATTTCGATGCTATATCAGGACTTAGCTTTCTTCCTAGAGATAACGGCACTTACACCGGAACTCCTTACGAAGAGATAACTGAAGCGGAGTACAACAGCCGAGTGGAGACGTTTCCAAAAGTAGACTGGGCTAAGCTCTCTAGGTATGAGAAGACCGACCATACCGAGTCGTCTCAGACCTATGCTTGCACTAGCGGGGCCTGCGAACTGTAATGTCTGATAGCTAAAAAAAGAACCTCCATGTCCCGAAGGACTGGAGGTTCTTTTTACATACCCAGGGCGACCCTGAGTATGCAGATCCCGACGTATGCGGGCAAAACCATTGTGGCCGCGCATAGGCCATATAGGATCACCTGTTCAATTTTCACGTGTCACCTCTCTCTAAATAAGCTTAATGTAGATAGCCCCACACACAGATATGTGTGATTGCTACCTATTCATCTTATTATGACACTCTTATGGGTTGAATTAAGGGGTACCTAATAGCTAAAAAAAATCACCTCCATGTTCCTAAGAACTGGAGGTGATTTGTTTTAATCCGGCAGGTAAGCCTGCCGGGGAAACTTGACGCCTTGGCGGCCGAGTTCCAGGCAACCTGCCTGGATTTGGCGCATAAACGCGCCTGTCCGGCTCAGGGCCGGAACCCATCTGCGATCAGATGGGTCATCTAGCAGATCTGCCATCTCCGGGCCTTTTAATCCCGGAAAAAGTAATGGCATCATCACCGTCCAGGCCGTCGCGGCGGCCGCGTCGGTGAACATAGCCGTCGGAGCCTTCCCCGACGACTTTTTGAAAGACTCTTTGAAAGAGTCTTTGAAAGAGTCCCTAAAGGACTCGTAAACCTCTCCCTTACACAGGGAGAGGTCTGCCCCTTTGTAGAAGGCAGCTTTTGCAGCTGCCTTCTCGGACATGTCTGCCGGTGGAGCAGGCATGGCAGCTATCGCCAGCATAAGTATCCACATAATAGTGGTACTCCTTTCCGTGTAGACGCTACAGCGGTGCAAAAACTCCATGAGCTTCTGAACACTACCGCATACACCTAATTATGCCGCAATTATGGGCTGGATTAAGCCCTATTCGTCAAGGGGACGGTTTAAGTACATATCACAAATAAAGCCTATAGATAGGCCCTTCTTTAACTTAGTCTCCAGAGTAGTTCTGCTTATGCCTAAATGCTTAGCCCAGTCAGTAATCGTCATACTCTTGTCTCTGTAAGAGTGAAGAATAGGGTTAGCAATTATGTAGGCTATTGGGTTTTCTGCTATCTCGTCTCCGGTATAGCCCTGATTAAAAAGGCGCATGGCTTTGTCGTAGTTAAGTTTAAGAAGAGTAACCAGTCCTCTAAGTCTCATTTTTTTAGAGTTGTACACTACAAATCTAGCCTTGCTTTTTAACCTTCCTTGAGTCAAGGACTCCTCTAAGCTATGGCCTCTACCAAGCCGAGTACTCACTGTTTCATAGTTTACGTTGAGGTCTTTACAGAGTACGGACAAAGGAAGCTCCTTGCCTTTATACTTTACTAACTTATTATTGGTCTTATTAAGGGCTTGAAGAGGAATTTTAAGCCAAGCTATATTGCCAGACAAGTACCCTAAAGCATTGTCTATTCTCTCTATGCTGTATTCAGCTTTAGGCTCAGGGCATTCTCCTATTTCATTTAGGAAGTTTAAAAAGCTATACCTGAACAGGTCATCCACGGTTAAACCTTTAGCTCCATAGTTTGAGTATCTGTGATGGTTAGGGTTATAACACTTGGCCATTGTCCTTTGCCATGTCTTATACTCTTTCCAGAACCGTCCCCCTTTAGTGCTTGATCCTCGTACATCTTTAGATGTGAATCTCACTTCCATTAGATATCCTCCTGATAGCTAAAAAAAAGCCAGGTCATTTCAACCTGGCTAGAGATCATGGATTCTACCATGATCTCCGCACAGTGATAGACAAGTCCACCTTGTCTATCACTTTGTCGTCCCACGGATTGACCGTGGTACGATACGTGGTCTCCACAGAATTGGAGACCTTCTGACAACATCTGCACCCAGTGCAGAAGTAGGCCATGGCAAGCGCCCAGGCCAAAATCGATATCCTCATCATAATGCACTCCTTTGCTAAGAGGTAAAAATGAACCCTCATGGTTCACCTAATTATGACCCTATTTGGCGATGAATTAAGCTAACCCTGCGTATCCATATAGGGGATAAAATAGTACATTATTACGAAACCTATATGGAGTCGAGAATATGCAAAGATTTGTAGATACTGTAACTTCCCTTATGTGCCCGCCTGTATTGAAGAGAAACCCAGCTTCGTGGCTAAAGGACCCAGCCCTTATAGAAATGTATACGGGCACTGAAGGAGCTCATAATAGCCCAGACCCAGTAGAGTGCTGGATGTTGTATAACCTAGCCAAGCTAGCGCCAAATAATGTTTTAGAGATAGGGTCGTGGAGAGGGAGAAGCTCGGCTTTTCTGGCTAAAGGTATTAAAGACAGTAAAGACGCTCACACGAATAAAGAAAGAAGATTGTCGTGCCTTGACTGGTTTGTAGGAGATAAGACCGGAGGGTCTTCTCCAGATAAGTTTATTATGCTTAAGTCTCTGATTAAATTTGATGTTAATGCCTTCGTAGATATCTATGACCAGAACATGCTAGAGTTTGATTTCGCAGGTAAGGCACAAAACGTAGACCTAGTCTTCTACGACGCTGATCACAATACAGAACCAACTAAGGCAGTTCTTAATGCTATACACCCAGTTCTTAATCCTGGGTGTATAGTCACGATGCATGACGCTAACTGGGATATGACTAGAAAAGCCATCTACGACCTAAGCGAAAAGTACAAGCACATAGGCACTCTCAACGTTTGGGAAGGGTTTGCTATACTTACAAAGATATAGGCCTACCCGTCCCAGCCTACCCACGGCTCAGTAACACCTTGAAAGTCTGTAGACAACCTATAGGAATCACTGTCGAAGTGTTCGGTAGACGTTTCAAATATAACAGAGTCCTCTACCCCATAGAACTGGTGCACGCTTCCTGGCTTAATGTGCCAAGCCTGCCCTGGGTAAAGAGTTTCCTGTGACTTAGGCACTTCAAAGTCTACACTACCTACTGCGATAGTAGTGGCTTCGCTCTGCTCAGCGTAAACTATTATCACCTTCCCAGAGAGGACCACAAAGGTTTCCTCTTTGAGCTTGTGATAATGAAAGCTGCAGAACATGCCTTTGTTTATATGCAAAAACTTACCGCAGTACTTATTCGTGTTTACTACCCATATCTCCCTGCCCCATGACTTAGGTACATAAGTCATGGAGGTTACTAGTCCGCTGTCCATTTGATTACCTTTTCCTTTCTTCATCCTTGATCGCTGTAATTATAGACAGCAGTGAAGGATGCCGTACGATCATACTTTCATCAAACCTTACATACCCTACGCAGTCTAGATTTTCAAGGCAATTAGCAAAACTCTCCAAAGAGTTCTTGAATTTAAGATCACTCTGGTCAGGATCACCGCATATGATGAGCTTGCCGTTTTTACCTAGCCTAGTGATGAATAGCTTAAGCTGCTCCCATGTGCAGTTCTGTGCTTCATCAAGAATAGCGACACAGTCATCAAAGGTTCTTCCTCTCATCACTGCCAGAGGGACAATTTCCATAGATTTCATCACTTCCTGAGGGTTAGTTGTGGTTATGCGTCGAAGCACATCTTCGATAGGAGCTACCCACGGGGCTAGCTTTTGATTAATGTCGCCTGGAAGAAAGCCTAGTTTCTCTCCGCACTCAACCATGGGTCTTGATAGAATCATTCTACGGCATTTTCCATTTAGATATGTAGATAGCGCTAACTTTACTGCCTGATGTGTTTTGCCTGTTCCTGCAGGCCCTAAAAGAAATATTACGTCCTTCTTATTAAATATTCTCTCTGACTCTCGCTGTGCCTCATTTATGGGTAAAAGTACGGGGTTAAGGTCCTTAGGCAATTTAGCCATTGTTACTCCGACCGGGTATTAACCCGGCTATGGGTTACACCGAACTACCGCCGTGGAGACGTCTCCACTTTACTACTTTCCTTTTAATTTGGTTAAAGGCTTTTTACCCGGGCCTTTATTACCTGTAGGCTTGGTCGCGGGTCTTTTGTTCAAATCTCTTTTAGCTATAGCGTCTATCATTTTTTTCATTAAGATGTCGGAATTTTCTTTAGATAGATTGGCTGCGTTTGCTGCGGCTTGAACCGCCGCTGTGGCTGCCGCTATTCCCCTTGTGTTAGCGGCCGCATCTGTTCCGTATGTAAATGTTGCATTGGCTATAAAGCCAGGGGATGCTGCCGTAGAGCCAGCGGAAGCAAACGGGCAGCCTATTCCTGCAGAAACCCCAGACCCCTCGACGACGAAGGGGGGTACAGCAGCAAAGGCCGCCTCTGGGCTAAGGGGGCTATTGCTGACCGCGTAGGAGGCATAGGATTTAGAGTAGGGGTTGTGGAGATACACCAAACTCGGGAAAGCGGCAATGCCTGCGTAGTAGGCTCGAGAATGGCTTGCAGGATTGGGAAAGGCAGCCCTATAAGCTCTGCACTGCGCAGTGCCTGTAAGCTCGCCGTCATCTAAACATCTCCCAGTCAGCAGAGTCTGCTGTATGCACCAGTCTAAGTTTGCCTGCCGCTGTGCACTATCTTTAAGGTTCTGCACCTGTTCTTTGCTGTAGGCCATCTCTATTACCCCTTGTCTATATAGTTATAAAGGTGAAGACGTCTCCACTTTACTTCTTTCCCTTTAATGGTGTTATCTTTCTTCTTTTAAGATCAGCATCTTTTATGGCTTTAATCACGTCAGCCATTAGCTGATCTGATTGAGCCTTATTAAGATTAGAAGCCTTAGATGCTGCCTGTACTGCTTTTATAAAAGCTGCTTTGCCTCTCTCGTTAGCTCGCGCATCAGTGCCAGGTTTAAAAGAAGCACTAGACAGAAAAGGTACAGATACTGTGGTTCCCACTCTTTTAACTATAGAAGGCGGAGGAGTAGGAGTAGTAGGAGGGCTGGTTGGAGTGGTAGGAGTATTAGGAGGAGCCGTAGGCGTAGTAGGAGGATTGTCAGGAGTATTAGGCATTACTGGATCGTCTAGTACTATGGTTGGACCCGTATCTTGGTTCAGCACTAAAGAAAGTACAGACAACCCTATCTTAGGCGGTATAGTTTCAAACGTGCCACCGATTACAAAATGCATACTGTATCTATCGGACTTTTCTACAACCGCCCCGCTAGAGGACGTTAGCCGAACGCCGCCAGCAAATGATGAAATATTAAGGCTGCCCGTTCCCCAATTAGGCGTTCTACCACCATCGCTTACTAGAAATGCTTTAGCCCCGTAGTGCAGCGTTCCTATTTTCTCTAAGTAATAGGTGCCATTTACTTTAGACCAGGGCCCAAAAGCTGGTCCAGTCAAGTCTGTAATACCCGATACAGTTATAGTGTCGCCTGCTCTAAAGAGTAAGCCATTTGTTCCTATGTTCGTACTGACGTCATAGTCATTATAAAACATTCCCATGTAACTACCCTCGATTAGAGTACGTCTATTGGTTTAGTTTCTTTACTGGGTTCTTCTTAACCACGGTAGGAGCTTTGAGTGCAGTTAAGCTACTCTTCTTCACAAGCATGGCCTTGTCTATAGCTTCATAGACTGTAGCCAGTAACTGAGCATCCTGCTCTTTAGTAAGCTTAGAAGCAACCGAAGCTTTTTTTACTAAAGTTATGAAAGCGGCTTTACCCTTCGCGTTAGCGGCTGCACTTATTCCTGGCTTGAACGATGCACTAGTTAAAAAGGGTATGGATACAGTAGTGCCGGATACTTTAACAGTAGGTGCAGGCTTAGTAGGCGTAGCTGTGGGTGTAGTAACTACTACAGGCTTGGTAGGAGTAGTCTGTACTGGAGCGATATAAGGGTCCTTATAATCTACTGGATCGTCTAGCCTTATAATTGGGTTGTCATCTGGTTTTACTTCAGGCATGCTAGGAACTACAACCAAGTCAGGAATACTAGCCTCTGGAGGAAGCAAAGTTACAGAGTAATCAAGGCGTGCAACTCCAGTCCATGTGCCATATGGAAGACCTGATTGCACTATTTGTACGCCATTTTTTGAACTAAGTGATTGCCCTGCTGAAAAAGGTAAAGCTAGTGAGCGCGTAGAGGTAGTGGCCCCTACGCTCCACTGAATCCACCCATAATCAGGTTCTACATAAAGTCCAAGCTCCGTAGTAATTCCTCTTATTATGTAACTCCCATTAATTTGTCCCCAGTCTCTAATTGTCGGGCTGATTGTAAAATTATTGAGCGTAATTACATCTCCCGTTTTAAATTTTAATCCGTTAGACCCGGTGATAGTTGGGATGGTGTACTGTACATTAACCGATGGACGGTTATACAGGAGTATGACTTTTTTAGTGTTACTTGAATATGGTGGAGGCGGGGCTGGAATAGTTGGGTCGTCCCCATAAGACTGTAAAGATTTGATTACGTCTTCTAAAATACCAGCCCTCACAAGAGAACCGTTCATCATTTCATTAGGCATGGTAAAAACTGGAAGGGTATTAAAGGTAGTTATGGTTCCCACGGTTGTGCAGCCGTCAAAAGTACAATTATATATTTGACTTAAAATACTGGCTAAAGTGCCTGCCTGCTCTACTCTGCTTTTGTATTCCCATTTTTTAATAGAGTAGAGTAATGAGCTTTTTTGAATTGTGATGAAGTCTTTATACTGCGCTGAAAGGCTAGCTTTTTCAGCGCTGGTAAAATCTGTTATAAACCCAGGCGGTATAGCGTATGCCATTTGAATCACCTCATATTAGTTACAACGGTCTTAAAATACAGCCATAGCCGCAATAAACTTGCCTAGTTACAGGTTTTGGAGCAGCCGGCGCCCCTTTCACAGGAGAGACAGGTGCTTTGACCGCAGCAGCAGCTGCCTTACTAGCAGCAAGGGCGTTAGCTATAGCAATTCCGGCGTCCTCAGGTTCAGGGCCAGAAGACGCAGATGAAACTCTTTTTGGTTTTCTAGTAGCTTTAGAAGAAGGCCTAGCGGCAGGCGGCTTAGGGTCAGTCGGTGTAACCTTCTCTTTGACTGGCGTATTGGGCTTAGGGGCAGGGGGAGGAGGCGGATAAACAGCAGCGGCTCCAGCCTGGCGTGCAGCCTCAATACCTTTAGCTGACCGGTCTTTAAGGTACACTGGAACAAAAGCAGCCCTATAGGTAACGCACAAAGCAGATTTAGAAAACTCTGGCTGATTGCTGTTTCCTTCGCAAGCGATTAAATCTGGGGAGCCCCCAGCGCCTGAACCAGCGTCTTGAACTAACGATGTTACGTTAGTCTTAGCCGCCTGTGCTGCTGCAATACTATTTCTTTTAGCCTGCTCAGCTATACTTATAGCGGTGTTGGCTTCTCTATTTAACTTGTTCTGCCAAGCAGTTGCGTTAGCTCTTACTCCCTCCTGTATTTGATTTTGAATAGCCTGGTATTGCTGAAGGCATTGTTGATTAGCTGGAGAATTAAAACCTGGAGGCAGCATGGTGCCGTAACCATTACCGTAGTTTTTACCTGCAGTGTAATTTGATGTCCGCCCTTCGCCAAGCAGACCGTAGCTTTCTTGAATACAAGTAGGGGCCTGAGCCTGAAGATATGTAGGCCCGCTATACTGCTTAGGGTCTACAGGTGTGCATGGGTCTAGTGAAAGTAGCTTAGGGTCGCCGCAATTAAGCATTTGATTTACTCCTTATATCTTGGATTCATAATTATTCTCCTACTTTTGTTGGTTTGTCTTCAAAAAGAATCATAGAGATAGCCTCTACGAAAGACTCTGTTACAGGCCTCTCATTCTTCCATATTGCTAAACCAAATCTTCTGTAAGGTCTTCCGGTCTTATCCTTATCGTGCCACCGGTCTTCAAAGTCTTGCCAAGGTATGTAGCCCCTAGCGTCATCAAGAGCTGGGTCTTCGAAGTAAACATTCTTTGCGTCGTAGTCTATTGCTATAACGTAGTGGCCGCTATCTCCGGCTAACTCAGCAGGAGTAGAGGCCCAGGCCTGAACGGCAATGATTACTGGATGCCCTTCTTCTAAATAATACTTAAGCTCCTGATTGGTCATGCGCTCATGCCACACGGTGTTGTAGCCTCTTGCCTTAGCTGCTTTGCTAAGCTCCATAGGGCTAGTGCCGTCGATAGGGTCTGATTTTAATTCAGCAGCAAGAACAGATTCATCAATGAACTCTCCCCAATAGCCCAGAATGGCGCTAAGGGCAGCAGGCCCACAGGTGTAGCACGATTTTTGACGAGCGTCAGGGAGTGGTATTCTGTTTCCTCGCAGGGTCCTAGTCATAGGTGCTCCTTGCGTTAGGCGTTTAAGTTTAAAGGGTCAGTCGGTCTACTATCTATCATATCCCAACTAACGCACGCAAGGAACTATTAAAGAGGCATTTGATGTAAGTGGTTTATTAGTCAGAGCTTATGATCATATCCCAGAAGGGCTTATTGGCTGGAAGAGAGGGCTTTTCTCTTCCTAAAGAAGTATTATCTTGGCTTCGAATATCCGAGTTGCGCCAAGTCCAGCACTCACCTGTATCGTCTTGGAATACTACCCACATTAGGTCGTGTTCTTGGCTGTAATCGATAACTACGTGCGCCATTCCTTTTCCCTTTATAGTTATCACTGGAATAGGGGGATTAAGCTGTAAAAGCATGGCAACTCCTTTGGAGACGTCTCCACTCTATCTATTACGGCTGAACTGTGTTTAGGATCATCCTGACTGTGCAGAAGAAACTCGTTTAGCCCTGAGTACAGGCTTTCTAGGTACTCGGGGGGCTGGCTTTGGCCTAGGTAGTCTAGCCCTAGGCGTACGCGCCGGCTGTGCAAGGGCTCTGGCTACACCTGGGGCTGCCCTAGCTCCTGTAGCAGAGGACTGGCCCCTTTCTCTAGCTATTTCATCAAAGGTTACTCTAGTGCTTTCAAGGGTTCTGTTATTCTCATAATCGTTGCTAGCTTTAAGGCAACCCTCCTGTATAGCTGTAGCTTCCTTTTGAGGTTTATTCATAATTACCGTAGGATCTGCAATATAGCTACAGGCGTCACGTCGAGCATTTTCAAGGGCTGTATTGCTAGCCCTACGGCGCGCCAGTATAGCCTGCTCAGCGGCAAGGTCCGCTGCCTTATTATCAGCAGCAGCTTTAGCCTTAGCCGTATCATCCAGGTACTTTGTAAGCGCAGTGTTAGCATCTGCTTTCGCTTGGACGTAACGGTTGTAGTCTTGACAGTCGTTTTTGACTGTTTCTACTTTCCTACACCCTGCATAACCGAAACGGCTAAGCTTATCCGGGTCATTATTGCATAAATCAGTAATTATCTGCCTGGTATCAGGGCATGGGCTAGCCGTAAGAAGGTTAAGCCCCTGTATTCGCTCCCATAGACCTTGTGCTCTTGGGTCATTACTAAATACTGCCATAGTATTACCTCCTAGGTTGCTGTGACGCTAGCCCTTGCTGGAAGTTCTGATCTAAAGCGCTTCCGGTTCCTTTATTCTTATTACCACCACCCATGTACTTATGAATACCATAAAGACCTAAGCCCCCTAGGGCTGCAGCTCCTAAGTACTTGGCCCATGGATTAGAGTTCATCCAATTAACTGCTGGAAGGGCGTAGCCGGCCGTTTGCCTCTCGGCATCAAACTTGGCTACTCCGTTATATGCCCCCTGCTGAACTCCTTGTACTGCATTATTCACGCCTGCACCTACTGCATTGACTGCAGGGCGGGCTCCTGGTACTGCGTTGATAGCGGTGTTTGCTAAACTGCCTACGCCAGTGACGGTGTTATTAAGTGCGGTAAATGCGTTATTCTTAACTCCTTTTATCTGATTTTTAAGAAACGTAGACTTGCCCGCATGTAAGGTACCGTCCAAAAATCCGTCTGGCTTCTTGCCCATATAAGCATCTACGCCGTAATCTATTGCCTTATCGACACCGCCTGACGTGTTTCGGTTCCACCACTCACCCACGTCTTTGTAAGCTTTGGGAATATCAGGCCTTCCAGCCATCTGTTTAAGATTTTCGTGTGCTTTAGAGTCAAACAAAGCTTGGACCCCAGTATTTACCCCATTAACAACGCCTGAGGCTATAGGGCTACCAGGAAATAAAGGTTTTGAAGTGTTTGACTTAGGTGCAGTATTGGCAGCTGGCTGAATAGGTGCAGCCGGTGCAGTAGGAGCAGCTGGTGTAAACGTGGCACCTAGTTGGACTTTACCCTGCTCGATAGTTCCTTCAGAGGTTCCAGAAGCGCCATTTGCGCCGGCTGCATTGGATACTTGTCGGCCTTTAGCTTTAAGATCGGCTATTTTTTGTTTACCTCGCCCGAATGCTTTTTGGAAAGGAGTCATAGGCGGAGGGTTCTCATTCACCGGGGCAACTGGAGCAGGCGGAACATCTGGAACAGGAGGAACAGCTGGAGCAGTGGCTGCGGGCTCGGGGGGAGTTACCTCTGCGGCTGCATTGTTGTTAATAGATGGCGGAGGTGAACTTTTAGGCGCTGAGCCTCCAGATCTTCTATTTAGTATATTTCTAATTGGACCGGCGCTAGATTTTGCAAACTGAGGAAAAGCACTTGAAGCACCAGGAATAGCATTACCAATAGACTTAAACATCCCGCCTGCTGTTTGCCCTAAGTCTGTTGCTATCGCTGCGCCTCCTTGAGCGGCCCCTGCTGCCTCGCCTGAAAGATTTCCCACTGATTTAGCTGCTCCGGTGGCAGTGTCAGAGATGCCTTTTGCAGAAAGCCAGTTCTTAGCATTTCCCCATGCTCCTGCTTGAGCTTTGACTCCTTCCCCTACTCTAGCAGTCTCACCTTTAAGCTTATTCATTTCAGGAGCCGCAGCGTTATAAAGGTTTGTTCCAGCATTAATAAAAGGCTGAACAGCCCCCATTGCGGAGTTTGCAGGGCTATAGCCTTGAGATGTAGGTAACTTAGTTTTGGGTTTTGAACTAGGAGAAGGGCCACCAAGCGTATTACCTGACGGAGGGCCACCAGCTAACTTGATTCCTCTGTTATTGACATCCTGGCCAAATACCTCTTTGGTAGCCCGCATCAAAGCGTTTCTAGCTGCGCCCTTTGGAGACACGAACTTATTTCCCCCTCTATGCCCCATTCTTGCCGGCATAGGCTTAGCTTTCTGCATTCCTTCAGAAGGGTCTGGGTCTACCGCTGACTCCTCTATATCGCCTGAGCCTCTACCTGGGCTAGTAATTACAGAAGATAGCTTTGAAAGAAGGGATTTAGCTGCTGCCTCTTTGATAGGAGAAGGGGCTGCCCACAAAGCGCACAAAGCTTTAACATCATTAAGACCGTTAGCCTTCTTCTCTGTTTGATCTTCTACGTGTTCTGGAAGTTTCTTCTTACCTGTTGCAGTAGACCACTCATCGCAATCCCATGAGCCTGCCTGGCCTTTGCCTTTAAGAAGGTAGCATAACTTGCGCTGGGAATCTGATTTAAAGGGCATGCCTAAGCTCCTAGTTTGAACGTATAGTATTATAGTTTAACAGGAGCCTTCGACGGAAGCTATATATTCGTGCAGAGTATTAACCTTTACGCCAATACTCAACTTCTTCACCTCTAGGGCCCGCGTATTTGCCAGCCATAGTAAACCCAGACGAAGCCAATGTTCCAGCAACGTCACAGGTTACATCTGTATGTTTAGACTTCAATATGCCGTTACTAGCGTTAACCGGGTAACGAATGACTAGAAGCCCTTCAGCTGCGCAAGAGTCCATTGAGAACTGTAGGTATTCTATAGGATTATGAGCCTTGTGTATTATGGCTAGAGCAAGCACGATGTCGTACTTGTTAATTACTGGCTTTTTTACCTTGTCATCAAGATTGGCTAGTATAAAAGACACGTTAGAGTAGTTCTTGCATAACTCTACAGCATCGTTTACAAACTCTTTAATAACCTCTATACCTAGCACCAAGCTTGCGCCAGCTTTTGCAAACTCTCTAGATATTAGGCCTTCGGCGCACCCAAGATCTAATACTGTTTTTCCCTTAGCTAATTCTAAGGCTTGCTTTAGCCCTAGCATCTGCTCTTCTAAAGACCTATGCCCTGAGTTATCATTTTTTCCAGCTTTAAACCATCCGGCCATAATAGTTTTACATCCTGTAAAGTGTGAATTAATCTATAAGCTCTCTTACATACTTACACATATCGGCTCTGTACAACTCTAGGTCTGAGAACTCCGTGTAGGCCATATCCTGATACCATTTTAGGACTTCTTCGCTACTTGCGTAGTACAAATTATCTACGTTTGATAAATTTGTGTTTCCCAGTGGAGCAGCAAAGCTAGAAGGGCTACACACGCAAGGTATGCCTAAGTTAATAAGCTCAAACACACTTGTACTGTTGTCTATTACCGTGCAGTAACATTCATCCTGTATGGTGCTGAGAGGTCGCTTATTATCCATTATAGCTATACCGTACTCGGCGCATATATCCGCGTTTTTCTCGGTGCTAAATGGATGAGGCTTAAAAGCAACGGCTCTATCCGACGTTTCTCGAATAGCGTGATATGATTCGCTTATATATTCCCTCACTGACCTATAGCTATGCGTTGGATCACCTTCTAAGCCCCCAATGATTAGAATATACCCGTCTTGGTTGTTACGCCATTTGTGGTTATACACATTGGTTATGGGGTAGTAACTTTTTTCTTTTGCGATGGTAGCTATAAACCTATCTAACTTAATAGGCCTGCTATCGGGAGTAAGATCAGGGTTGCACCACTTAGCCTTATCGTAACACCAGTGATTAAGCCCTAGGCGACTGTATAAAGGAAAGTGGTCTAGGTAATTCTTTGACACCTTTGAGAAGTTAGCTCTAAGCCTACTAAGAGTGCCAGACTCTAAGACTATTAGCTTTTTACCGTGAGCGGAAGCGAACCCTGCAGCCATGGAATTAATATAATTCTTTATAGTAAGCATTATGTTTTTATTAAAGATGGTTGCCGGGTCATAAACTCTATAAGGAGCAGTAGACCCAAAGGTAGACTGAATGCAATAGACGTCGGCTTGGCTCATCTTGGCCATATCTTCAAATGTTAAAAAAGTGTGCCGGTTAAGTTGATCTTTTAAAGTCTTGGCTTCGTGTAGGCCCGGGGCTAGCTCTACCTGCTTGTAGGACGCTGCAGGAGTGCAGTAAGCGTTGGCGCACACATGAATAGCCTCTAAGTCGTGAGTTCCTCCGTTAACTAGTATATTTCTATAGAGTTTTTTAAACCCCTGCACATCTCCTGCAAACGTAGTAAGCCCGCCTATAAACGCTATCTTCTTCTTGATACCCATGGTTATGTCTTTTCTGCTAGTTACTAGCAAGTAAGTATGAAATCCCCAGCCATCTCTGCTTTAAGTACATAGCCCATATCTTTAAGAAAGGATACAGCGGCTGTGTCGCTTAGCCCATAAGCTCCGCCGTGCCCTGGCTTCTGCTCCACTATGATAGCAGGCCTGCACCTTAGTATAGTTTCTACGCCGCCTTCAATAACAAACAGCTCATAGCCTTCGCAATCAATCTTAATAAGGTCAACGTCGTTTAGGTTAAAACTATCTAGTGTCTTCATAGGAATATTCCCTTCGCCCCCTACTCGAGTATCTCCACTGCTTGTTTTCTCGGTGATCATTGAGACGCTGCCCTCTACTGAGCCTAGCGCGCAGGAGTGTAGAGTAACGTTCGAGCGTGTAGCTAATACGTTCTTAGCAAAGCAATCTCTATGAGCTTGCACTGGCTCAAATGCGTCAACCTTCTTGAATTTGTGGGACAAATTAAACGACCATAAGCCTACGTGCCCGCCGATATCTATAGCGTTTCTAAACTGCTTACATGCAGCCATAGCCGCTACCTGCTTTTTACCTTGGTAGGCTTCTCTGTTGTTAAGAATAACAGATTGCTTCTTTTTTTTAACTTCCTCTAACCATTGAGGAAGATGTGATTCTTTATCTGGGAACCACCAGCCATTTGCCTTTTCCATAAAAATACCTTAAGTAAGCATGTCGTTTAAGTGATCAAGTACCATGTCTGGAGTTATGTCCTGCATGGCTTTTTTACAATGAGGGCATGGTAGCCTATTACCGCACGGCGTTCCACCCGTAAATATGTTTATGTGATCATCGTACCCAGTCTGCTTAGGCGAGATAAACCCACCAAACAAAACAATAGCCTTGCTACCGACAACTGCAGATGCGTGATGTAGTCCTCCTTCAGGAAGCACGCTAACGGCGGCGTGCTTTAGAAGAGCAATTGCAGTTCGAAAGTCTGGCGTGGTTGCGTACTGTACTTTGGGTAATAGCTTACTGCCATCCTTAACTATCTGCACCCAGTTGATATCCGGGGCTCGATTGATAAGGTTATTCCAGTTAGCCCAGCCCCAATCCTTATTAAGAGGAGCTTTTGACTTTAGGTTAGGCTCTATAAACACAGGAAGACTACCTAAAGATTTAGCTATATCTCTAGCAGTTACTAATTCTTTATTACTAAAGAAGATCTGCCCTCTCGTAGGAGTGCTGTCTTTCCATACGTACTTATGAGGAGTTATTTTAGATATGTAGCGCCTACCTGCCTCTGGACCAAGCACCTGAGTATTAGAGACATTTGAAGGTTCGCCTTCTCTAATCATGTAGGGGTTACGTAGAAACACCTCTGATTTTCTTATCTTATTCTTTTCTATCATCACCATGACTTTTAATTGATTCTTGACGTACAGGTCTCTCACTTCACCAGTAACCATCAAGTCATCGCCTAAGCCCATGACCAAGGACTCCTATTTATAACCTTTTTTAGAAAACACCATACCGTTGTTTTTAAAGAACTCGCGCTGCATTGTGCTTACCATTTTTGCAGTATTCGTAAGTGTTGGGTAAAACGTAAACCCATACCTACTAAACAAATCTACCCAGTAGTCAGCAGACTGGCAATTAACGTGGTGATGGCCTCGCTTACCTGGAGGAGCAAAGGTCATGAACACATAGTTAGCGGACTGCATTAGCTGCATATAATTGTCTTCAAACTTACTGTCCACATGCTCCACAAACTCACAAGACCATATCATATCTACTTGCTTATAGGTATAGGGGCCTTGAGTAAAGTCATGAAGAATAAACCAATCGTCTGTTCTCTTAAGCGTGAAGTCTCCGTCTATGCCGTAGGCTTCTATGCCTCTTGCTCTTGCGGCTTCTACCATTCCACCTGTGCCGCAGCCTACGTCTAATAGCGTATTAACGCCTAGCTTGTTCTTAGCATATAGAAGCAGGCCTACGTCCATGTGTGTTACGTTAGCGTGACCGCCGAGATGATTAGGCAACTTGCTGATTGAGTTCATGAGGAGAGTGCTTTCTAATTAATTGGTACGCCCGGATATAGACCAGGAGTCTGCACAGCAGGAGTTTTACTTAGTTTACGTTCAGACCTATCTTGCATAGCTCTTAGATGATTGTTCCAACCTAGGGAACCGATTATCTCAGGAATTGATCTAGTAGCTGCTACAGCGGCGGAACCGCCCATCCTAGCGTTAATAGAGCCAACCATATTATGAGGCGTGGCGTCAGGGTTATTGTTTATTCTTTCTACGTTATCTAAGTAACCCTTTAAATTGCCGCCTTGACTCAAGTGCTTAGTCAGCTCCAGGACCTCTCCTTTAAAGCCTTCGAACGGTCTGCTCTGCCGGCCGTCTGTGTATATGCCCATATCTTGCCAATGGTTCTTATTCGTCGCGTCCCTTCCTGCAGGCAGCGTATATTCATGGTATGGGGAACCGAGTTCTTGATACTGAGGGCGGTTGTGGGGGTCAGACCGTCCTGCATACGGATCCCCGGCAGACCCGCCTTCAGGTTTATTAGGGTCACTAGTAGCCGTAGCGTAATATCCTGGAGGGGTCATAACCACTTTATTTAAGTTCGTCTTAGTGCCAGGAGTCTTTAAATCATTAAACAGACTACCATAAGTTGCGGGCGTGCAGCCCCCTTGAGCGTTGCACGACTGCGCCATCAAAGTCGAAGGGTTCTGTCCTTTCATGAACGCAGGTAAATTCTCCCTGTATAGCGGAGATAGTGATATTCCTTTATTTCCTGGATTGTCAATCTCATAGCCTCCTTGCCCTTCAAGCCCTTTTTCGGCATAGCCCCCTCGCCCGTGGGCGGAAATCCTAAAATGTCCAGGGCCAGAATCTGCCCCAGGTGAAATGTTCGCTGCAGGATAACTACCTGGAGTATACTGCCCATCTAAGTTTGGGTTGTTTAAAGTTGAATTATCAAAGTGTAAAGTCCCCAGCCTCTGTGTTCCAGAAGGGTAGATATTGAGCAGCATACCTGGCTCGTCGGGAGTCGGTTTAGCAGGGCGATTACGATTAATCGTAGCGTCATTACCCCAGCCATCTTTTGGCTTTCCCTTTGACCAGGTATCCCACATAGCATTAAAATCTGTTCCAGGAGGCGGAGGAGGAGCCGGTAGCCCTGAGGGCGGTTTATAAGATGGTAGACTAATAGGTGGAATAACAGGAGAAGGGGTATCCTCGCCTTCTGTTATGCCAGCTGACTTATTAGTCTTCATCGCAGCATCACCTAAATCTTCGATAAGCTTTCTAATTTGAGGGAACATAGCAGGGGGTTGCTGGCCTTTAGGTCTAGGAGGTATAAGAGAATCTGAAATTCCTTTGCCTAGCCTAGAAGCTCCCTCTGACATCTCCTTTCTCAGCCATGGCTGCTCTACAGGATTTATAGGATTTGCTCTAGGGATTTTTGACTTGTCATCTGGGCTTGGAAGAGGGCGCCCAGCTGTATTGCCCATCTCATCGCCTTTTATAGCCCCTTTGCCTGTCTCCGTTATAAAGTTCTTGTCTTTTAAGCGGGCCTTGAAGGCGGCAGCATTGGCTGCGTTTTCACGAAGCTTGGCCGCGTCTTCGCGGCCTTTAAACACTAAGTCCCAAGCTGTTTCACCAAGGTTTGGCGTGTACTTGTCCATAACTTCTTTTAAAAAGTGAGGATTGCCCTTCAGCTCAAAAGGAAGCGGCAGTCTTCTAATGGCGCTAAGAGTATTAAGCCTGTCTTTGTTTCCCTGTGATAGTAAAGGGTCAGACAATCCTGAAGTATCAAGCGCAGTTTCTCCTTTATTCACCTTTAAGAATTCGTTTAAGTGCCTTTGATAAGCGGCTGCGTAATCCGGACCTGCTTTATCAGTATACTCAGCGGCGGCGGCGGCAGCAGCTCTAGCCGCAGCATCACTTAGCTGCGCACTAGGCGTAAATCCAAATGGGCCTTTTGGCCCTTCCTTAGAAGTGGAATAAGCGTTGAGGCCCTGGTGTAAAGCGTTACTAAGAATTTGCTTACCTACGTCCCAGCCTAAGTCCCTAGCAAAACTAACAGTAGCATTGTCTTTACCTATAATAGAAAATGGGACTTCTTTAAGCTCTGGGAACTTTATATTTTCGGCCCTTGGCGCTGAGCCTAAACTATCGCCCGTGCCTTTGCCTAAGAGCGTACCCGTGTCTGCGCTTGAACGTCTAGAATCCTTACCTATTCTAGGAAATCCTGCACCTCGGTATATGGTGTCCAGTATATCTTGAGGAGCCCTAGCTATGGCGTCATAGGTGGTCTTTATGCCTGGTATAGCTGCAGCTACTGCAGAAGTAACCCCTAACGCTGGAAGCCCGTATTTAACAGACGGCATAGCCTTTACTCCTTTAAGATTTGAAATATCCCAAAGGCTTCTAAGAGATTTACTAACGAAAGGCGCAGCTAGATAAGAAAAATCCATTGAGGTATTACCAAGAGGGGCTTCCTCAGGCAGTGGCTTATATTTGGCATCGCTAGGCTGGCCCTGCAACTGCCGCTGATAATCCCCTCGTTCATAGTCAGGCCCTGGGTGAAACTCTGGTGTGCCGGTATTGCTAGGCTTCAATGGGCTAAAACTAGTACTTGTGATACTAGGCTTAGGAGCAGTAGGTGCAAGCTTGGGCACAGCTTTGAGAGTAGAACTACCTGGCGGATAGAAATTCTGGGCGGGAATCTTTAGCTTTGGCTCTGGGTCTACTCCTACTTTGTCTGAGTACTTAAAGGTTTCTCCAGCGCTTTTAAGTAGGCTAGCCAGCTTACTTATGCCGCTCTCATTAGGAGCTAGGAAGCCTCTACCACCGCTAAGCGCCTTCATCAGTCTACGTTTCTGCGCTTCAGCCATATCGCTCAATGCTTCTTCTTCACTGCGAGTCCTTCGAGCTGGCATCATGCCCTCATACATCGGCCTAGTCCCTAATAGCTGCTCAGCCGCCCTGCTTGGTACTGTACCTTTTAGACCACGCTGATTGACCTGCAACCGAAACCTATCTGCTAGCTTCTGCTTAAAGTCATCATTGGAGTCAAGGGACGAGTCAGCTGGGTCATACATATTAGACATGCGATAAGCTAAATGGTGTATGGCGTTGAGCCGTTCAGTGTCTTTGTTTGTTAGCTTTACTGGTACCGAGGATTGAGGAATGTCCACAGGGGCAAACGTTACTGGATGTCCTGTCTTGGCCTGCACCCTAGAGCCTAGCTGATTAAACACTTCTTGTCTCTTAGCTTCATCACCGTCAAAGGACAACTCAACATCGCCTGTGTCTTCGTTGTTAACGCCTAAGCCTGGAAGGCCCTGCTCCTCTAATAAGGAGTGATACATCTTTCTAAGGCCTACGCCTTGTACCTTCTCACCTGAGGCTGTGTATACGCCGGCCAGCTTACTTACATCATTGCTCTCAGTAACTCTTTTCTTCTTACATCCCACGGGTATGTAGAACCCCAGTTGTGGAGACGTCTCCAATCCGTAGCTTCGTCGGATGGACTCTAGGTCATCGCTCTTAATAGAAATAGCCCATAGCTTTTCATACTCACCTGTTGCAGGCAGCTCAACTATGGGGCCAAGAGTGTAGTGATAAGAGTGCCCACGCTCAGTGATATGGCTAGTTCCGCCTAGCTTGTCTACTTCTTCCTTGGTCATGACCTTAATAGCAGACTCAGTCCTATTGTTACGCACTACGAACTCAGCCCCTGGCTCATCTAGGGCGTCAAAGACACCTTTGATAAGCGAAGAAGGCACAGTTAGTTCTAAGTTACCGCTAGGTCCTGCCTGCAGCCTACCAGCAAGAGCGTGAACCGAGGTGTGCTCTGCATTCTTGTTCATATACCCGTGAGACTGCCCGTACGTGAACATCTCAGCGTGAAGAGCCTTGAGCCACTCAGCGCCTTTAGTGATGCCTAATGATAGCGGGGGTATGGTCATTAAAACAACCTTATTGGTTTGGAAGTTTAGTAAATGGCTTTCCTACTGGCGGCTTATCGGAGAACTTCCAGCCCCACTGACGCATTGCATCATCAGCAGGGATAGATACAGGGGTGTAACCAGGCGGCATAGTATCATTTGGACGAATAGTTTTCATTGGGTCAAAGCTAGACGGCATGGGCGGCGTGGGTGGCTTGATTGACCCCTTCCTAGAGTTAGCAAATGAATTAGCAAATCTATCTCTAAACTGGGAGACGTTGTCTGGACCGATCGTCTTTGATGGGTCATAACCGGCCCATTCAGGACTTTTTGCAGCAGCAATAGGTCTAGGAGCTTGGGTCAACGGTGCACGGCTTAGGGGAACATTTGCCACGCGGCTGAAAGGCAGCATTGAAGCCACTGTTGAAATAGCTTTACCATCACTATCTTTTTGTTGAGCAGAGCGCTCGGCGGCTAACGTATTTGGTTTTAAATTAGCTATATCAGCATTGGATTGATCTCTACCATAGTGCTGCATTCTAGCCATGTCCCTGTTCTTTCCGGCTGGCCCTTCTTGAACTCCAGGTATAGGCACGTTACCTTGCAGCTGCTCATTAGCCCGGACCTGATTTGCGCTCAACTCGGCTGGTGCCCTTAAGCTTGGGTCGCCGTATTTTTTACCTGGAGCACCGTCGTAAAAGCGGTCTGCTTTTTTAACTAAGCTAGCTCTCTTTCCCATCATGGCCCCGAAGGCTGCTGCTTTCTGTAATCTGTTCATGGTTAGTACTCTTGTTTAATGATTATCCTTTACCCGCATCTTTTCGTTTAGGGACGGGCCGGCCCTGCATAATATTCTGTAACCCATGTTTTAAACCTCTAAAATCAGGTATTAAAGGTTCACCTGCCTTATTTGCGTTATTAATATATTTGCCGACGCCAATAGCCCCTTTTACAGCCATGTCAGGCAAGCTCTTAGGGCGCTGTAAATAGCCCGCCGCTAGAGACACGCCTAAAGCAGCCGGCTGAATAAACTCATGGTTAAGCTCACTACGAAGTATTCGTGGCGTTTCTAACGCAACCCCTGGATTGACCGGAGGTGGAGCAGGCTTCACAACCTTTTCTATTTCACCTATGCCAGGTTTCGTGCCTAAGTCGGCGCTCTTATTCATTACAGCGCCAAACATTTTTCCCATCATAGCCCCGAAGGCTGCTGCTTTTTGTAAACTACCCATACTTTTAGCTCCAGCTGTTTGTTTGTTCTTAACTTTTGCTTTTATAGTTTCTCTTAGCGCCTCTATTTGTCTAAGCGCCTCATCTTGTGGGACATTATACTCTCTTGAGTACGCTCTTGCATACTCGTTCATGTATTTCTGTACGGCTTTTTCATCACCTAGTGAATCCTTCTCCCCATATGACTTACCCCAAGACGAGCCTAAGCTAGCTCCTCCAACGGCGCCTAGAGCACCTCCTAATAACAGACCAAGCCCAGCGAACCTACCGGCTGCCCTAATGGATCCTCTAGAGTTTCCGAATGAATCACTCAAAAGTAACCCGCCAGCAAGGCCGGCAGCTCCTCCAGTGGCTGCGCCTAAAACTCCACCTATGTCTTTGCCCCAGTAACTGCCCAAACCCATGGGCCTAGTTCTAGCCGCTTGCTCTAAGGTTTTGACTAGAAGCTCTGGGTTCAGCTTAGACTTGGCAGCTCCAGTTAGAAGTCTGTCCTTGCCTTTTCTCCAAGCAGCGTGCTCCGTCCATAAGGTAGGCGCTAAGGCTTTGTACGTAGAAGCCATACCACGCCTCATGAAGCTATCTTTAGGATACTCGTTAAAGTCTATGGCGTGACCTAGTTCGTGCATCATGACGCCTGGGTTGCCTGATGGAAGCCAGACATTGTCTGCAGTTGTGTGATAGGCATCTCCGAACTCTTGCGAACCTTCAAACTTAGCACCTTCAAATGACTTAACGAGGTTACCTTCCTCATCTATGCTATACTCACCCTCTTCGTTCATGTTATCAACAACCTTGCCATACGGGTTGGTGAAGTTTCTCTTGTAAGACGCTGAGTTTCTAGGGTTTGCTCTAACTCTTGCGCCTATATCATTTAGCTTAGTACCATTGAGCTCAACTCTAGTGTTTGATAGAGCGCCGTGGCGGGCGCCTAGCTCCATAGCTTTAGCTAATGATGTAGCTGCGTCTAGCTTAATAGAAGAGGACATTCTATTAGCTGCATTAGGAAAATGAGGTTGCCTGACTCTCTTATCAAAAGTTTGAATGACCTCTATGGCTTTTTTAATTAAGTCTGACATTACGCGTACGCTCCTTTAGGCTTTACGCTGTCGCCTTTAACTATGTACAGCAGCTGCAATATAGCCTTCTCTAAAAGCTTTGGATTTTTCATTATTTCAGGCATAAGAGTCCTTAGGACGTCGCCTTTAGGATTTTTACCTGCATTTAGTAATGCGTCCAGAGCCTTAGCTCTATCGTCTATATGAATTCCGTTAAGCGCCGCCTCTCTTTTAATTTCGGCTAAATGAGCCTTCCACTCTTCTGGTCTAAACACATAGCTTACAGCACCCTTTAAATAATCTTCAGAAGCATTACTAAACTTACCTTTAAGACTTCTTACAAACTCACTCACGTCTCCTATGGGAGATCTAGGCTGTAAAGCCTTACTCTTTAAAGCTGCGTGGCTTAGCTCATGCCCGTAGGTTTGTACTTTATCGGTGCCGTTAGGGTTTATATAAACATTGGGTGTGCCTAGCGGAAAGCCGAATGGATCGATAGACTGCGTAACACCTCTAAGATTAGGTGAAGAAGGGTCGTATCCTGCTTGGGGGGCTATTTGTGCCCAATCAGAAGGGTAATTACTAATGCTTACAGGGTTGTCTAAAGAACTTTTATCCCAAGTTACAAACCCTTGCTCTTTAGCTTTGTTTCCATGCTCTTGAGCAGCGGCCGCTACGGCCTTCAAACCTCCAGGAATTTTAGCATAAATCTTAGCTAAGTAAGGATTTAAGGTTACAGTGCCTGACGATTCAGGCGCCATAACTCCTGTAGACTGATTTATGCTACCTGACTCAGGTCGAGCAGGAATACCTGTAGCGGCTCGGGCTGACCCTATTCTATTTCCTAGAACTCCTCCGATTAAGCCGCCCCACCCTAATCCGCTTAACCCACCAAGAAAAGCTCCACTTAGCCTTCCTCTAGTCTTAAGCAGAGGGTCCCCTTCGTCGTCTACGTAATAAGGCACTCTGTTTTTATTTTCGTCTAAGTAGTATTTGCGCCTATTCGACGGTCCTTCAGTTTCAAGCTCATCAGTGTAGCCTGGGTTTATAGCGCCAGCTAAGCCACCACCTATAGCTCCAATGCCGCCGCCTAAAAGAGCTCCACTTAGTATTCCAGAAGCGTTAGCTGCAGTCTTTACACGATATGCTCTCTTTGCCATATAGGCTCCGAAAGAAGCAGCCTTCAACTCGGGCTGAGCCTCTGGGGCATAGAGATTGTTCTTCACAGCTGCGGATCTAAGCTTCTGCTGTGCGGCTTCTCCTCCTAAAACAAGAGGAGCAAGCCCAAATGTAAGAGGGGCTGCCACCGTTGCAGCAAATCTGCCTAAACCGCTCTCAGGGCGAGTAGCTGAAGCTATAGACCTTCTAGACGCACGGTCTAACACCTCTTTAATAGGCCCTGACTTGCTCATAGGGTTAAGCCAGTAATGATAAGGGCTTTCATTACGCATGTAGGTGTGGCCGGCTACATCAGAGTCTAGGTTTGCCAAGACTGCTTGCATGTCTACATGCCATGGAGTCTCTCTAGCAGTTGGCTCAGCATTTGGGTCTAGCTTGTCTTGATGTTTTTTAAGGAACTTAGCGTAGGCTTCTCCAGCTCTTCGCTTGGAGTTTATTATAGACTCAGCTGAGCCGCCAAACGCAGACGTTAAATCTACTAGCCCTGGAAAACCTTCTTCGCTAGTAGGATCAAACGCAGAGAGCAGTCGAAGCTTAGGGTTTTCAGCTAACCTGGAAGCACCTCTGTCTATACGCTCATACATGTTCTTACCAAAGCTGGCATTATTACCAGCAAGTAATAGCTGGCTGAAAAGATCTTTGTGAGGGTAGTCAGGTGACTTTGATAGAGCTCTTAACAGGTCTACTTTTCTTGACCCAGCTCTAGCACCGACGGCGTCAGCTACGTACGCGGACTCAAGCGGCCCTAGCCCAGTGCGTGCCTTATGGGCTGCCTCTAGCCTAGCCTCATCACTAGATCGTTTAGGCTTGCCCTTAAGCGTTGGTTCTTCATCTTGTTCAAGCCTGTGCATGCTATCACCTTAGCTATTGTTATTTAAACCTATGCTGCTAACCTTCAATACTTTTTATGAGCCGACTACGGCTTGGCATAATCTTTTGTTGCATTGGGACCTCTAATGGGTTCTTAATTTTTTCTTTCTCTGAAGGATATAAAGTAGCCTCTTCTTTCCAAGTAGGTTGGTGTTCTTGTTGCAGGCTGTTTAGGAAGGCCGTAGCATTAGGAGAATTAGACGATAGCCATGAAAGAATGTCTTTTTTACCTACTCCAAACAGGTCATCTTGTTTGACTATGTCAGCTATCTGCTGAGAATTAAGATCGGATAGCAGGTCTAACTTCACAGGTTTGATACCAGGAATTTCATGCATGGCATGAGACGTAGCCAAAATCTGTGCTAGATTTGATAGAAAAGCCTGAGGCTTAGCATAAAGCTCTTCATTGCGAGGAGAGTCGCTACCCTCGCCTCTAGTTCTGTTTGTATTTGGAGAATATTTAAGGCCTTCATTTTGAGCTGATCCTATTAACTGAAAGCCTGCGTCACCTCTTATCAATTTATTTGCAGCAGCGATATTAACGTTTTCGGGAGTATACAAATCAGAAAATTTAAGGTCTACTAGTCTTGGGTCTGGTGAGTCTTCAGGAGCATCGTCGTCTCTTGAAAATGTCTGGGGAAGCAACCCAGTTTCTGCTTTCATTATACTGGGCAGAACTTTGCCATTAACATCAGTCTTAAGCTTATTTAATGGGCTATTGATTCGCCCTATAAACTCTAAGTCTGAGCCCTGAAGGTCAGGCTGGTTAGTGTTATCCCCTATAGCGAGATTATTTATCCTACGTTCGGTCCTTGGGCCAATATAAGTAGGTGTTCTTCTATTGCTCATGGAACCAAACGCTGAATTGCTAAGAGAATTAAAAAAAGTGTTAAGTTTATCAGGGCTTCGCTTTATAGCTTCTTCTATGCTATTTGTAGTCGGCAAAACTTTAGGTGGCTCCTTTAACTCAGATAACATGCTAGCTCGAGATGTCGTGGCAAGCGGCTTAGGGGGCTCAATATTTTCTGGATTAAAAGACCCGGGAATGCCTATTCTGTACTTAAGGAAACCCGGAGCAGAAGGCCTGTCTTCCGCTCCAGTAATAGCTCGAATAACATTATCATAGAAGTTGCTTAATGGGCTAGGCTTTAGCTCTCCTTTTTCACTAATTTTGCGGTTAATCAACATCTTTAAATATCTTATATCGTAGTCTGAATCAAAACGCCCTTTTGGATCAACCTCATTTTCTTTATCCGATACTCTTTGCCAGCCCTTGTCACCTCTTATAAGTTTATTTGAGCTTATATATGGGTATTCTGAGCCTGCATCCCTATATTTTTTAATCATTTCTCTATCTTGGATTAAGCTATCAACTGTATCCGCATGAACTTTTCCTTTAATGTTATGACGAACGTATTGGCCCATTTGGGTTTCATTTTCGCCAACACGCCTTGAAAAATCGTCTGGTCTTCCCGACCCATAATGAAACTCGGGCCCTAAGAAATTGTGATACCTTATATCTGGCATACCGCCATAGTTCATATTGGATCCTAAAAATTTTCCTGCTAAATTAGCTCGCTCTATAGCTCTTTGCTTTTCTGGGTCAAGCCCTTTTGGGGAGAAGTTAAATCGGCCAGTCATTGGGTCTAAGGCGCTTGTAGGGTAAGCCGGAGACGGGTTTAGCTTTGTTAGAAAGGGAGGAGATAGATTCCTTGTTCTAGGGTCCTGTGCTCCGTTAATTGAATCTAAGCTTCCTAAAGTTACAGGGTGCAAATCTGCAACTGACATCTGTGAAGGATATCTGCCTAGTACAGACTCTGTTCCTTCAAAATACTCTGATGGATCGTCAGGGTCTTGGCTTCTGCGTTGGTCGATTGTTCCTTTCCTTATAGGATATTCTAAGTGGTCGCCGAACGCCTTATTCTGCTCTCTCACAACTCCTGGCCTAGATAAAACCTCTTCAGGATCCTCACCGGGCCTGATCCAAGGGAAAAGGTTATCCGAATGCTTTGCGGCTTGCTCTTTGTAACGGTTTTTTACGCTCTCCATATACTTTGACGATATTAAAGGGTTATCCGTGTTTTTAGTATGGTACTCCTTTGCTTTGGCTAGGGGCTCAATAGCATCAAGTTCTTTTTCAATTCGATTGTCCGTGTCCTTTATAAGGGGACGAAAAAAAGACGATTCCAAATTGCTGTTAGGTAATAGCTGTCTTCCAGCCGGTGTAGAAAAGTAATTAGGTTGACCGCTGTTAGCACTGTAGATGGGTTTAACTGAGTAGGGAGGAATAGATTTACCTTTGCGCTCATATGCGTCGTCTATAGTGTTGATACGGCCCGTTCCTGGATTAATCGGGCTCGAATCATTTTTACTATAAAACCGGTTATTTTCGTCCCGGCCGTACCGATCTTTGGGAACGTCTTTATTAGTTTTTACCCCTGGGGCTGTAGGGTCAGCAAGCAGCTTTTTGTTAGCCTTGCCGTCGTTTATAAGCCCAAAAGGGTCAGGCTTAGGCTCATCCGGAGCATCGGGCTCTGCAGGAGCAGGAAGCTGTGCTGCTTTTTTTCCCATGGCGGAACCAAACAACTCAAATTTACTAGGACTGCTCATAGCCTATACTCTCTTGTGTTATTATTTTCACTCAGCAGCAGGTTTGACCCTGCCAGCAGCGTTAGCCGCTTCAAATTGAGCTGCTTGCCCCCTACCATCTTCAGAGTCTGCAGGGAAGTCAGAGTTATTAATTAATCGGTCGTTGTCTATATTTACAGAGTTAAACCCAGGAGTTCCCTTAGGGTAAGTCCTGCTAGGCATTTCTGTGCCTCTACTCATTTTGCCTACTAACTGATCAATCGGAGAATTGTACTTAATCCCTTGAACCATGTTTATCTGATTCTTACCGGCAGGATCAAATCTAGCACCTACTCCTGGGTCTGAATCATACGCGTCTGGTGCAGTAGGCGAAGCCATGTTGCCTTGGAATCTCTCCCTAGCTTCAAATGGCATTTTGTTGTAAGCGCCCGCAGTAAACCCTAGAGCTTTCTGCCCTAGTTTGCTCTGCAGAGCTAGGTTGCCTAGGTTAGCTGCAAAAGAGTTTTTAGGTGGCTCAGGAGCTGGGGCCATTCCACCGCCTATGCCGCCTAAGTTATTGACAGGGCCGTTAGCAGCTCCTGGCGGGCCAAACCCTCCCAGGCCGCCACCAGCTGGTTTAGTGGAGACGTCTCCACTTCCTTTTTGTATGTTAGTGTCAGGAGAGCCTAAGGGGTTGCCAGCTAGCTTCCCCATCATTGCTCCGAACGCTGCTGCTTTTTCATATCTGTTCATAATGTTATTACTCTGGTGCTATAGGTACTGGTTCCGCCATTTCTCTTATCATTTGCTCCAGCGATTTCTTTTGTCTCTCGTCTGAGGTGGGTTCGCGGCTCTTTTCCAATTGGTACTGAAGGAATCTCTGACCTGTAGGCGTGTTAAAGGCTTCTGGGCCGTACTGCCTTTGGTAATTAGCCATAGAGCTAAGGTTCATTCCACCAAAGCTACCTGGAAACCTATTTTTAGTAACATCTTCAGCAGCCCTAGCTCCTGAAGCTATTTCATAGAGAGTAGCTGGGGCTTCATTAGCGAATTGGTGAAGTTTACCGGCATTAGGTAAATATTCACCAAATTCAGTTCGTACAGCCCTAGCACCGTCACTCGAAGTCATGGGATTTCCTTTAGAGTTAGTTGGCGCAAGCACGTCGAGTATACCTGCTAATGATTTTATGCGCTCGGGCCCAGCAGGTGAATACCCACCGTGTACTCCTTCATGAAGCTTAGTAAGATCGGGAGACATCATTGCGCTGTTATCAGGCGCGTTTGATTTTTCCTTAAGGAAGCTCATATCATCCGGCGTAAAGGCATACCTTTGATAGTCTGGAGTAATGAACGGGTTAAACTTATACCACGGCTTAGGCAACTCATAAGAAGAACTATGTGGAAAGTTTTTAGTTTTGAAGAAGTTGCCTATAGGGGGTAATGTTACATTGACTGGGCCTGCCCCGTGCCCAATAGATAAAAATTTGTTAGGGGCGTTATCGCTCATGTCTTTTCCAAGTTCTCTAACTTTGATAGACCAATTTTTAAACATATTGGGGTCCCCAGTAGCCCCAAGCGCTTCGTCTATTGATTTGTACGCACTTTCTCTTTTTGGACCAACCACCTTAGTGTCACTAGAGTAATTATCGTTCAGCCAATTCTTGTAATTAGCCTGGGGAATGGGTAAGCCTTTAGAGTTTTCTAACGGTACATTAGTTTTCTTAACCGGATCAGTGCCTTTTCCAAGATAAGATGGCTCCTTAGGAGTTGGGGGCACGTCTGCGCTATTCATCTCCTCAGGGCCTATGCTCTTTACTTTTGGCTTAATCTCAGGAGGGGTTGGCGCCTCTTTTACTTCTTCGGGAAGGTAATTTACGTAAGGCTTATACTTGCCCTGCCCCTTATCGCCATTCTCATAGCTATTAAAGCGGTCAGCCCTTTTAAAGAACACTCTATGCAAATTAGCTAACTTATTAAAATTACGCATAACTACGCCGCCTCTTGGTTAGATACTAAACTAAGTCCACCGTTGTCTAATCTACGCCTTAAAGACCTAAGCTCATCCTCTAATTGAATTACCTTTGTTCTTAGCTCATCGTTTTCTTTACGGCAGTTACGCCTGTCGTTATAAAGTTCTTCTATATCTTTCTTTAGGTTCTTCATCTCTTCCCTTAGAAAGGTTTGCATATCTTTGGATGACTCAACTATGAGTCTATACTCACTGAATAGAGAATCATTCTCATGATGGTCTAGCCGCTGCTGCTTAAGGATTATCTCTTTGGTCTTAATATCAGAAGCTTTTTCCGACTTAAGCTTATTTACATAGATAACAGAGATAGCTCCCGCAAGGGAGCCAACCGCCCCAAATATAATGCTTATAGCAGCTAATACTATATTAAAGTCCATATGATTGGGTCCCTAAGTTATTCCAAGCCGTATGTAGGATCTTTCTTATCAAACGGTGGTCGCCTTAAGTGAGTGGGAAGAGTGATCTTCTGCTTGATCTCCGAAGGAGGCAGGTAGTTTGAGCCGGGGCCATTAGGCCTTAAAGCGGGGTTCATCTGTATGCTATTTGAATATTCATCTCTATTGCCAAACGGGTTTGCAAAGACATGATTATCGAACTTTTGTTCTAACCTGGACTGATAAGCAGCGTCAAAATCGTCTGGAGGAGGTACGTAAGGCGCTGGAGTGTGCGCGGTGTTTAGAGCAGTCCTCTTGGGCTCGTCCGAACCAAATTGAACTGGAAGCTTACCTTTGTCAGATTTCCAAGCTGGATCTTTGGGGATAAACTCCTGTGGCCCAGAATGAGGCATAATATGTCTAAGCTCAACCTGCGTAGGTTCTCTACCGGACGTAGGCTCGGCCTCAGGGTTAAATCTTTGGTTTTTGTCCCAGTCTTCTCTGTTGCCCTTTTGTAGTCCCGGTATTTGCGGACGACGAGGATCAGTTGGTATTTCCACGGGGCCTTTTTTTGATAGCCCTATAGGAGTGCGAGGAGACTCAGTTGGTCTTTCCTCGGGGCCTTTTTTTGATAGCCCTCTCTCAAGAGGTACTCCAGGTCTTTCATTATCTCCTTTTGGCAGCCCTATAGGCCTAGGAGGCGCAGGCGGTCTGTTATCTGACCCTTTTGTATTTCCTATAGGAGGTCTAGAGATCTCCTCAGCCCTCTTAAAGAACATCCTATGAAGCTTTGCTATCTTAGTGAAATTACGCATGGTTGTTACCTAGTGTTATCTTGGGGGGAACCTAGAAGGGGCGTAGGTGCCTCCTGCGGGAACCCTAGGAGGCGCAGCAGGAACATTAGGTTTAGCCATAGGAGGAGTTTGCGTATTAGCCCCTGAAGGTGGAGCTATTCGTTTAGCCAGCTCTTTCTCATATATCTCAGCATACGGGCTCTTTCCGGCGGGCCTAGGTGATGGTATGTTGTTCTGTCCTCGTGCCGCATCAAACTCGTCATTACGTCGTTCAAAGTCTGCTGTACCCTTCCTGATCATTTCTAGCCTAGGGTCAACAGGTTGAGGCACAGGCTGCATGCCTCTAGGAACTGGAGGAGTATTTGCCTGACCGCCTGCTCCAGGTATAGGATCTGGAATTTTATAGCCTTGATGGTTATAGCCTTTTTGAGGGGTGTATTGAGCGCCGGGGCTAACTGTCCACCCGCCTTTGCCGTCAGAACGCACATGGCCCTGAGTAGTACCGCCTCCAGGACCGGTAACATCGAGTGATTTTCTAATAGCGTCTCTCTGAGCTTTTGCCTCTGCTACTCTAGGGTCGATGCCCTCTGATTGCTTAAAGAACCTACTGTTTAGGCTGGATTCCTTTGAAATAGGGCCTTTTTTACTAGGCTTTTTGGAGGTAGGTGCTTTCGATTGGCGGTCAGGCTTATCGTCATGAGGTGTGTTTGAGGTGTCCGTGTTCTCTTTTTTCTTAACATTTTCAGCCTTTAAATCGTCTAAAGTTGTAGCCAGACCATAAGAGCCACCAGCTAATATTCCTGCGCCTATCCCAGTGTTCCTACCATATTCGGGGCTGCGCCTTGGAATTGGGGTACCCGTATAAAAATCAAGAAAATCTTTTGCCACTCCTAGCCCGGCTCCGCCTAACGTTCCTGCAGCGGTTCCCTTTAGAATTCTCGAAAGTCTGTTTTCTTTGTTGCCCCTTAAGTAATCATAAAGAGCCGTGCCGCCTCCGCCTAGTATAGCCCCACCTACTGGAGCGGCTAAACCAGCGTAGTCTTCTAAACCACTTGCCCTCTTAAAGTATGGCACAGGCATAGGTGACACAGGTCTATTAGGATCGATAACCTTGTTAGGTTCGTTGAATCCGCCTTTTGTTGGAAAAGCGGGCACTCTTTGTTGCGGGGGCGTAACAGTAGCCTTACCAACTGGACCCTTAGGTGGAACCTTAGGTGGAACCTTAGATGGAAACAGTTTGTCATAAAGTCCAGGTGGATGACGGTGGACAGGGTCTGGCAACTCTATCCTACCCGAGTCATTAGGGTTGACCTTTAATCTTTCACCTTCAGCCCTCTTAAAGAACACATTATGAAGATTCGCTAGCTTATTAAAACTACTCATAGTTGTTACGTCCTTGTAATAAATGCTGGGCTGGAACCTCTCCAGATCCCCTATCCTGAAGTCCGAACTAAACCTAAGTCTAGTAGCAGGTTAGTAAATTAGGCGTTATACTACCCGCCCCTCCTGCCGCACCTAATCGGCTTTCGCCATGGTGTGGGTACCATCTCTGTAGAACAGGCATCTTGCCATTCGTCTATCAGATCCTAACCAGTTGACGCCTTCAACTAAGCTCTAACCCAGCAATGTATTGTTACAAATATTATTGGCTTAGTCCATATCTTAAACGTCGTAAACTAAATAAGCTCATTCTTCCATCTCATCCAGGTTCCTAAGCGCAAACTTAGCCTTACCTACCATGTCTAAGCGCGGAAGATTAGGGAATATAATCCTTATAGCTTCTTTTATCTTATTTGCGTTTTTATTTATCATGCAGTCATCTGGGTTATTGGTGCCTATGTCTACGGTTATCTCCATGTAAGGCTCAGACACATCCTCATCGTACCCTGATTCTTCTAAGTCATTTCCTTCTTCGCCCTCTTCACCTTCTTCGCCTGGGTCGTCGCCATCGTTCCAGTCATGATCGCTGTCTGAGTCACTGTCTGAGTCACTGTCTGAGTCACTACTCCATTCATCTTCCTCAATATCTTCATCATCTTCCTCATCATCTTCTTCATCAATTTCAATCTCATCTTCTTGGTCTAAATCTATAGTCTCAGATATAAGCGTATGCTGCATAAACAGAGGACCTATCTTTATAACCTTCTGAGCTGAGGACACCATATTCTCAAAATGAGATAAGAGCTCCTCTTGAGAAGAGAAGCCTTTCTTGTGCAGCATGTTCACTATCTTCATAGAGTCGTACACGGCCAGGCAGCCCCCGTCCTGAGATGGCACTATACCTATAAAGGCGGCATCATATCCATCCATTAACTCTATGGTCGGGTAAAGCTGCTTAAGGTCCAGAACAGACATCATGCTGCGCTTGCTACTCATCAGTACTCCTTTATCTTATCTGTAAGCGTTTCTTGCTCGTAACCTACGCCTGTAATCAGCTTCACTCTCTTCATCATCTTCATCTTCATCTTCATCATCGTCTGATCCGCTCATAGCACTGGTAAGGGCTAGTATTGCAGGAATACCTATGCCTGCAGCTAATAAAGCTTTTTGTAGCCCAGTCATGCCTTCTTGAGTGGCTGGGCTGTTTGGCTTAGCCCCTGAAGTAGCTGGGGCAGCTGGGTTAGCCCCTGAAGTACTAGCAGCCTCGCCTGAAGTAGCAGCTGCTGGCGCTGAGCTACCTGCATTTCTTTTTGCCTCGGCTTCATCATAGCCCTTATTGAACTCCTCTACTCCTTCTCCTGTAATTTCAGCAACGGTTGGCGCCAGTAGAACCTTAAGAGGAACATTAACTGGAGTGCTAGCTAGCTGCGAAGCTCCTTGCATAGCTTTTTGAATTATTGTAGCTTTGGGCAGTGGGTTTGCTTCATTGACCCACGGGCCCTTATAGTCTGCAATGGGCTTCACATCTTTAGCCGTTATTTCTTCAACTATTCTTTGATATGGCGTCTTTGAGGATGTGGGGTTTATTTTAGGTACTTCCTTTCCTACACCAAGGTTTGGCGTGGGGCTCCAGAAACTACCTCTCTCGAAGCTCATGGCTTTGTCTTCCAGGCTGTCCACTGCCCTAGCCACGTTCTTAGGAATAGCTGAAGTGTTAGGGGGCACGGCTTCTCCCATCCACGGGCCCCTATAGTTTGAGGAAGGAGTAGCTGGTGGGTTTAAGATACTTTTTAATTTTTCTGTTGCCTTTTGAGATTGTGTTATGGGTATCTCAGGTACTTTCTTTCCTACGCCAAGATTTACCTTAGGACTCCAGAAGCTACCGGGGCCGGCGCTCGTAGTTTGGGGTTTGAGGTTGTTCATTATATTAGCTACTTCTTTAGGAATAGCTGAAGGCACCTTAGGTATGCTCTTAGGAATAAAGCCAGTAGGGTTAGGAGCTAAAACCCCTAGCATAGAGAGTATTTTGCCGTAGGTTTCTTCGTTCTTAGGGGTTAGCGGAGGGACTTCAAAACCTAGAGGCATGCCCATAACCTTAGTTTCTGGAAACCCCAAGTTGAACCCTGGTATGCCTACATTCTTAAGAGACCCAACTGTTCCTTGAATAGCAGCCATCGCAGGCGACAGAACCGGGAACATAGTCATAAGAGGCACAGACGCTACGTCAGCCAATGAGGTGACAGGGTTTGTAATAAAACGGCTGGGGTCTTTAAGCGGCTTTACAGCGTCGTAGGCAAGGTTAGGCCTGTCTACTCCTGCGCCAATTACTTCTTCAAGGGATTTATGCTTGTTAACTAAGTTGCCTATCTCTGCCTTAGTGGCTTCTGAAAAAGGCAGCTTCCTAAGGCTTTTAATTTTTGCTTCTATGTCCCTGCTCTCAATGCCCTTCTCAACTACGCTCATGCCCTTACGAGGGTCATAGGTAGTTGGATTTCTCCATGATCCTGTAAATGGGGATGTTACTGTCTCAAAGAAATCACTAGCCGATGTCTGGTGATTCATAAGCGTATCAACCAGATTCTTTATGTTATTACCAAACGCTGGGCCTGTGCGAGTTCCAGGCATAACCTCCTTACCTACTGAGGTGTTGGCTAGCGCTGCTGCTTCTCTATTACCAGTAACAACATCTGAAGCGTATGTGAGACGGCTTAAATCACTTGAAGGTAAAGATTTAAGTGATGAAATAATGCTTGGTGGTAACTCTTTTAATTTTTCTTCGTAGGTTTGATTGCTATTCTTATCAGTTAAGAAGTCTACTACTCTAATAGATTTAGTTTTATCTTTTGGAGTAAAGTAGCCTAAGTTTAAATTAAGTTTATCTAAGTACGATTCATTAATGGTTTCAAAAGCGGCTAACTCCGCCAAGCTTTCGCTGTCACTACCTTTAGTCTGCAGGTAGTCCCTTATATCCTTAATGCGCTCTGGCGGTAGCTGTCTAAAAATAAGATTGGTGTTCTCAGTATCTGTCTTAGATGAAGATAAGAGCTTCTGGGCTAATGTAGCCGCCTCTATTCTCTTTGGTACTCTAAGCCCTTCTTGAAATGGTGTCTTTCCATATGCTTCTCGGCCCTTATGCAGTGGACCATTTGAATCACTTATGTCGGCTGGTAAAAGGTTTAAGCCGCCACCAAAGCCCAAAGCATCGCTATCTCGGGATGGTTCTTTTCTAACCCTATCTATCGCATCTAGCTCTTCTGCGGAGGGTTTGGCATTAAGAAGCTTTACCAAGTCTAATTTGCGTGCATCAGGGCGCTGACTTAAAGTGCTACCACCAGCTGATTCAATTACTTTAGGCTGAGGCTCAAAGCCTTCAGCCTTATTCATTTTGTCTTTCCAGGCAGGCCCAGCTGAACCGTTTCGTCTGCTAGCCTCCTGCTGAAGCATGCGCGTAGCCTGGTCTTCGTTTATCTGAGTGCTATTATTCTTATTGTAGTAGGTCATGAACTCGTAAACAGAGTACGGGTTCATACTTTCTTGTACAGGTTTTGACTTATCAGCGTTCCATTTGCTGTAATCAAAGTCGGTAAGCCCTGGGCCATTCTTTGTGAGGTCAAGGTTCTCAGATACAGGTGGGCTATAGAAACCTTTAGCTTCAACTGGGCTTATAGCCGTAGCTGGTTTAGGGAGCTCAGCCGGAGCTTTTCTTCTTGCGGCGTCATCCACTATTTTCTTATAAGATGCTTGAGCTCCTGGCGGGCCCCCTCTTGAAGTAGGTTGCTTAGCCGCAACCGGCACTGCAGCTGGTACAGGTGCAGGCGGAGGTAGCGGTTCTTTTTTCTCCACCTTGTCTTTAGCCATCTCTAGTTCTGACAGCGCGTCAAAGAACGCTGCTCGCTTAGTGGAGACGTCTCCACTAGGAATAGGTGTACTACTGTACACATCTCTATTAAAACCTAAATTATTCACGTAAGGAGAATGGGCGTAAGGACTTACGTCAAATGAGGTGGCTGATTTATTTAATGTACCATTAGCTTTATTATTAAGCAAGGCAGTTTGATCAAGAAATCTATTATTTTGTAGCGGGACTGGCGATACGCCTAACTGCTTAGCCTTCATAGGGTTAGAAGATATGTCATTAGAAGATATGGCAGAAGGCTTTAATGATTTAGCATTTCCGCCTACCAAGCCTAAGTTACTAAATACTGCCTTCTTAGTTGTATCCGGCATTTATGTAAACCTCTAAGTCAAGAGGATATTAAAGGCAGGGTCTTGCCTTCAGATACCACTACGGTGTTGGGGGCTGCGTCTCTACAGTAATCAAAAAAACGATCAAATACCACTGATAAGCCTGCGGCGTCGTCTTTGTCTACATTGCCATTTTTAACTATATTTTTAAGAAAGCCACTGACCAGGGTTTCCATAAAGGAAGTGGGCGCTTCTTCCTTGTAGAGTTTTAAGTACGGCCTAGAGCTAGCAGCAGTGCCTGTTATTTTTTTAGCCATTACCTAGATCCTCCGGTTATGGGGGCTGACGTATCTATTTGCTTTATGCCATTAGGCTGCAAATAGCTAGCATCCCCAGTTATGGACACCGTCTGTCGAATAGGCTCAGTGGCAGTAGTGGTAGCTTTATTAAATGGTACGCGGTCACCATTGGATAGCACTATGCCTATGCCACTATCAAGATATTCCATTCCAGTAACATAGTGCTGGCTTAATCGCTTCTTAGCATAAGCCATAAACTCTTGAACAGACTCCCTATCCTCTGGCGTAGTAGTCTCATTCTTGATCCAGTTATTAAATAGATAAGTAAGCAAGTCGGGATCATCCTTAGTGGATACGCTGAATCCGAAGTCTTCTTTCCATGTATTGATTTCTTTTTCCTTCATGTCACTAGCCTTTCATATTGAGTTTCATAATGGTTAAGCCCGCAGCTACAACGAACGAGCCCATTACTACATACTTATTAACATTAAGACCAAAAAACACAAGAGGTATTGTGTAATCAATAAATATTACAGAAAACTCCCAGCAAAGGCTAAAGAAAAAGATACGGTCTTTGTTGTCTAGATACCTAACACCAGTCACCCATAGCGTAGAAACAATAAGGCTAAACCCTAAAGAAAAGATTGGGTAGTACCAAGAGTTCCTTGTACTGTCGCTATAACACATCATTAGGGAGGTTGAGTAAAGGGACATAACTGCAAGAATGATTAGCCATTCCATATTATGGTCACCTCAAGTAAGAGTTAGATATATGGTAACCCATTACATGAATGGCTGATAGCTAAAAAAAAGCACACAGAGCCTTTCAGCCCTGTGTACAATTACTAAGATAGATTCGCCGTAAGAAAGATTAAATAAACGATTATCGCTAATCTGTTTATATTGTAGGTCGCCCAACCTACATCTTTTCGCTACGTGTTTATACCTTAGCCTATCCCTTTTACTATTTCTAGTCAGGCGACGGGAATTCTGCCTGGCGAGATATATTCATCTGGTGCGATGCTCGGACAAGTCACAAGCTTCGCATAGATATATATCTCCACACTATATTATGACGCATTTAGGGGTTGAATTAAGGAAGGGGCTAATAGCTAAAAAAAGACACATGAGACCGGGGTTTAACCCGGTGACCTCATGTATCCCTCTTTGTGGAAGTTTCATCCACGCCCACTTGCTAAGGCTGGTAGCCTCCCACTGTTCTTAGGCCGTGGGGCCTTCATTGGTCAGTTAGCAGTTTAACGTCTTACTAAGGACACCAGCGATAAGCTTCAAATGAAGCAGTTTAACGTCCTGCTCAAGACGTGCACCTCACTAAGATGCCGATAAATTCTACGCCAGTAGTTACTTGGCGTAGTGTGGAAGTTTCATCCACATCCGTCCCCGGCCGGTAGCCGCCCACTGTCAGTCAGTGGGAACCTGCAGTTTAACGTCATGCATGGACGTTAATAAAGTTCCTAGGCCATATTACCAACCTGATGGAACAATCAGTTGGGCTTACGAGTACTTTTAAGGTCGCTATCTCGATGGGACCATCGATACCTATCGGTATCATTATATTATGACGCACTTATAGGTTGAATTAAGGGGATGGCTGATAGCTAAAAAAAGAGCAAGTTAACGTCCTGCTCAGGACGAATGGCTAGGCGACTATGTCGCTCCAGCCATTTAGTTTTTCAGTATCTTTTACTTTTTGAGCAAACTTAGGGCAGAGCTTTGCGTCACGCTTGCATGTCGAACATGCAAGCGTTGAGTTTCGAGCGATGCCTTTGCATACCGGGCATCTTTCGATGCCCAGGTCTGCTGGTATTCTAGAAGCGTCAACCGACTGGTAAAATCCGTGCATAATGCACTCCTCTTATTAAATAGTTACGTACTCACTTCATTATGACGCTATTATGGGCTGAATTAAGCCTTGATGCCACCTATGTCTGTACGCACAATATCGTGCTCAGATAGCTCAGACCAATAGATCTCCAAAGCTTCAGTCTCTTCTAAAGCTTCAAACTTATGGTTTAAACCAGGAGGTATCTTAATGCACTCGGTAGGCCTAAGAGTGATGGTGCTCTTTGTAGTGCCGTCTGGGTTGTAGCAGATAACCACCAGCTTACCCGAGACAATATAGAATTGATTCCACTTATGCTGGTGAAAGTGATTAGAGCAGTATCCACCTTTGAGGATGTGTATGTGGCAGATCTGAAAGGAGTTATCCAAATGAATGATATGGTTGCGGCCCCATAGCTTCTCTTCTTGTCGTACAGCTAGAACATCCATGTGTTAGCCCTCTATGATCTTCTTCCATGCTGAGTTGAACTTACTTCGCTTTGACTTCTTGCCTGTCTTCGTGTGCTTGTTCAATTCAACCAGCTTATTGTTTATAGCGTCTACTGACTTATCTATGAAATTATAAGCATTAGGCTCTGCAAATACTATATTGTTGGCAGCCCCTCCATGCTTACAGGGAACTAGAACTCCATTAATTCCGTCTATCACTATATCAGACATAGGAGGCACATCATAAGCAATTACAGGAGTTCCCATGTATATCGACTCTACGCCTACTAAGCCGAACCCTTCTATCTCTGCAGGCCACAGCACTATGTCATGACTACCATATAGAAGCAGTGAGCTAACACAGGTGGCTGCGTCTAATACTAAGCTTACGCTAGTGTTGTGCTTGCGAACAAATACTCTTAGCTCTTTTGATATCTCCCAGGGAATAGACTTAAGGCTATACGATATAAATATTCTAGCCTTTGGGCACCCGCTGATTACCCCTTCGATGATATCAAACAAAGAGTCAAGGTCGCATCGAAGGCCTTGGCTTGAGTGAAGAGGTATAAGCACCTTTGGGTTATTTAAGTCTACGCTTCCAGAGGCTTTGTGCGTAATAGGTATGAAGCTATCCCACTCTATAGTGGATATGTTGGTAAGGCTGGATCCAGCTTTAAGTACTTTGGTGTTCTCACTACAGGTGGATACAATGTGAGCACATAGCTTAAGTGAGCCCTTGGTGTAAGATGGCAGGCAGTCCCATGGCGCTAAAGCTATAGTTACTATATTCTTACCAACCTTCTTGACCGTATCTTTGTTGGGTGGAACAGGCCAAATGATATGAGTAATAGTCTTGAGCCACTCTTCGTAAGACATGTCTTCTGGCGTAGTAACTAGAGAGTCCCAGTCACAGCCGTATATGTGCTTCTTCTTAAGCTTACTGTACAGAGTTGTTTCGTAGCCTAAAGCCTTTAGGGAATCAGACAGTCTTAAAGCCGCATAGACTGCGTCATGAAGCTTATACTGTACATCAAACCCTATCTTCATAGTTTAACCTAGTTGTGAGTGAACAGATAACCATCCACTTTTGCTGGAACGAAACCAGGCTTGTTTTTGAGCTTATCTATATAGAACCAGTCAGCAGCGAATTCAGTGCTCGTCCACTTTACAGTATCACATAGAGACTTACGCATAAGGAATCCGCCTCCGTCTATCTTACCCCTAGCTATAGAAGTCTTTACACTTCCCCATAAGGTATGACTGTGTACCATGTTACAGTAAACAAAGCTAGCCTTTATGCTATAGGCTGATCCAAGCATCCACTCAAAGTAAACAGGAACATACCAGCAATCTCCATTCATAGTGCCTATCCAATCACAGCCCTCTTTGATAGCAGCGTCAAATCCTGCCTGTCGCATGTTATGGCCAAACTTATTGGCTCTCGTTTCAGTGCAGCCTACAAAGAACCTAGGGTCTCCATCTACAGCCTTTAAGCATATGGCTCTGTTATACTCAGACGACCATGGGCCATCGTGCATTATGTGTATGTAGTAATTTTTATAGGTTTGAGCTTTTATAGAATGTATTAGAGAAGCTAAGCAATGCCCTTGATGATAGGTAACTAAAGATATGCCTATCTTGGCACTAGCAGGAATGTTAGTCTTTGACTTCCAATTCCTCATTGGACTAAGCCGTCATCTATGGGCTTAGGCTGATCAGACGACCCAGATGAAACGCGCTTGGCCCTCACGATAGGCGCTTTGACTGCCTTTATGCTCATGCCGTCATCTGAGCTTTTAGAAGATACTCTTGCCTTTCTAGCTATTACTATCTTCTCTGCTGGTTTTTTCTTAGCTACTCTGCATCTAAGCTTTGAGCCTAATTTCTTTTTCTTATTCATTTTATTCTCAGGTTACCACTACCTGCTCCTTTTCCACTAGGGCGCCTAGTTACTCCCCTGTAATGAAAGACAAAGCTTGAACATGCTATTAAGCTGCTTATGCCTTGCTTCTTCCACCTTCCCATAAGCTCATCTTCATTGCGGGTCATCTTAAACTTAGGATTAAAGAAATGCTCTGGAAAAGCAAAAGCCCCAGCTTTCCATGTAGCTGCCTTGGCAGCTATGCAGAAACCATTCAATGGGCCTTTGTCTACTCTTCCAGTATGGTTTTTAATTAACTCAGACGAGACATTAGCAATGTGCCCGTCTGAGTCTTTAACTTTGTAGTTAGGAATACAATGCTTAACGTTCTGCCTAGTCCTGTGCCCCGGAGCGTTCGTCATCGGCCCCACCGCGCCTGCGCCTGCGTCTAGCGTTTCTATTATTCCCTTTGTCCAGTTCGGGGGGAACTTCAGGTCTGAGTTCGCTGCCACTATTATCTGGCACTTGTTCTGCAGTGCTATCTGTATTCCCTTGTTCCACGACCGAGTCAGGTTCTTGTCGTTCTTCGGGAACCGGTGTATTAGCATCTGGCTCTTCGGATACTTTGACCAGTCCGCAGGGTTCCACTGAGGACTCCCGTCGTCCACAAGAATCACTAGGCAATTCGCAGTGTTCTTCAGGCAACTTTCCACAGCTATTTTCGCATACTCGAACTGATTGTACGTCGGTATCACCACTGCAACTCTGGGGAAATGACTCTCCAGCAGGTGCGCTGGCCTCCTGTTCAACAGGTATTTCCTTAGGTGGTTCTGGAACAAAGCTTACTTCGGGAACATACTCTTGTGGCTCAGGGTCAGCTTGTGGAGACGCCTCCACTAATAGCTTGTGAGCTAAGCCTTCTAACTTTGCTGGAGTAAGCTGAGCTGCGCACTTTAGAATGATACAGCTAATGGCTATAGTGCCATCTGAATACTTATCACTTACTACGTCTACTGGGCCTGCTTCTTCAATAGTGATGCTGTACTCTTTCTTAAGCATAGCAGCTGACTTAATGATGAAGGCAGATCCTCTGTAGTAGGTCGAAGAAATACAGTTGGTTATAACCATGTAAGTGCCTTCAGAGCAAAAGCTTAGGGCGTTTTCAATGTCATTTGCTATTGTGGTAGGAGAGGCTCCTCCATCTACGCACACTACAGCTGCGATAGGTATGTCTTTCTTAGCCTGAGCAAGAGTTTGATTAGTGTTGCCTTTAATGAGCTGAGCCTTTGCAGCTCCAGACTTTAAAACCATTTCCCTGGCCTTATCTCTGCTTACGCCTATTCCAAGAGCAAACTCGCTGGATGCTACAAGGTCAGTAACGTCTTCAAAAAAGTCAAACCCATAGTATTCAATGTTGGATCTTCCCAGCTTCTTAGCTAGTTTAACCATGAGCTCAGCCTTGGAGCCGCTACCCACTCCGATGTCTACTATTCTGTAGGGCTTAGTCTTCTTGCTAATGTTAATTGTGGCCTCAATAGCCACACTAAGATTGTCGTATCTACTTGCCATGTCCAACTCCTTGATTAAAAGGTCTAGTAGCTCAAGGTAAATCTATAGATTTACGCTTAATGTTTGATATATCTTTAGGCTTAGGCAGCTCCGTAAGCCCGAGCTCTTTTCTAACTTTAACATAGTCCTCTTGGTGTATATCTCCACCGCAGCCCAACAAGGGCGATAATGATAGTACATTAACTCCAGCTTTTTCTCTAGCTAACTTCTTCGCTTTATATGTCCAAAGCCTATATTCTCTGTAAGCTTCTTTAGGGTTTAAACCCTGAAACCGCACATGCTGATCATGCCCGTGATGATCTCCGCCTAACGAGTCCATGTCAACCCCGACTAATATTACATTCGCTGCGCCCATTCTAACGGCTATATCTATGGCTGTCTGCTGTATTCCTCTGCCTAGAAATAGTTTGTCAGGGTCTTTGCCTATAAAGTCATCCCAGGATGTTGAGGTATGAAAGACGTAACGTGTTGAGTCATATAGCTTTAAGTACGTTGGGGCTTTATGCTTTACTATCCACTTAGTAACATTAGCAGCTTTAACTTTAGCTAGTTCGCAGTACTCTACCTCTAGTTCAGGATGAGCCGTTATGCTGTAGGTTAAGCTGAATTGCTTATAGGCCTGGTTAAGGCCTATGCATGTTTTAGAGTTGAAGAAAGACGAAGGCAGCAGCCTTCCAGTGGGCCCTGTGCCTACCACATATATGTCTTCGCCTACATGTTTCTTATATAGTTTGCTTATTAACACTTTGCCCTACTTAAACTTGGGTAAGTACCTTTCGTAATAAGGGTTTAGGCCCTGTTTAGGTCGCTTGTCTATTTTGGGGCCGTGCCATAGCTTTAGCCCGGCAACAAAGTCAGCCTTGTATACTTCACCATTGGCTATGGCTTTACCTAAAGCGGTTTCCCATAACCTAGCCAAAGAGTGCTCAGGCTTGTACCATGGCTGCTCAGGCTCCTTAGTATAATGAAGCAGCCTAGTGACTGTGTCTTCATAAGTGTTTAAGTGGTTCCAGTAATTGGGTATTCGTAGAACAAAGTCATCTATTGGCTTGGAGGTATCTTTACCTCTCATGAACATAAGGTGCATAAGATCATGATAAGGATAGCCGCCTCTAAGTAGGTTCCATATTTCTTCAGGAACCCAGCCGCAGTTAGCGCAGTCAATTATCATTACTGAAGACTGAGGCCATGGATTCTTTAAGCTAAACTTGTCTGTTTGATATGTGCATCCTACTGACCTCTTATCAGTAAGAAGGTTAGCGTATTCCCACAACTCAGCTATATCGCTAAACAAGAGTTGGTCCGCGTCTAGGTATATAGCAAACCCTTCAAAGTTGCAGGCAGCGGGTATCATAAACCGACGAAGGCTAAACCCTGTTCCTTGATGTAACCCTTTAGGTACAGTCCACTTAGGGCCTATCATAGGAGTTATCTCAACAGGCACTGAAGCCCATTTCTTTATAGAGCTAGACAACACATCAAAAGGAACTTTGGTCTTTTCCTCTGTTCCTACGAAAATCCGAATAGGGCCTGTAGGCATGTTCATTCTCCTAATTAAATATTAACTCCGCCTGGAACTCTTATTCCAGAGCTGCGATCTGGGAGTCGTATAAGATCTGCCTTAACATAAGCTATATTATGAGTCTTGCAGTACTGGCTAGGAAACAAGTTGTTTATTCTAGCTGCTTGAAATCTTACAGGTGTACCTATGTACTGAGCTGTCTCTGCTCTAGTATAGTACCAAAAGCTATTACTGTTCCAGAAAGATATGTGCGTAGGATCTTGAAAGGCTCCTCTTCCATCTGTAGAAGGAGTTAGCGTAAGAAACCAGCCCATAGGCTTTAGTACTCTATATGCTTCCTTCATAACGTGTATTGGGTTCTTAAGGTGCTCAAGCGCATCATGAGCTCTTATGACACCTACAGATCCTTCGCTAAAGGGCCATGGCTCATTGAGGTCGTGTACTATATCTGCTGAGTGTAAGTCAATTGACATGTACCCTGGGGCTTTACCTATACCACCACACAGATCAACTTTAAGTAACCCATTGAGGTCCGACCACTTTTCTGCAAGGGCATAGATATACTTATCATGAATGTTCAATGTCTCTGTCTGTATAAAGGCGTTCTTATCGCCGTAGCAAGTGTTCTCAGGGTGTCTGTAATAAATATACAGGCATTTGTTTATTAGCTTTACCTTACCTTGAATGTAAGTTCTAGCTAGAAGGTCTTGGTCGTCAAGAACCTCCATGGTTATGTTGTGCCCGCCTATGCGATCATAGAAGGACTTCTTCCAAGCCCTTACATGATTAGGGGCATACCATATTCTAGAGAATGAAGCAGCTGTAGGCGGAAACGATAACTGTTCTTTAATGATTCTGCCTTTATATGAGAAAGGCCTATCATCCCATCCAAAAGCCTTGCCATATGCAAATGGCTCAAAGTTCTGGTCTAGATCTGCGTCGTTAGAGTAAGCAAAGTCTAGCTCAGGGTCAGCCGAGAACGCGGCATGCAGCTCTTCGAGGCAATCAGGAGTTAGCTCATCATCGTGGTCTAGCTCTACAAGAATGTTACCCTTAGCTACTTCACAGCATTCCTTCTTATACAGGCCTATAGCTTTTGATCTAGGGTCACTTGGATTGACTATTTTATGATTAGGTAGCCTATCTAGATCTGGAAGAACAGCGTCCCCATTAGGCATGATGATCCACTCAAAGTCTTTAAAGGTCTGACTTGCTAAAGAGTCAGCTGCCCTCAATAGGTACTTAGTATTATGAGTGGGAGTAATTATTGAAAAAAATGGCATAGCTTACCTTCTAGTAATAGAAGAACTTGATCTAGCTACTGTTAAGGTGGCCATTCCAGGCTTAACACTTTCCTCTTTTTGATTGTTTATAATAACTTTAGGAGCTGGCTTAGACCTAGATAGATTAAAAAAGAACAGTTGAACTAGGCGCTCATCATCCCCGTACTTTGTGGCTGAATGAATCATCTTGGCATCCCATATGACTAGTCGGTTATACAAGGATCCTGCTTGGTCTATGAGTTCCCAAGCATCTGGATTAAGCAGAGTGTTGTCGTTGTAAACATCATCAGCTGTAATGCCCGTTCTTTGCTCTAAGAAGTGCTGAGGAGGTCGCCTGCACCCGGTAACCTTATGCCTCCAGAAAGAAGTGCCTTGGTCTGCTGGGGCGCCTGGGGTCAAGTAGATAGCCCCAGCGTAATCCTGAGAATCGCTATGATAGACCAAAGGGTTATCCTTAGTAGTCTTTTGGAATATGCCATTCATAGGCTGGTTATCCCAGTCTTCTATATCGTGGTCCATTAGCCTAGAGAACTCTTCAATGAGCCCTGAAGTTATATACTTTTCTTGTGTTCTTGATCCTTTATAGTATCTGTTGTCTTCTATAAATTCGAGTTTAAGCGCCTCCTCTCTAACTCCATTGGGGTCCTTGTAGAAGTTATCAACAACCATTATGTGAGGTACGTATCGGTTAAAGCCTTCAATTATCATCTTATGTTCCTTCTTTAAACAAACCCTTGTAAAGTGGTATAACTTTTATATTAAACTTTTTTCTAGAGTACTTGAACTCAGCAGCCTGACAGTCAAACGAAGACCTTCCATTCGCTAACAGAGTATCTGTCTTAAACTGACTAGAGTACTTAGTGCCACCATCAACGCCTAAGGTAAACACTTCTTTAACTCCAGCTGCGCTTAATAAGTTAACTGCAGCTACCGCACTAAACCCTCTGACCCTTATAACCGGCCCTGACTTTATCATAAGCGGAGCTGATCGACTGCTGTTGTACCAAAGCACTGGGCTCTTTGCAACTATATCGGGATTATTAAATAAGCTAAGTGCAGTCTTTCCTCCAGGTGAGTTATTTATATGAGGCTCCCATGGAGTTACAATATGTTGGCAAAGGTTATCGCTTACCGACGATTTGATAACATCAAAGTCTATGACGTGCCCAAGCAAGCATGGCACTTTAAACATAACATGGTTAAGCCCTATGACATGATACTTAGATAGATCAACTTTATCTAATAGATCAAAGGTAGGTCCTTTTCCTATTATGAGCCAAGGTCGAGTAAGTAGATGAGAAGAAAACCAGTCAAAGAAGTTTATAAGATTGATGCTCATATATTGTCTGTATCTACCAGGCTATCGGATAAGTTGAGTTTTGGTGCCCTAGTTGAAACACCGCTGTCCATGTATATAGCACACCAGTAGTATAAGCCGTCCTTACTCAGAGCCCTTCCTACTCCAAACTGAGAGTAGTTTCCTAGAATGATGGCCTTGTGGGTTTCTGACTTAAACCATGACTTCATTAAAGAGGACGCACCTTCGCAGCTAGAGAAGGATATGCACTCACCTATGTTTGCTGGGTCCTCTCCCACTATGGATAGCCTCTGTGCCGGGCCAAAGAAACTGAACCCTAAATGAGATATAGTACTGACTCCAGCCATCCAAGTAGCATGAGACTGAGCCACAAGAGCACAGTTGTCGTTAGTCTTCATTGGAGCCAGGTCATACATATCTCTGGTCTTGTTGTGCAGCTCTAGTAGTTCTACGCATTCTTTAATGCTGGGCATGTCTATATCCCTCCCTTGCTTACGCTTAGAAGACACATCAAGAAGAATACTTAAAAACCCGCTAATCACATTCATTACATTACCCCGTATTTCTGCTGCATTATAGATCTAGCTCCAGCGGTCTGAGCCTGCTGTCTTATGTTGCCTATGGTCTGCTTAACCAAACTATGAATAACTGGGTCCTGAGACTTGAGCTTGGTCATCTCTGACTGACGCTGAGATTCAGGCATAGCCAGCATCTGATCCGCCAATGTTTGAGCCTTAGCTTGAAGGTCTTGCGGAGTAACCTTCTGATTAGGGCTAGTAGGAGTAGCGACAGACATGCCTTGTGCTGCCATGCCTGCTGGTCCTTGAGGTGGCTGGCCGCCTCCTCCTTCGGCTGGAGCTGCAGGTGCGCCGTATCCTTGAGGAGCTGGTGGTTGTCCACCTGGCTGCCCGCCTTGTCCTCCTTGCTGAGCCATCTGATCTATAACAGGAGGAGCCATCTGTTCCATAAGCGAAGAGTTGTCCATCTCCTCCTGCATCTTGGCCTGCTCCTCTTGTGTGAACTTCTGTTCCTGAATGATCTGCCTCTGCTCGTCTTTGAAGTCCATACCCATGCTTCGAAGCACGCCGGTCTGGCTGACCTGCTGAGCTTGCATAAGCTGCATCTTGGACATGATGAGCTGAACATCATCTAACATAGTAGGCCTTATGAGTTTACATACAGCCGGCTCCCAGCCAAACGCATCGCCTATGTCTTTGGTAAGCTCTCTCAGAAAAGCATTGAGTGAGTGTACTAAGTATACCCAGCTTGACTCAAAAAGGCGTATAGCTGGTAGAGCTGCTTGCAAAGATAAAGTGCCTCTGTACAGCTCAGCTGGCATACCGAACCCGTTTAAAAGATTGGTTATGCCTGACTCTAATAGATCAGTAGGTGCAAGGTTTCTTGCTTCTCCACCGAGCATCTGATATTGAATAGGAGTGCTAAGGAAGTGCCAAGCAGCCGGATCCTTTCTTCTCTTTCTAAGCATAGCCTGGACCTGACCTCTAAGGCCGCCCAAGTCCATGTTCATTAAAGGGTCCCCAGCCTCTGGCAGAGAGCTAGACTGTGGTTGAGGGCTTAGAACTCTAAATGGTATGACGTAGTCTAGAGCTATAGCTTCGTTGTATCGGTGAAGCACTTGACAGTACCAAGCATGTCTAAAGTTAACTAGAGTTCTAGATATACCCCAGCCTCTCGACCTAACCCCTGACAGAGTTGGCTCGTACATATGGTATATGGCTCCCTTGTCAAATAGAAGAAAGCCGTTAGCTGCAACTGCCTCTACTACTTCCCAAGGTACCGTCTCTAAGATTTGAGGATCTCCTCTTCTTACTTGCAGCCTATAGTCTTCTGGTATTCTCCAAAGATAGTCACGGTTATCCCTTACTGGATCGTACCTTATCTCCATCTCAGCTGCTGGCCATCTTCTTACTCGTACTTCTTCAGGCTCGTTAGTTCTTCTGTCTGTGCGCTTCCATATACCTGTGTACTTGCACCTAGGGCAGTTACATGTAAAGTCAGGCATCTTCCACTTAAATGCGAACGCACTGTTATTTATGGCTTCTTTAAGAGGTATGTCAAGAAAGCACTGAGGGCAGGATAAGTACCTTCTAAAAGGTACTACAAGAGTGGTAAAGCTATTACCATAGCATAAGAGGTCAAGACCCACAGAGTGAAGAATGGTCTTTATGTCTAGAGTTTCATTTAAGAAGCTCTCATACTTAGCCCTCTCGTCATCGCCGATGTCCTTACCGCCAACGCCTTTAACCTCTATGTCTGTTATGAAGTAGCTAAGAACTCTTCTTGCTGCTTCTCTTATCATAGAGTTGGAGTTAAATATGAACTCGCAATACCTCAGGGCATCCCTGATATTCTCAGGCATGACCGTAGAGGCGTAGTCCATAAATGGATCTGGAAAAGGCTCATCACCTTTTCCGTTAAGAGCCCAGCCCTTGCCCAAAGCACCTTCTGAAAAGTCTGACATGTTAGGCTAGGCCCCCTAGGTTACACTTATAATAAATTAAGATTAAAGCACCCCGTCTTCTGCATCTGACGATGAAGTAGCGACTGGTCGTGGAGACGTCTCCACTACTTCTGGCTTATCTTGAACTAGCCCTTCCTTCAGCTCAGGAGGAAGATCCTTCTCTTGAACTATAGGAACTAAGCAATGCTCGTAAGGTCCGAACTTGTGCTGTATAGTTGGAGGCTTTATTAGAAATAGGCTGTCTATACCATCAACCATAACGCCTATTCGGGCGTCTGTCTCTATAGCCAGCTTACTAGTAAATGGGTAGAACTCACCTGGGCCTGAGTACCGCATATCGGTGGTGAGGACGAGATAACCAGGCACTACGGCTGCTCCGTGATATCTGTAGTTTAGAGTAGCCAGACCAGGCATATCAAAATAGACCCTTACGTTAGGTGGAGCCACAGCCGACTCTGGAAGCTGAGCAGCTGGATGAACATGGTTGCCGCCGTCTACAGTACCTGAGACAGTGCCTAAGCTAGGAGGCGCGCTGTCGGGTGTACTCTTGGCAAATCTCCTTAAACTGTTGGCTATCATTTTAGATCTTTCTATTTGTTCTAGTTTCCTTAAGTCCTTACTGCCATCCTCTTTAACTTCAAACGTTTGTGCAGATTTCATAGCTGAGAGATCGATTACGAATGAGTCTGTCTCATGCGGATCGACGATTATCTTAGTGGTCTTTCTGTTATGGTCTATAGTAGATCCACCTGTAACAGATGCTAGTCTAGTGTCTGCCATGGCTCGCCTTTCGTGATTTAAATATTAAACTTACTCTTTTTACTTCTTCTAAGGATAATAAGCAACATGATATTAAAATAACAAGATTGAAGCACCATGGAAACCCTTATATATATTTTAAGTTTTAGAACTGATACGTTTTATGTGGTGTCAGCCGTATACCTAGTGTGGCTGGGAGTACCCCATCTTATAGATTTAGTCATGGGTGAAGATCCTTAGAAGTGTCTGATAGCTAAAAAAAATACCACCAGAGCTTCCCTGTGAAGGAAGCTCTGGTAGCCTGAGGTATACAACGCTTACGCGTCATATACCTCGAATACTGATTCATAGACGATGCCTGTGTCGGAGCGGCGGGACACGGCTATTAAACCGCGCCGCCTCTCAGTTAGAGCTATTTGCATGGCTTCACCCGCCATCGCCATCTCTACCTGTGAAGCCCACTGCTCTCCACTAACTTTTACACAGCTGAGTACAGTCTTCGAAGAGTTAGCCATATCAATTTTCCCTTTCCAGGAAAGAGTTCGTCGTATACTACTCGACCCAGAACGGGCGACTATAGCTACTACTAACTCACCTTATTATGACGCTATTTACCTCTGAATTAAGTGATCACCTAATAGCTAAAAAAAACCAATTCGCCACCTCTTTTCGAGATGACGAATTGGCCTGGTTTATCGGGTCGCTCACTCTAGCGATGAAGCTAGTGTTCACGGCTTCAAGCCGTTAGCCGAACACCCGACCTGGGTCTCAACGTATGAACCTCTATAGGTCTTTACGTCGGCGGACGAGCCGCGCCAAATGCACCCTCCAGTAAGGGTGCATCAGAATACCTAGGCTCATGCAGAGTTTTGTATTTACTCTGCACGGGCTTGTGGGTTGGAGCCATGTGGCGCACCACCTCCGGGAAGTCAAGAAGTTGTTCCAAGAACCATAGCGCTTGGAGCTTCTTGGTTATCCCCCCCCTACGTAGACTACCGGTATAAGGTAGCTACGGCTTTCTTAAACGATTTAACGAACTTCGCCCTCTCCCCAAAAGCTGGGGATGGGGCTTGCTTTGTGAAGGCCAGCCTTGCTAGGCGGGCCTTTCTAAGTTCCTGCAGGGTTACCTGCTGAACTTTGGGGACGCCGTCGTCCCCTACTAAACCTCCGACGTCTTCGAAAACGTCCTCCAGGGCCACTGGCCCTGGGATGAACCCCCTCGGAACAAATAGGCCGTCGGGGCCTCGTACCGTACTCTCAACAAACGTCGAGAGCATTGCGTCACCGTCATCCGAACCGGCTGCCTTCTCCAACGCAGTCTGATCCGCATCGGCGGGATCAAACCCCTCTGGGATCCTCGCCATTAAGCGAGGTAATACCAAAGGCCCTGTCAACGGCCCAATGACCAGACTTTCCTTCTCAAAGAAAGTCTGCGCCGCCGCCGCCGAAGCGGGAATAGGCCTGAGGAGGCCACGCTCAATGATGGGGTCCCCGGCAACCAGGTTTACCCAGCCGCCTGGTCGGCGGCCCCATACCCCAACTATGTTGTCGGGGTACAGCACCAGAACGCCGATTTTTCCGACTGGAAACAAACGTTCCCCAGCTGGGAAGCCGAGGCTAGCGGGGGAGTAAGACAAAGAAATAGTTACCATAGTCATCTCCTTAAGTAGATAAAAATGTGAAACCATATGGCCGAAGCCCTGTCTTTATGGCTTTCGCCCGGTCCTTATTTTCTTCGCCTCCTGCGCTTCCTTTTGAAAGCGGAGGAAAGAGAAGAAACTGCTTTAACACTTGGAGCTTTTGAAGCTCCAAAGCAAAAATAGCAAAATATGGCAAATAGCCATATCGTTAGAAACAAGGTCATAACGACCTCCTTCTACTTCCTAAGGGGGAAGCAAATGATTATGACGCGATTTTAGCTCGAATTAAGTATTTAGATTTGAACTAGCTTTTGAAGTATTCATCGTCTTCGTCGACTACGTCCATGTCATCAAACATCATTCCACTTGGGTCGGGTAATGTGTTCTTAAACTCGGCCGATAACTCAGCCTCTATCTCTCCGTTGGAATTTAACAACCTTCTAGGCGGCAAAGATATGTTCCACCTATTACCTTCATACACGAAGCAGCATGTACGCCGTCCGTGCTGAGCCCTAAGAACGTCTATAAGCTCTTCTTTAAGTTTAAACGAGTGAGCTTCAGGCGGACCGTGAGCCGGTATAATAACAATATGATAATTATATTTATCTGGCTCTGGCGGGCCCGTATCACTTACGTTCTGGCCATTGTCCATTGTTACTACCTTCGTAAATAACTGTAATGGCTACAAGCACCGACCGCTTGGTCATTTCCTTGTCTAGCCATCTACTGTCCATCCCTGGAGCCGATACAGTTACTATGGTGGCTTGATTAGCCAATACCCATTCGTTTATAGTTTCATCCAGCGGATCGGTTATCTTTATTAGTCTCCAGTCGTCTGGAGTAGATCCGGCTGGGCGCTCGTACACCCGCTCTTCCACGAATGTTTTAGTCTTTCTATACACGTAAGTATTATCTGGGTTCATTGTTAATAGCTTTCATTAAGTTCATAGCTTCATAGTCAGCAGACCGTTTTACAGCCCTAGGTACAGGGTACCCCTGGTACACCCAGCTCTGTTGTGAGCCCTTCATCTTCCATAGATATGGCTCTATAGTCAAGCTCGGCTGCTTTGGATCGGGTATTTTTACCTTAACTGCTTCGCATAGAAACATGTAACCATTAGCTCTATTTAGTATGGTTATGTTGCCTATAGCTCTGTATATAGTGTCCCAGTGCTCTATAGGAACAAACGATAAAATAAAATCATGACCCCCCGTGTTATCAGGAAAGTCAAGCCCGCTAAATATGGGTCTGTTAAAGACTACATAGTTAACTAATTCCGGTTTATTTGCAAATACTTGATACTCTTTAATTGGGTCAAAGTCTAGACCCCCTTTAGAGAACAGCATAGTATGGTTAAAAAACACGAAGTCATTGGAAAGGCTGCTTAAAGAATCTGAGAGCTCCACTCGTTTGAGTGGAGGCAGTCTGTTAAGCTCCTGAGAGGTAGGGTTTACTATGCCTGCGTCTACTACGCCAGGCTCTACCGGTGGGGATCCTGTTAGCTCAGCACAGGTTACATCCTTCATGTAACCCAATACCTCTTCAGGGTTTAGCCTCTTTTCGCTCATTTCTTATCCTTGCGCAGAGATAGTATAGTCTTGCCTTTTCGCTTGGTTAGGTGGACTTTGTTCTTGTCAGAACTGCAGTCGTACAAAGAACTTATATCTTCAAACGATTTAATCATCTCTGGGTTTATGCCCCCCACTATGTCGTCTGTATGAAAACAAATAATAGAGCATATACCTTTTGATGATGTGTGAGCTTTGCATCTTTTTAAACATAGCAGAGCCTCTTTCATTCTGCCTAGCCTAGCTATACATTTCTTTCGCTTAATAGGGGCTGGACTAAACCCATGATTGATGTTGTCAACTATGACTAACTCCACAGGCCTATACCTGCTTTCGTTTACTATGATGCTGTTGAAGCCATCTTTAGTACGAAGCGTATCTTCCCATCTCTCTGGGGAGTATCTTACATAATGCTTGTTAAGCTTCTTGTAGTAAGTCTTCACACTGAAGTGAAGGCAGTTAGTAGGGGCCAGCGCGGCCCTATCGATGATGTAAGGTATAATTAGGTCTAGCTCTTCCCTTGTTCCAAATACCACCATTGGTTCTGAAGACAATATGGACTCGCTAGCAGTTACATCAAACTTGTTTATTCTTTTTGTCTTAGTAGATGAGAATACACTACCGGCTACAGTAGCACCGGGAATCTCTATGGTGTTAGTGTATTTGTGATTAGGGTCCTTCTTAAACTTTACCAACCCATCGACAAGGTATGCGGATATCTGCATGCATGCCTTAGGCACGAGAAACCTTTCCAGAGGAGTGGCTTCAGCCAAGTTGCTAACATCTTCCTTGAGCTTAAGTATAGCTTTGTCAGAAGCTCCTATGTCCCTTGCCTTAGCTTCTATGTCCTGTATAGCCCTAGCCCTAAGCATGTGAGAAAGCCTAAGAGCATCCATAAAGTAAGCTTGGCTAGACCCCTTAGAAATAGGGCTCTTAAATGTCTTAGTGTCTTTTATATTAATGCCGCTCATACTGCACCTTTCGCATCATCCGCAAAGTTAAGGCCCGAGCCGTACTGCTCCAACAATAGAGAGCATACATATACAGCGTCTGCTATATTATCCACTCCTGAATTCTCGTATCCGTCTACTTCAAAATCCATTCCAAACTCTTTATTACAAGCGCTGATGATCTCTGCCTTATTGGCATTACCTTTTCCAGTGGCTCTCTTCTTAATAGTTCCGATAGGAATGCCTGTGCTTGGAATATTCCTAGCCTCACACCAAGTGGCCATAGTAGCCTTAAGTGCTCCAAACCACTCGCAAGCTGTAGCAGCCCTAGCGATGATTGCCCCTACACTTTGAAACCCGGCACTAGGTGGTGTGTACTTTACATCCTCAAACGCTACTAGATCTGGCTTTATAGCTGCTAGGAAATGCCTTAGTTTTATAAACCGTATGGCCCCTGAGTCATAAGGCCCAGCAGATAAGTCCAGCTGGCCTGCGTATATTTTTGGTTTAAGTGTATTGTCCTCATTAACAAAGCAATAGGCATACCCACAAGATGTACCTAAGTCTAACCCCAGTACAGTCTTAAAGCCAGCGGGCTTTTCAGAATTAACCTTGGACTCCAGGACTTCAGGAATGCGTTGTATGTCTTGCTTCATAGGTCTTCTCCTAAGCTAACTGTAAATATAGGAGTGGCTTCTCCTACGTAAGAACCTACGATGTTGTACTGAAAGTAATCTTCGGCTTCGTCTTCTGACATGCTTTTCATTAAACACTTTATAACCTTATCTCTGTCGTATATCACTTGATATTTATCAAAGCACTGCCCAAGTCCGATTATGCATTCATCAAACCCATCTGCGAATAGGATATCTAATTCGTAAGCTTCGGCAAACTCTTCTATACTCTTTTTTGTTGATCTCATTAAAGCGCAGCGCCCCTTTCGGCCATCTCTCTAAATTCTTCAAACAGGTGATGTGTGAGCCTGCAGTCGAAGTCAGCTTCATGCGCGCTGCCTTCTAAAGCGTGCTTATTAACTAGGTCGTACTTGGTGGAGCAGTGGCGATCTAGAGAGCTAAAGATTCTTCCGCCTTCGTACACAAGCCTGTGGTTGAAGGTATACCAATCATCAGAAGGAGTAGGCATAATCTTAGTCTGACTGCCTCTCTCTAGCCCCATGGTGTCAAAGTAGAGCCCACTTGTGGTGTCGAGCTTAAAGCTCTCGTCTTCTCCTCTCAGCTGCTTAACGCATCTATCCAGCATAGGCTGGTCAAACCTAAGCCCGTTATGAGCTATAAAGCTGAACTTGTTAGACCTGCACAGCTTTACTATGTCCATGAAATGAGTAAAGGCTTCGTAGGCTGGTATTCCCTTTTCTTTAAGCCTGGCTACGCTATGCTTATACATGCCAGACCCTGGGTTTTTTGCTTCCATGTTGTTTCTAGTGGAAGTCATTCTGTTGTCCAGCCACTGACAGAACTCATCATCTCTTGAGTGTGTCCAATCCACCATGATGCTGGAGCACTCTACTAAGGTTTTGTCTATAACCAGGGCGTACCCAAGTTGAATGACTAGGTCGTTGTTTAAGTCCAAGCCGGTTGACTCTACATCGAACACCATGTAGTTTTTAGGTAACCCGCCTAGTCTAGCCACTACATTAGCCATCCACTTGTCCGCTTCTGAATTATGCATTAAGCTTCCTTGCCTTTCTTGAAAATACCGATCCTATTTTTCTTACTAATTTTGAAATGTAAGAACTTCTCTCTTCGAGAATTTGAGTCATAGAAGTGTTTATAACTTCTACAAGCTTAGCATCGTTTAAAGGGGATGCTTCATCTTCCATGAGCACATCCCTTATAGACGCGTGAAAAGCCACCATCATAGTTTCGCCTAAGGCAGCGTAGAGCAGCATCTTAGAAGTGTCATCGCATTTTGTAAGGCCGGCCCTATTCATGAGAGGTAAGGCGCCAGAAGGGCCTTCTTCGGGCTTATTGCACAAAGCCATGTAAAGGGCCATGGCCTTCGCTGTATCTTCTATATTTTTATCAGTTACTTCGTACTTGTCTATTAGGGATACGAACCAAGGTAGAGCCGCCCCTTCACTTAACCTATCCATAGCTGACTTCATTATGTTAGGCCAGCAGTAGGCTATATCCCTAGAAGGATTATATCTTCGCCTATCTGGGTGTCCTATTATGTTAGTAGCCATTTATCCCCCATAAGTATAGTGCCTAAAAGCGTAAGCTTACATTCGGAATGCTATATACACAATAGATAAGTTGGTTTTAGTTATCATCTAACACTATTAATTTTAAATTGCTAGAAGTAACGCAATCCACGCATTTATCCATGTTGTCTGGGCTAAACCAGCTAGGCCTTTTGCAATGCTTACAGTCGTCCTCTACATAAGTTGTAGCATGAGTCGCAGCTTCACACTCATTCAAGCCTGCAGGGCACTTGTGACAGTTTATGTTTCTAGGATAATTTCTAGGGCACTGAAACCCTGAATTAACATGAATGCTTCTTAACCTATTTCTTAGAAGCTCTCTGTTCTTAGACACAATATAGTCAGTGCATAGAAAGTCGGAGTAGTCGGGGCCATCTCTCAATGCCAAATGATCAAACATACCTAAAAAGTAGAAGTTAGTTAGGTTAGACTCTTCAGCATAAGGATACTTGCAGCTATCCCCTGGGTAGCTAAAGCCTATTCTGAACTTAGCGTAGTTGAACATATCGGAAGACCAAAACTTCTTATACTTAAATGAGCTAGCAGGGCCGCTCATAACTTCAAGGCTCATCCACGCCCCTCTTTGGGAGTTGCCGTCTTTAAATGTTCTTACGGCCTTTTCTACGTTTAGTATTCTTACTAACCCCCAGCCTGACCTTATGCGCCACTCATTGTCGCCTACGGTTTCACCGGCTAGTATAAGATCTAGGTTGCCAGCTAGCTTAGAAGCTATGGCATCTACGTGGTGATGTAGAATAGGTTTTCTTACAAACGTTAAGAGCTGGTTCTGAACCCAGTGAAAGTCTATGCATGACTTGGGAATACAAAACGCCAAAGCAGATGTAGCCCCGTCAAGGCTATCACTACTAAGAATATTACCGCAGAAACCGTAGAGAGCATCAGTAACTCTCTTGCGAGTATTGAGGATCTTTGAGACTGACACTTTAACTTTTTCATCTGTTAGCTTCCTGCTAGTCATTGTTACTTATTCCTTTCTTTTCATAGTTACGCCTATGGGCTGCTCGTCGTAGCCTCTGCGCTTTGATGCAGACTCCTTTCCGTTATCATCAGCATTAATTGCTACTCCTTTTTTATAGTTGGCCAGTTTGAGGCCCTGGCTTCTTATAAGTTCCCCTAGAAGAACATCTCCCCCTCTATGCTTGAGCATAGGGTGGGGCCAGCCATATTTGTTTATGATAGATGACTTTATAATCCACCAGCCGCCAGTGGCAAACCTAGATTGCCTATTAGAGTTATTGCTGCTGTACCAGCTGCAGTGGAGACGTCTCCACTCATCCTGCGAACCAACTGTGGATACAACATAGGTTGCTCCTGCCATATCAGCGGAGCTGGACTTCATAAAGGATTCTAAGTCTTTAAGCCATTGAATAGGGTCGGCTTGAGTTATGTAGCTATCATCATCGAACCACATTATATAGTCAGTGTCTATAGGCCCAAGCTTAAATAGCTTAGACATCATTGGGTACTTGAATATCTGCGGGGACTCATAGCATACTTTGGCTCCAAGTGAGGCTGGAAGCAAGGTCTCCACTATTCCTTTTACGGTAGTGGAGACTTCGTTGCAGCCAGCCCTTACTTGAACGCCGGAGCTAAGAAGCTTGCTAATAGGCTTTAAGCACCTATCAGCAAGCTCTGGAAAGTCACCGTAAAGAAGACAGCATACGGTCGTGTTCAAGGCAGCTCCTAAGACTTAATCTTGGCTTCTATGGAAGAAGGCTTTCTCGGCTTAGAGGTCTTGGATAACCCCTCTTCCTCTTCGGCCGCAGCTACTTTCTTCTTAACCTTCTCTCTAGCCTGCATAACCTCTTTAGCTATAGGAGTGAACTTGTCCGTATAGACGAGTACTCTTTTTAATATAGCTGTTAGAGTTACAAGACTATCATGCATACTGGTTATATTTGCAAGCAGCTCTTCAGGATTTTCGACCTTCTCAACTACTTCGGCAAAATCGGAAACGATGTCCTCTACATTTGAGGTTACCGTCTTTTGGTACCTAATAGTTGCTTCTTCTACTTTTTTAACCAAAGACTTTACATGAGCCCCTCGGTTCACTGGTTTAGCCGGAGCGGCTACGGAGTACTCTTCTTTAACCACTGCAGCCAAAGCTCTAACCGACAGCTTTTCCTTTATAGCTCGATCAATCATATCGCGTCTATTTCCGTGAGGATCTGAGCCGCTAGATTCCTTGATATGTACTACTGAGGCATAGTGAGACCAGGTTAATAAAAACCCTGAGTCTTTGGCTCGCTTTACCACAGCGTTAAGATCATCCAAGTCGGAATACATAGAGCTGAAGGTAATGGTCTTGTAGACCGTGGATTTGTCCAGATCAAGCGCTTTGGATAACAGGGCGATTGACTGATCTCCTTTAGGTGACCTTTGAACAGTGCTTGCTACGCAGCCCCTTTCGTAGTTAAAGGTAAGCGTATCCACTCCAAGCGTCTGATACGCTTTCAATTCTTTTTCGTAGATTTCTCTAAGCTCAGGGTCCATACTATCAATCAAAATCTTCTTAGCATCATCCACTACTTTGGCAGTAGGGTTGCTAACACTTTTAATGTCTTTTTCAATCGCGTCTTTTGTACTCATGTTTACCTCTTGTAATTTTAGCTTCCAGAATTAATATCTGGTAAAGCTATCTTGTTAAAAAATATACCCCACGCTACCCGCTCAAACCTGTCCGTTGTATTATAATACAACGTACGCTGACTGAGACTTTCTTGCATTATTGCACTAATTAAATCCATAGCGGATTTTTTAGGCCAAGTCGTTGATCTTTCTAGCATGGCAAAGTTGTTTACCTTAGGCTCACTACCAGTGAGCACCATTGCCAAACATCTTTTTGCCATGAAGTAAGTAAGGCCAGCTCTTTCGGTTAAAAACTCTATGAAGTCTTTAAACCTTTTCTCATCCCCATCGACGCCAGAAAACCCTAAAGATAGGCTAGAAGAGTTTTCTATTTTTTTAGCTAGCCCAGCAGAAGACAAAGGCTGACTAGAGATTTTGTCAACAGTACTGGATATAAGCTTAGAGAGCTTACCTAGAAGGTCCTTTCCTGAATGCGACACACGATTAAGCTTACCGTATGACGACATCATGGTGCTGCCGTTTTCTGACATTACTACTACGGCTGCTTTTATAGCCGAATCGCCTATCTCGCTATTTACTAGTCTTATTCCAGGGCGCAAAGGAAAATCTTCGTACCCATCTGCGGAATACAGAACTGATATTTTACGGCCTGATAAAGAGGCAGAGTGAAAGGTTAGAGGAGTCTCACAAGACTCCAGGGAACTAGACACTGCTGATACGAAATCGCCATTTGGTAATCTCCTGTACCTACTGCCTACCACAGCCTCTATCACTTTGGTGTCCGAATTACGTATGGCTTGAAATCCGAACAACCTACCAAACCTTTTTTTAAGCGCTAAGTTATATAGAGAAGCAGCTTCCCCTACAGAAAAGTCTTCGTCTGGATCTACCTCAGATTTGTAAGGCTTATCCAAATCTTCTGGTTCTCTTCTCATACCAAGTAAATCTAATAAAGATAAAGACAGGCCTGATGATAGAACTTTACAGACCTGTCTCATAGCCAGCCATGATACTCTGTCACCACCAACTGTAGTGCCCTTGCGCGATAAAGCTAACTGAGCCTCGTCATCTATAAACCAGGACTCAGTTGTCCTTTCGCACTCAGCCAAAACATCAACAAGTTTTGGGTAGTCGCCCTTGTTAAACAACGAACCCTGTAAGGAGACCGCAAGGTTGTTAGGCTCGTTGTTAGGTGGTTTAGTGCGCATAGCTGGTTATTTTCCATCGGACCAAGAAAAATAAACAGTCTTAGAGCAGAACCCATGTTTATCTACATCGTTGCTAAGCCTTACCGTCATGTTGACCTCTGAAGGGTTAACTTGACTAATCATGGATTTAGCTGCAGCGTTTACCGCTTCGGATAAGTTATCGATTGTAGGGTTAGAGTCTACGAGCATTTTAAACCAGTCCCTATCCTTACCCTCATCGGTGTTAGCCTTATCGCAACTTGGAAAATACTGCATAGTTACATCTAGGTACTTTGAAGAAGCACCTTCCTCTACGGCTGCACTGTCTAAAGCTACAGTCCTATGCATCTCTACGGCTAACTTACTTAACTTACTAGACATAAAAAATCCTTTCTAATTAGTCCACGTGACCGAATCAAGAAGCTGCTCGAACGGTTCGATCACGAAGCTTTCTCCGTTCTTTAAAGACTTGTAAATCTTTAAGCAGTCATCATCTTTAGCGGCGGCAACACTGTACCAAGAACCGCCAAATTTCTTAGAGTCCAAGTTATGCATACAGCACATCTTCCATTTAGGCCACTGAAAGACAACTGCCATAGGCTTAGACGCAGCATCCTTTGATCCCTTTAACTGAAGTAAGTTTTCTTCTTCTACCCAGCCTTGATACAACTCTGTCTTCTTAAAGCCTGTGTAAAGCCCAGCCCACATATCTCGTATCCAAGGGATGTTCTTGTATACCATGTGGATCGGGAAGTTAGGGTGCTCTTCTGAAAACCATTCTAGAGTCACCTTTACGCTTCCTGTCTGGGCTTTACACTTACGCTTCAAATCAGGAAAGGTACCTGCTGCAGGGAACTTATTAACCAGCTGCCTTAAAGCCGCTTCGACAGAAGAGTGTTCGGTATCAATACCGGAAACTCTATCTTTAAAGAACTCTTCCCTGCTAGTCATACTCACTCCTTATAGTTTTTCATCTTCCAACTCACCAGCTTCGCATGCTTCCTTCATCTGCACTGAGTAAGGAACACCAGCCCTGAAAGGACGACGTTTCCTTATACCGTGAATAGCATCAAGCTCGGCTTTGATTACCTCGTTCTCTTCGATAGCTGCGCCTATCTCTGTCCACGTGGCTTTAATCATGCCTAGCTCACCGCAGTCAGCAGTGCGCTGCGCCTTGTTGATATTACGAAGTCCAGTAACCTCTAAGACTCTGTTCTTACGAGTACTGGTCATTTCGTTTATCAAGGCAATACTGGCTTCATGCCAATCCCACCAAGTGTGCTGCTCGCCGTTCTCATTGAATATCCACTTCATAGGGACATCAATCGACCTGCGCTCAGGGGCAGTGCCTAGACTGTTTTTATCCATTGTGAACTCGATAAGTCGGCCTGCCTCATCAAGGCGGTCAATATCATTACGGCGATGCATACGCAGCTTAAAGGTGGCATAGTAGTCCAAGGCCTGGCCGCCAGGTATCTTGCGCTCTATGAAGCCCTGAGGATTTTTACTTATCTTCATATGATTGACCCCGATGAAGCTGTAGGGCCATACCCTTAGCTCACTGAAGACAAACTTACAATAAGTGTTGATGATGTTGGCTGCTTTGGCAAAGCCTATAGAAGCAAAGCCCTTAGACCATATATCATCAATGTCGCCTCTGGTGGTTACTCCTGTTAAGGAGTCTACGCCTATGGCAGCTGGAAAAGGACAAGACCCAGACTCAGAGAACATATCTCGGCTTTTCTTAAGCCACTCAGTTATGTTCTGCTGCCAGTCCTCTATACTGTTACATGTGACTGTAGGAAAAGTGGTATCAGACGCGTGGCCTATTATGCTTGCCCGAAGATCGGGGCTGTCTCTAGGCTCAGCTAGATTAAGCACATAGCCTCCACCTGCGTCAACATGCCAACGAAACATTTCGTAAAGCATAGCTGACTTACAGGATTCACTGACTCCATACAACTCAGTCATACGGCTTAAAGGAAAGCAATCGTTTTGAAATAGGTACCTAAGGCTAAATGCCTTTAATGGTATACCTATAATCACACGTTGCGATTCCTTGCCTACGAAAGTATCGTTCCTGCCAAGCTCCGCTTGAGAGGAAGATAACTGAGATGAAAAAAAGTCAGATGGAGATATCTTTACGTCTGAGTCCCACTTTTTCTTAGCCATAGTATGATGCGCCTTATTCTAACTATATGTGTATATTAAATAGCGCTACTAACATTTGCCAGTAGCGCTACACTATCAACTACTTTGATTCCAGCCCGTTCTTAGACCTAAACTCTCTAAGCTTGGCAACGATTGCCTCTTTGCTTTCAGCCAAATCTGGAGCGTTAGTAATCTCTTCAATAACCGCTCTAGTGTCCGGCACATGAGCTGCTGGCCTATAGGCAGCAGGAACTGGCGCAGGAACCGGAGCAGGGACTGGAGCATATACTGGAGCAGCAGCTGGCACATAAACAGGCTGAGCTTGATAAGGCTGCGTAGGCATAGGGTAGGTAGGAAGCGTTGGCTGAGCATAACCTGGGTTAGCCACAGAAGATGCCATAAGACCTACTTGCCTAAGGAACTCGTTACCGTAGCTAACAAAGTCAGCTGGTAAGAATCGCTCGTACCTATCTCTAAGCGCATGAACAACCAAACCAGCATGAGCTGGGCAGTCCCTAAGGCTGTCCACTACATACCGAACCTGTTCCTCGTCTGTAGCAAAGTTAAGCTGTGACCTAATAGGCTGAGCTACTCTTTTTGCTACTTCCGCTATTTCACTCTCGGAGAAAGCCGCAGGCATATTTCTGTATGTCTTGCTTACGAGGCAATCATACCCAATAGGCTTGTTCTTTCCGTTAGAGTACCCTACAGCAGAAGAGGTAGGAGGAGTGTATCCTCTAGGAGTCATTCCTATTTCGTAGAACACAAAGTACGCTCCATCACTAAGTGATACCACGTCACCGGTAGCGTACTTCTCGTTGATGTCTGGTCCAGACGTAGTAGAGCTTGGCATGCCTAACTCTCTGAACAAAGCCTGAGCTGCAGACTTTTTGAGCACCATAAACACCGTTTGATGAAACGGTGCCAATCCGTCAGCTACAGGTTTAGGAATACCCTTGTATTCGTAAATCGCGCAACGAATGATAACCGCTCTATCAGGCCTAGACACAGCTGCCGATTTACCCATGCCACCTTTAATAGTCAGAGCCCACTCTTGTGGACCTCGTACCTTTCCAGTAGATACCTGTGAAGCTAGGTCATATACCATAAAAGCCGGATTGCTTCTAATCTCATAAGACTTGTCTTCAGGGTCATACGCTATCCAGCTCTTCTGCGGATTGCCGAAGCTACTAACCATAGTGCACTCTGAAAACCACTTACTATACGCGTGTTCCGAATAGCGAGTAGGCTGAAAGCTATCACCCTCTACGCAGGGAAATGGGCGAATAACAGTCGGGTCGGATTTCGTCCAAGATGGGCGCATAACAATACCTGCGCCAGGCTTTAGCACATGGTCGCCTCTATTAAAGTCAGAGCCGCTCGACTCAAAGTTAGGAGCACTAATTCCAAAACTAGACATAAAACTTACCTCCAAATAAAAAAATAGAACTGACACAATGCCAGTTCAAGAAATAAGTTTAATGGTATTCAGGGTAAACCGAGAAATGTGTTAACAAAGACCATAAGTAAAAATTGAACACAAAGACCTCAATTCATTTTGAACCATTTAACTTTTTGAACCATTTGAACAGACGCTCTCAGCCAATAGCGTTAACTGGTGGTTAAGATAACTTAAGTCTCCAGTATTACTAAGCACATGAGTGCAGTCAGAGGAAGTATATGTTACGGTTGGGTCAATTTCAATACCAGGTCTGTGAACCCAAATCGCAATTTTTATAAGTCCTTCTGAGAGAGCAGCTTGCAACTCAGAAAAATTTCTTATTCCAACAATAATTTGACCATACTGGAGCGACCTCCTTATCAATCTTGACTCATCTCCAGCCTTATACTCGTCGAGAATCCTACGCCATTCCATTCTGTTTATGTGCCTGTTCTCCCAAGCGGTTTGGTCAGGAACACCCAGCTTTTCCGCAACTATGTCCTTATGTAACCAAGACAAGCTACCTGCATATTTAAGGCCAGTTATCTGGGAGAACATAAACGCTGCTGCGTCTTTACCAGAACGGCTATGGCCACAGAATGCTATCATATTTACATGTCCTTATTTATAAGGCAGCTGCCTACAAAAGCTAATCCTTCAGAACCGGAAGTTTTATAAATGTTGCATTCAACCCATAGCTTAGGTTTGGATATATTAGTAAGACCCATCTTTAAAAGCTCATCCCTATGTTTTGTGCCATCGATTTTAACACTTACAACTAGTATACTCCAGGTAGGACCATTTAAAATTTTAGACTCTAACTCTACGTACTTTACTAATGGTATTAGGCTTAATACGTTAGTAATTGGCATCATTTTTATTTTTGATTCAGCGTCTGCTTTAGCTTTAAGAAATTCAAGATCAGGAGAAGAGTCTCCATCGTACTCAGTTATGTTTCTAAGCTCTTCCTCTTCAGCTACATCCACAGACGAGTGAATAGGTCTATCAAAGGCAGCCAGCATTTCCAGAGCTTCCTCTCTAGTGACAGGAGCACCATCATCAGATGCCTGTACTTCTCCATCCTCTACTCTATGCAAAGCTAGAGAGTTATGCTCATCTCCAGGTTTTCCGCCGTGATCTGATTCGTAGTACTCTATTACAACATACTTTGGTTCACTCATTTTAACTCCCTTTAAAGATTAAGGTGATTCCGCTGTTTCATTATTTCTTGTCTCAACTCTAATCTATCGACTTCGCTTTTTATTATTTCCGCCTTTGTTCTTTCAAGGATCTCCTTGATATCAGCATGTTTGGGATCGTTAACAAGCCTAAGAAAACTCTGGTAATCCGGGCAAAACAAAGGGCTTTTGGCGTCCCTAACAGCCTGCATTATCATATCTAAAACCTTCAGAGAGCTTGTAGCTGCTTTCGCTACAACCTCTTCTTTGTAAAAATCATCCATGCGTTACTCCTTAAACCATAAAGGTTTACTACGCTTTTTCCAAGAAGCCAAATGGCTCTTGCCTTTAACATAATACAGTCTGTACGCCGCAATAGCGCACTCACTCTTATACTCAAGCGGCATGGCCTGAGCAAAGCTTGTTAGTGCACCTGCTGGTACACTGGTATATTTCTCATAGCAGCTGCGAATGACCTTTTCTGAAGCATGCTCTCTTTCATACCTATAAGTGTATTCGGAGCAAAGCTCTACGCCTAGCCTGCATAGCCACTCAAAGTTATCTCTGGTAGCTGCTGCCCATATGGTGCAAGGGTGCTTAAAGAAAGCCGGCTTATACTCCACATTACTGTTGCCATTTAAAGACAGCGCTGTGCATAGCATTTGCGCTGTCTCCAATGGCATCTTTACTACATGCCTATCTACATGCCACTCAGCTGCTTCCTTAACGTCTTCAGAAAGCACAAAAATATTCATTTATTTTACACCTATAAATTTATTTACTTTTACCTTTCTCAAAGGCTCTAACTCTATCTGCTATTAGGCTTATTAAACCAGGTATAAGCTCATCTGCCGATTTTGCACTAAACATAGTTTTGTGAGCATCATAAGAGCCAGTGCCGTAGCGCATATCGTACCCTCCAAATTTTTTAACTGAAAACATACCGTGGTCTAAGCTTAAAAAAAGAAAGTCATTTCCTTCTCTTCGACCATATTCATTAGTATTTAATAAACTAAATGTAACATAATGAGCCCAACCACCAGCGTTATGTCTGTAGTCGTCATACACTGAGACATGCTCTACTACATCTTTAAACTGAATTGCAGCCTCGTTAATAATATTTATTAACGGCCAAAACGGCTTTAACAGTTTCGCATCAAAAGCAATTCGACGTATACGATTTTCTTCTGCTTCCTTTTCTGCTTTATCTTTTTCTTCTTTATTCCTTGACTCTGCTAACTCTTTTATAAGGTCTGTTGCTGTTTTCATTTTAATTCCTTTTGAAGTTGTTTTGTGCACACTTTACTATCTTGATTAAATTTTACATCTATTAATCGGTAATCCATGAACTATGTCAGTTAATACGCTTATTAAAGCAGGTATTAATTGGTCCACAGCTCTAGCCTCTGCGGCTGTCCATCTATTAGTATCGTACTTATCTTTCCTATACTGAAGACTTACCATTCCATCTTGTTTATTAAAATACATGGTGCCATCGTATTTGCAACTCGCATCCTTTTCTTGATACTTAAATAAAAAGTATGGCTCTCTTCCATAAAGAATCTGAACTTTACATACATTTTCAGGATACTTATCACTAACTTCAGAAACTATATTAATAAGGCTGGCCCAAAAAGATTTTCGCCATTCAACGTCTCTTATTTCGTGTTGTTCGTCATTAAATTTTTCAATCTTAATCTGTTCTAATCTGCTAACACCTAACTCTTTTATAAGATCTGTTGCTGTTTTCATTTTAATCCCTTTTTGTTTAAATTTTAATTGTTTAGTTACCGCCTGCTAATTACCACGTCAGCTAGTTTACTTATCAAAGCAGGTATTAACTCATCTACTGTATTAGCATCTGCTAGAGGGTGCGTACGGGATCTACTATATTCAGTAGAATCACTATATCTAAGGCTTACTCTTCCGCTTTCTTCAGTAACAAAATGAATATGAAACCTATCATAACGACCATACGTAGAGCGGTCGTTTAATAAGAATGAAAAGTAAGGGTTTGATGACTCTGGAAACTGTACATTCTCTACGCATATGGGATATTTTCTACTAATTTCAGAAACTATTTTGGTTAAGCTATCCCATTTAGATCTATTACGCTGTTCTTTTCTAATTTTATTTCGAGCTCTATTATAGGCCGCAGTCTTCATCTCTTCTAATCTGCTGGCTGCTAATTCTTCTACAACTTGTAGTGCTGATATTCCTCTGTTCATGCTACTTCTCCTTTTGCAGAGCCATAGACTAAAGCAAGCTGTGCCCGCTCGTCCTCAGTCATGGCATCGTGTATTTTATGCTGTGTTGAAAGTGGTAAGTTGAAAATCTCTCGTAAATCGACTAAACCCTTAAACGGAGAGTCTGGGTCGATTGCAACTTTTATAATGGTTAGCCAAGACTCGACACTATTTTTTTCCATTTTGTTTCTCTTAATGCTGGGCAAACCTCTCGGGTATGCCCATAACCTTGCAGTCCTCCTTGGTTAGCGGTATCGACCATTTGGTAAATACTTCAGTCGCTATGCCCAAGTGAAAAGGACCACAATCTCCAACTCTCATAGCCCCATCTAGGCCACAAGAATACACACTGACTTTATCGCTCATGCACATAGGCAGAACCTTATCTACGACTTCCTCTACGCACTCATAAGGCACCTCTAGAATGACAGCATCATGCACCTGCAATATGATGTCATATCGTAAATTGGTCGTGACCATTTTACGATGGGTATAAATATGGTCAAGCGCGCAAGACATTGCATCAGCTACAGCTGACTGAATTGGGAAGTTCATACTCTGTCTTTCGTACTCTGCCACAACAGCCCTATCTTTACTCGGAGCAAATCTACGGTACCTTCCAAAACAGTTGCTCATCCAACCTGGATCAGTAACTCTTGCCTTGCACTCGTTAAAGTACATTGGAAGTCTTGGGTACATATCTACTAGCCCGTTTATAAGCTCCTGAGCCTCGTTTACAGAAATTATTACTCCCTCTTGCTTTGCCTTTCTAGCGGTTGAGTCGGCTCCTTGTCCGTATGCATATCCAAACACCACAGCCTTAGCAGCAGTGCGCATACCAGCCTTGCCTATATCTTTAAGCCCCTTCTTAGTAGCTGGACATTTTAGCTTGAATGTATTTACAGCAACGTTGCTGTGAATGTCATAGTACTCAGGATGATTCTCTGGCAGGTTGGCTCTACGAACATGGTCGATCATGTTCTTATCACCTGACTGCCATGCCATAATCGCTAGCTCTGCACCGGTATAGTCAGCCTCTACTAGAACGCATCCAGGCTTTGCGCTTATCACAGACCTTAGAGGGTATGTGTAACTAAGCCCTAGGTCTTTTCCATGAGCTATGAATATAGCCTTGTACTTCTCTTCTATGGTCTTGCCCAAGTTCTGCATATTCGGCTTTGACGATGATGCCCTTCCAGTTTCTTTAGTCTGACTAAACATAGACCTAACTCTTTTGTCTTCATGGATATACGACAACAATCCTTTGTCATATACAACGTCACCTTCAGAGTCTACCTTCTCATTGCCGTCATCATCACAGTCAGGAGACCTGAGAACTGTAGTTCTTAAGTAATGCAAAGCGCGTACATCCCTTAGCATTTCTACTACTGGATGAGCTTCGGCCAATATGGTTAGTGATTCTCTATCTGCAGAAGCCATGTACAGATGATCCTCTGACTTAGCTACCAAGTAAGACCACAGCTTACCTTTAGAGCCAGTGCCAGTACTCTTATAGGGCAGAAGCTCAAGAGATAAAGCTTCAGCAGGCCTTTGCCTAATAGGGTTGCCAGAAGCATCTCTTCTTCCAGACAGATTCTCACCAAAGAGCAGCTCTCGCTTATGAAAAGCGCTAGAGGGATTGAAGTCAGGCCAGCGTATACTTACTCTTAGCTTCTCTAAAAGGTTGCCATAGAGCTTGTCATAGGTCTCAGTCAGGCTGTGCACCATGACTTCGTCTATGAGAATACCCTTTTGCCTCATCTCTATGAAAGATGGATAAGCGCGCATTGAAAGCCAGAAAGGAAGCCTGCAGTTATTGCCGTACTTATCCTTATCTAGCTTACCGGGCTCTTCTCCTATTCCATTAAAGTAGTCAAACAACCTTCTAGTCACATCGGCGTCGTAGCAGCCATAAGGCACTATGACATCGTCTGGGCAATCGCCATAGCCGCCTAGCTCGGAGTCCTTTATTCCTTTGGCTTTGCAGTAGCTTTTTCTCCATTCAATTATGGGGCCTTCCCATCTAGGAACTCCGCAGTACCTTACGGCCTGCTCTTCTAGGTTAAAGATGTCGGTCTCGTTAACAGAGTGAGCTGCCAATAACGTATCAAAGCCGCCTACATGCTTTGTCTTCTCAAACCCAAACTTGTAGCCCTCTACGGAGTCAAAAACTAAGTCATCGCAGGGGGCTTCAAAGAGAGTATGTAAGTTTACTCCTAAAGACTCAAGCCAAGGTAAGTCGGCAGTAATGTAATGGCCTACTACTCTTACCGTTCTTTCGTCCGTCGGATGGAATATGGTGTTCAGTATAGCTTTAAGGGCTTCTGGGCCGCCTTCAAAGCAAAACCCGCCTCCAGCTTCATTTACTATTATGCTGCAGGCTACACCTGGCTTCCAAGACAACTGAAGAGTACGAACGTACGCTCCCTTCTCTCCAGGCCAAGCTCCCTGCCACTCAAGGTCTAATGCTATAACCGGAGAAGCCTCTTTCATTATCTCATCCCTAACATATAGCAGCCTTTCAATAGTCCTTACTGAAAAGTGATTAATGCCAGCCTCAGTGGATAGAAACTCATCTCCTCTGCATACAGCTGAGAAATGAGCTATAGAAGAATTAAAGCGATCTATGTGCTCAGGGTACCTCAGCACAAACGAAGGGTTAACACAGGCTATAGCTTTAGCTATATGCACGCCTCCGTCAGCCAAAGGTATAGCCACGTCAAATACTTTACCAGAAGCAGTTGAAAGCTTATTGTCCCTTCCAAGTATTGCCTTCATGGCTTCATCGCCTGTAAGCAATATAAAATCTGGAAGAGTAAGCATCATCTCTAGCTTAAGTAGTGGAGCACAGTTATTGATCCAAACGGATTTGATATTGCCGCTCGATGGGTCTAACAACTGGTGTTTAACTACATAGGTTAGGTAGAAGTCTGGCTTGTTAAAGCCCTCTACGCTTAAAGCATCCCATAGCAAATCAGCGCTAAGCCCAAAGTTTACCTTATTATATTTGATGTCATAGATAGATGGGCACTTACCTATGATCATGTACTTGTATTTTCTAAAAGGCCCAACTCTGCAGTTGTCCATCCAGCCGCACCCAGGTACAAAGTTTGCATTTATTATGTTCCCATTAAGGGATACTGGCAGAGAGAACCCCTGCTGATAGAGCGCTTTGAAGTAAAGCATATCAGAATACGAGTCTATGACTATGTCTTCGTCTGTTCCTGCTAGAGCTTTGGCACACTGATAGAAATCAGGGCCTACCTTAGGTATAACTCCAGAGTGCTCAGAAGGAAATAAAAAAGGCCAGCTCAAAAGAGGTCCGGCCTTGTTTATTAGCTTTACAAAATTACCATAGGTGCACTCACTATTAAAATCATTCACTGGGCCACTCCTTTAAAGTGTCTGGCAAAGTGACACCCATGTTTGTTGCTATAGATTGGAGACGTCTCCACAACTCATCTCTTAGGGAATCTGGATCTTCTTCTTTCGCCATGGGTATCTTAATAACCACAGACCTAGGCGCTGAATGCTGAACTTTATCTACAAGCGCGTCTGCCTTGTAGGAAGCATCCCCATCAAGGGCTATAGCTATAACCTTGCCGTTAAAGAATTCACCGATAAGGTTTAGCTGCCCCTGGCTGCAATCGCTTCCAAAGATAGCTACACCTGAAGGGCCTACAGACCACACGTCAATAGGGCCTTCGCATATGACAACCACATTCTGATTCTTGGCGTTATCCAGATTATATAGAAGCATAGACTTCTTCATACCTGGTGGGTTGATATATTTTTGCTTCTTCTTTAATGGGTCGTCTGTAATTATTCGCCCCTGGTACCCCATTAATTTCCCATTTTGAAAAACTGGTATGTAAATTCTTTCTCTCTGGGTTGGAATAGCTTCTTCTGTTATCCAGCCCACTCCTAAGTACTTCTCCAAAACCTTAGGGTTATAACCCCTTTGAACTATGTAGTTTAGGACTTCGTGGTCTTCTCTAAGCGAAGATAAGGCTACACACCTATCAGGAGGTCGAATCTCAGTCAAAGCCGTTATCTGCTCATGCGTCATTACCTTATGATGCACTGGCAAAGACACAGGAGAAGAAGTATTGAACAGCCACAGATGTAGCTGGTCTAGGCGCATGCTGCCCAGCTCTCCCCTGGTGCACGCTGTCTCGTTGAAGCAGTTCGCCATATGGCGATGCTCAAACCACCTATGGTTTATATAAAGCCTATGTCGAGTGTCTCCGCACCATGGGCAGCATATTCTATAATACTCTCCATGCAGTAAGTACGTGGGCCTTTCTCCATTGGAGCTAGGCCGCATAACCATAGCCGTACCTCTATTATTTACATATACCTTCCCAAACACTTTCTTTAACCTAAAGTAAAGCTCTGGGCACAATACATCGTCTACAGCTGTGCTCATAGTTCTCCTTTAAGAATCTCTGTCATTTGAGTCTTCTTCTTTAGATCTGCCTCTAGAAGACACATCCATAGAAGACCCAGAATAGGAAGCCTTAACAAACCCGGCGTGTTCATCTATGATCCAGTTGTTGTCTAGGCTAAAGGAGCTGGTTTCTCCGTCAAACTTAACAACCACATAGCTCTTAGATGGAGTCTCATCGCTACGAAGCTTTGAAGCGTCCATGCGCTGAACTCCGCTCTCCTCATGCTTTTGCCCTAAGCAAAATACCCTATGCACATTTTCACCAAAGTCTTTACTCTCGGAAGAGTGAGAATGGTGTAATGCTTTTCCAGGCCTTATGCTATTGGCTTCGCCGCTTATCTGATGAAGAAGCCACACTACGCAGTTATGCTTTATGCCTATGCCTACGGATAGCTCAGCTGGAACCCTACGAATATAATGCCTTAGATTCTCCATCTTGTTACCATTAGCTGCGATATGCCTGTCGGCCATTAGCTTTACATAATCGACGCACACTGTGCCTATCTGTACTTTGTTAGCTGCTACATACTTATCTATCTGAGATATTAACTCAGAAGTAAAGCCCTTGCCTAGCTTAGCAGGAGTGCTACCACTCATGTCCAGAATCTGCGTGTACCTATTTACTAAACCCTTAATGCTTGCAAACCTTTCAACTTCGGGTATGCGCATAGCCTCATCCTTGGTGTTAGAGTACCTTCGAAGCTCGTAGTCTCTTAGAGTTTCTCTGGTAGATAGAGGCAGGCCATTTACGAGGTGCTCCTTTATAATTTTCTCAGGTATTCTAGAGAGACAAGCAGCCAACCTAAATCTAATAACATCAATACTGCCTTCGTAATTTACATAGATGCCTACCTTAGGTATATAAGGCGTATTTTCCGCTATGCACTTCATTTCCCTGGCGTGCTCGCGAGCGCAATTATTAGCTATTACGTTTATACCCATCCAAGTTTTACCAGAGCCGAACCCACCTAGAATAGCGTACACATCCCCAGCGTTAGTGCCGCCGGTCATAAACTTATCAAAGTAAGGAAGGCCTAAAGGGTCTCCTATCTTAGTGGCAGGCTTCCACAGGTCTGGAATAACATCGCACATTGCCGACTCATTCATCGATTGAATCGACTGGTTTACAGATATGAACTTGTTAAAGAAATCATTAGCGTCTTTAACTACAGTCTGAACCGCAGAGGTAGAGCTAAGCTGGCTGTAAAGCTTATCGTGAATAGCTCTTTCGTTTAAGAACCTTTGCAGAGTTTCTCTACATAGCTTTCTATTCGCTTCGACTCCGTCCTTGCCATAGTCAAAAGCGCTGTCAACTATTCTAAAGACTTGATCCTTTAGACTCAGGCCATCTACAGGAAGGCTACCTCTTACTTCTGATAGATCGCTTACTATGCATTTTATCATCTCAGAAGTTGGAGCCTCATTAAACTCGTTGTGATAGAATTTAAGGGCTTTGATGATTATTCTGTAAGGCTTCTCGTCAGAGGAAAAGTACTCTTCGTTAAAATGCGGTAAACACTCTAACAGCAAAGTGGAATCGGCTACTATATGCTTAATAACAAAATCAACAGTTGAAGCGTCAATCCTATAAACTGTTTCAACTACTTCAGGTAATCTTTTATCTACATAACCATCCATGTTAACCCCTATAAAATTAGATTATCCGTGCTAATAAATAGGCTAGCTCTCTCCCTGCGGAGAGAATTAATAGCCGTGCTCCTGAACGAAGTATGTATGGACTTAGACCATACAGCCTCGTACACATCCATTCGCATAAGATAGTCTTCTTCGGCTAAGCTTATAATTAAAGGATCTATGAAAGCCGAGTCACTCATAAACATTATTGTGTTAACTTTGTAAAAAGGAGAAACATCACATCCAGCGATGATATCCACAACAGACTGCTCCGATGTTATAAAGTCACGCATTCGAGTCACCTCGATGTTAGTTACCTGTCTGTAGGAGTTAAGAAGGTTTAAGGTCTCCTGCTTCTCCTGTTCTCTGCGCTGCACTGTAAGCCTTACAGCTCTATCACCATAGCAAGCACTGGCAGAAGGAGCGCCACCTGATACAGTGGCAAACTGAGCCCTTATTAGCTCTAGTATGGTAACTCTGTTTGAACTTACAGTTTCAGCTATTCTGGGCCAGACAGGCTTGTAGTCTTTTCCGTCCTTACTTAATACGGCTTCTCCAGGCCTGGGCCTGCCTGAAGAAGTGCCGTCGTACCTAGCCAATTTACCTTTGCCGTAGTTGGAAGATTGCCCTTTTGATCTATTAAAATTACGCATATGCATACAGTAAACACGCCTAGCTTCTAAAGCTAGAACGTCCATGCTTACTTGATCACTCATCAAATGCCTCCTCTAAAACTTCTATGTGGTCATCAGGCAGTAGCTTACCGCTGGTAGTTACTATCTCTTCCCACCCCATTTTTCTATAGCTAACCCGCCTGCTTCTGCTTCTGTTCTGAAACGTAAAGTCAAAGTTGTCCATGAAGTCTATTACCACTCCAAACTCTTTACCTGACTCTTCATGCTTTCGAGCTACTCGACCAGGCGCCTGTATGTCTACGATTTTACTCGCCCTGGCGTCTGCCCTTATCAGAACAGCAAGCTGGGCAAAGTCCACGCCTGTACTCCAGACATCTGTGCTTATAACCTTCTTCAGAGTTCCACGCTCAAACCCTAGCCTCATCTCTTCTCGCCTAGCTGGTACCATCAAAGGCTCTGTGTGGTCTAGCATTCCTTTGGATACATATCTGCTGTAGTCAGCGGGGTCCATGCTGTCGTAGCAAAGCTTAAACTCTGGTAAGAACTGCTTCAAATGAACTGCGTGTTCAATTGACTTTACCATTATAAGTACCTGGTCATCCTTAGCGTATTCCCTAGCCTTGTCGGCTATTGCTTTGTTTCTATACTCGTTACGCCAAATGCCCCATCTTTCTCTGGGAACGCCTGAAAGGTCAGCGCAGGGGCTAGGCCCATCACCGTCTACGGCTACCCACTCTACTTTGATTGGGACTACCAAATCTACATCCACAGCTGCGCTATAGGACAGCTCGAATATTCTAGGACCAAATATGGCTTCAAGCATAAAGTGCGCGCCATCCATTCTGCCATCGGGAGACGCAGTGAACCCAAACTTGCGAGTCCTTAGAAACTTACCCAGCTCATGTTGGTAGGTTGGAGCTACAGCCTCATGTACTTCGTCGTACAGAAGTATGTCTGCAAGTCCTTCGTCTGTATGGGATATTCGGTGCATGCTATCGGCGGTTATTACCGTCACTCGCTCCCAGTTACAGTTACCGCTACCTACCATTCCCAGCTTAGGTATAAACTTTGATAGCCCACCATATATGCGCTTCATAACATCTACGCGCTTCGTAACTATTTGAATCTTTGCATTGGGGTAGGCTAGGCAGATTGCTGAGAACATGAAGGACTTTCCAAATCCTGTAGGCCCAACTATTATACCCCCTTCACTTGTAAGAATAGCGGCCAAGCACTCGTCTTGTTTATCTTTTAACTGTATGAGACCTGAGAGCCTATCAAGGTCGTATTGAAAGGCTGGGCCTCTCTGATACTCCGCGTCTATGTTAACTCTTTTAACTGAGTACCCAAGGCTTTTTGCGTCTGTTTCAAGCTTAGATATGAAACCCTTAGGACACACTAAGTTACCCTTTAAGTCATACTGAAACACTCTTCTTATCTCAGTAGATACGCCGCTCTTTTTGGAGAAGTAGGTAGGCTGATTAAAGGTGCTGTGTGTGTAGCATAGCCTGCTTTCAAAGGCTTTAGTAAGATCTACCGGAAGCCCTGGCCCAAACTCTGGAACCGATATCTGAAGTAGCGAATTGCCTGTAGTAAATACTACGTCCATGTAAACCTCTTCTGCCGGTCATGGCATAAGTATTGTTATGCGAACTCAATATTTATTGAGCCCACTAAGGTTAGAATCGAATTCTATTTATCTATTAGAGGAGTGTCAATCACTGATTAAAAAGTTAAAATAAAATAAAATACAAGGCCTTTTAACAGAAAGACTTATAGTCTCAAATAAGATTAAATAATTTTTTTTCTGTGATTTGAAAATCCCAAAGAATCCACTGAGCTATTAAAGAATATGTCTGGTTCTAATATTTTTTCCATCCAATTATTAGGGTAAGGATAGATGCAGTCTATCCAAGCGGTGTTTAAAAACTTGATAAAAAGTTGCGACATTCTTAAAGTCCTTACCCACGGCTTATGAGCTCCCCATCTTATGTTGCCTTCTCTTATTATAAACCACCCTGGCTTAGCCATATCTTCAGGGCTGCCTGTAAGCCCTTCAGACCAGCAAGAGTAAACATCAAACTTTTTAACAAGCTTTTCATCCGTTTGAGGACCGTTGCACAGACCGAGCCATGCATATAAACGTGACAACCTGTTAACGTGGCTCGGGTCTACGAACCATCTAGGGTCAGCTATTCTCGCCATAACCTTCGTAAAGAACATGTCGTTGATATGGGGTATAAAGTTTACGTAACCCCAAACAGGGTGCTGCTTCATTAGCTCGCAGGCCCGCAAGTGAGATCCGTTGGTGGCAGACCTCATCAGAACTCCTACACCATAAGATATGCAGTCGTTCTGATTCATCTCATGCCATCCACCTAAAGAAGCTGGAAGGTTAGACATTCTCATTCGCATAAGAATGGAAGCAGTATCATCGCTTGAGCTTATAGAAGGGCTGCCCAGTTCTATAGACTTTATAAAGCCTTTAGATTTAAGGCCGTACAGCCTTACTATAAGCTCAGCGTTATAGCTGTTACCCAGTATTCTCAAATTGCTAGGATAAGATCCAGACTTTTCTAAATTGCTTGTGTATTCTTCGACACCCATATGGGTACAGCTTGGCATTTTGTCGCCAGCTATTACCCATACCTCTCCATTGCTATCGAGCGACAACTTATATACAGATCCTTCTATGGCCGTAGTCATCTATCACCTTTTTGTACAGAGAAGCTTATGATCGCACATTCTCTCGATAGCTTTTCTATGGCTAACTATAAGAACCTGCAGACCACAAGATTTAGACATAGCTCTCATCCTAGAGAATGCAGTTTCAATGCACTCTAAATTAGCCTCATCTAGAGCATCAGTAGGCTCGTCCAAAACCAAGAGGTTTAGTCCAGCGCCTATTTCAAAGTGTACTGCTAGCCTAAACGCTAAAGACAGCACACCTAGCTCGCCGCCTGAAAGCCTTCCTACTGGTAGGTCTCTTCCATCTATAAACTTCGCCCAGAAAACCAAATCGTCATCTGAGTATATTCTAAATGGAGCGCTGAAATCTTCCAAGTAATTATTCGCTTTAACAACAGTTCTCTTAAGATAGTTTACCGTAAGTTTTCTTGGTAGGTTAGTCTTATGCATCACTGTTCTTAAATTTTCTAGGTGATCTTTAATTTCTTTATTAACATTAGCCTCACCTATGTCCCCCATTATTTTTTCTCTTCTTGATTCCAAGTACACTATAGATTCCTTTAAAGATCTTTCCTGCTCCTGAAATCTAATACTCTTTTCTTTATTAGCGCCTATCTCGGCTATTTTAAAAGATAGCTCCCTATCTATCTTTGCGTAGTCTATGGAGGTGTCGCACAGGCCTTTCTTAGAATCTATTAGATCATTTAAAGTTGCTATGGAGGCTTCTGCAGAAACTATTCTAGAGTCTAAAGAAGCCAACTCACTAGAGGCAGCGTTGTAGTTTATTCTAGCTTCGTTAAAACTAGATATAAACTTATCGGCTTCGCTTTCGCTGACACTGGGCTCTTCCGGTCTAACTTCCTCCATCCTAGACTTTAAAAGAGCAATCTGATTGTTTAGTAAAGCATAATTAGTTTCGTAATCGGATATTCGGTTATCGTAGTCCCTGCTTGACTGGTAGAGCTCTCTCATTAGTTGTATTGTAGGCTCTAAAATGCTTATAGTTTCTTTAAGGGCATCCACAGCTACCGCCAGTGTTGCCCCCATATTTCCACATATTGGGCATTCATTTTTAGTCTGAAGCTTTTCTAAACACTCTCGCTTAGAGCTAAGAGCTCCGCACAACTCAGTGAGATGATCAAAGTCTTTTCCGCTTGAGGCTATGTAACCCTTTAATTTTTCAGGCTTAGAATCTATTAGCTCTCCAAGTCTACTTGACAAAAGACTTTCGCTACTTCGATTTGAAGCCATTCTTAAATCATAAGACGATATAGAGCCCCATACGATTTTGGCTCTTTTATAATCTGATAGCATAGCATCAAGGTTACCTACATCCAGCCCGCTAAGCCTATCGACTACTATGGGTCTTCTATTTATCAATTCTTTAAGATCGTTGCCAACTTTAGATAAACTAAGATTAGCTTCAGCTATGCTAGACTTGATTGATTCTTGCTTTCTAAAAAACTCAAGGTCTGCCTTTAGGCTAGAGTCATTTAGTTCTTGCTTATTTAAATCTACAATAGACTCTTTCAAAGAGTTAAGAATTAGATTCTTCTCTCTAAGCTGAGCAGCTATGCTCTCTATAGTTTCAGAGGGGGTTTGCACTATTATTTTAGCAGCGCTTTTACTTATCTCGTCGTAACAAGATTCAGACCTTTGCAGGCCATACAGCGATTGAAGTGCTGATAGTCTATCGCCTTTGCGCATGGTTATCGCGCCTAGCATATCGCCTTGGCGCACAAAGACGTAGTCAGACAGTATCTCAAACGATACGCCTATCAACCCTTCTATAGCCGAAGCAATTTCTTTCTCTGACGTTATGGGCGTACCGCCGTCTATTACTAGAGACCGCTTATTGGGTCTTAGATACCTAGTTATTACTGCAGAGTTAGAGTCAGTAGAGAAATGAAGCTCTACAAAACTTTCTTCTTTCTCTGAACAGAACTGGTTTATGTTATCTCCCATTACGCCGTCGTTACGCTTAAAGTCCCCGGTAAGGGCTGCGTATATGGCTGTAAGGGCACTTGATTTTCCAGAGCCATTCTCTCCGGATATTGAGGTTATGCCATCAGAGAATACCCAGTCGAGCTCTCTGTGATAGCAGAAGTTTTTAAGCCTTAACCTATCTAATCTCATAAGTTCTCCAAATTAAACAAGATGGCGTAAGTATATATAAAGCAAGCCCTCTAGGAAATACTAGAGGGCTTGATAAGTAATTTTAATAAAAATAGTTAAGCTATCATCGTGTAGCTATTTCCATCAGGCCCGACACGGGTACACCCAGTATGTATGCTTTCTCCAGTAGAGCCTGGAGGGCATGGCTGGCACCCACTACCCCTAATGTATTGTCCCTTTCCAGTAGGGCATGGCACACATTTACCGGTTTTAATATCTAAGTATGTGTCAGGAAGGCAGAGACTTACTTTTATATCAGGTGGTGGCGGCGGTGGTGGAGGTATAGCCGGGTTTTTGTTAGGGGTGGGTTTTCCAGGACTTGATTGTTTTGTAGTATTTGGTTTTTTGGGCGTGGTTTTTATAGCTTTTCGACTATTGGGTTTAGCGGTAATTACAACAACCTTAGTAGCTAGTATAGGTGTATTAGTAGTAAAAGGTTTAATGGGCTGTGGAGTAGTGCTACCAAGAGTAATTACAGTGGTTGGCAAAGTTGATGCATTTGTTTGAGCGTAATTACGCGCAACCATATCTGCGTACGCCGCGTCATTTGCTGCTTTTCTATCAGCAGAAACTTTTTTAGCCGCGTCATTTGCAAACTTGTCTAGAGCTCCTTGAATAGCACTAGCTAGGACTACTGCGTTTAAATCTAGGTTACCGCCAGGCATAGCTTGTTTCTGTAAAGCGTTTCTACCATTACTGTCATACGTAAAATAGGGCCAGCTAACAGTAAAAGTTTTACCGTTGTAAACGTAAGTTATCGGCCCAACATTTTTTGGAGGAAGAAGCGGAGCAGCCATAGCATTATTTCTCCGTATGTCAGTTAAAATACTTTAGTGATAGCCCACTAAATTATCTCACTGATTAATGCTCGTGTCCACCAGTTTTTATGCTGTTGGCTATGTCCTCTATCTCTCTACGCATATCCTCAGTAGACCTAGCCCCCCATAGCCTTAGAAGATCACCATAGCTCCGATCAGAAGGGTCACAAAAGTCACTCAAGGATTCTTGAAAACACTCGTCTATGTTTACCTTATCTAGAATCTTCTCTTCAGGCTCATTCCTGCTTTGGTCTTCGCTTTCAGATGACCCCTCTATAATAGGAGACAAGTCATAGTAAGCCTTTCCTTTAAAGGCGCTAGACACTGCAACGCTAACGTTGTCGATAGTGCTAGCGTACTTTACTCTTATTATGGGCTTGCCTATTCCGTTAGGGTAGTCATCAGACTTTATAGAGTCAGCCATCTTTACCAAGGTGTGCAGGTCTGAGTCAGACTCTACCTTGCACTGTATCAGCCTTCTTGTGTTGTAAGGAACAGAAGTAAACCCTAGATCATCTGTTAATACCCAAGCGGCCTTATTGCATGACTCTTTTAAGTCTTGTAAGCATATGCTACCGGGGGATACAAACACAGAAGAACCTACAGGTGCTTTAAAATGAGAATGATAGTCTCCGCTGACTATAGCCTTGTACTTTACATGCTCGTGTACAAGATTGTAGGAGCAGCAGAATTCCTGGCCGTTGAAAGGAAGAAGCTCACTCCATACTTGATGTGTGATTAGAACATCAGCCGGCTTAAACCTAGAGTAGGAGTCTTCTACCGACTTAGGCAGAAAGTAGTCGTAGCCGTAAAAAGTTACTCCACCTATCTCAAAGTGCTTATCATGTACGTTGTGACAGCCTTCAAATAAACTAAACCATGTTGGCGTAGCCATTTCGTGCTGGCCCTGCACGTAGTATACAGGTAGACCAGCTTGTCTCATTCGAGCCATATGTGTAGCAACTGCATTAACACTATAGGAGTCAGGGTTCTTAGTATCGAACAAATCGCCCGCTGCTATAAGTGGTACTTTAAGCTCTATCGCTATATCTACTATCTGGCTCAAAGAAAACTCAGCGTCGCCTTTAACATCTGGTAACTTTTTCCAAGCTCCCAGAGCCATGTGCCAATCAGAAGTGATAACCGCTACTGGCTTTTTACCTTTAAGAATATCTAACATTTAACCTCCAAAAAAATTGGACTATGGGCACTGTGCCCCTATAATAATTTAAGTAGACCACACCTATCTATAAGGAGAAACTGTGCTAATCATAACAAGAAAACTAAATCAAACTATAAAGATTACAGATGACATAGTTATAAAGGTTGTACGTATAAACGGCAACCAAGTAAAGCTAGGTATAGAAGCTCCTGATCACATACGTGTTCATAGAGAAGAGTCTAAAAAAGTTATAGCCTAATGTGAATACTTGTCTATAAGCTTCAACCAGTCACGTAGGGCTAAGCCCCACTGGTTTATATACTTAGAGCAGTTTGCGCTTATTCTTCCTATATCCGAGTACTCTACCATAGCGTCAGCCATAACAGCGCAAGCTGTGGAGACGTCTCTACTGCAGAACCCGGCTAATTTAGATTTAGCTATGTGCTTTAACGCTATCCAGAGCTCTTCGTTAAGAGCTATGCCTGGAGCTTCGCTTACTAAGCACTTCATACTATCACTAAGCTTTTGATGATTTAAGTTAGGGCTTCCATAGCACCACGACCCAGAGGTGTACTTTAAAACTAACTGCGCTAAAAGCCCAAACCAAATATCATCAAAGCGCTTATATGGTGAGATGTCCCCCATGGGCGGGAACAACGACAAAGGAAGAAAGTCAGCCCTAAACGCCATGTTCATACCGCATATAGGGTAGGTTACATCAGGGTGTGCAAGTATGGCTCCTCTAGCCAAAGGAAGCTCAGCAGATTCAAGCTCTCTGTGCCCTATGCGCTGCACAGAGTCAAAGTCAGGCATTCCTTCCCATGTTCCAACACTTAGCTTAACTTGAAGCCTGGCTGCTTCAAACATGCTCTGCGTATGCGAATAGTACGGAATACCCCTAACGCGTACACCCGGAACCGTTGAAGACCAAGATGAGAAGTTAAATAGATTAACTATATGAGTCTTAAAGAAACTGCACCCTTCAGTTGACTTGGAAGGACGGCAGTCGTCATCGAGTGTAAACAAAGCGTGTATCTTTGAAGTCTTAGTCTTAGAGTAAAGCGCATGGGCTTGAAGAAACCCATAGCTTCTTATTGCTGAATCCTTCTTACTAAAACAGGTATAGCCCTCTGCTCTTAGAATGTCTATTGGGTAGGGAAGGTTATCACACGTGCTCTTATCTTTGCTACCCATGTAAGTCTTATCCCAGCTGTGAATGTGCAGAGAGTAAGCCTTGTCTTCGGAGAAACTTAAGAGTTTAACACCTTCTTCAGTGCCTTCTATGTCAGCGCTGGCTCCGTCGTACACTACGTGCACATTCTCAGGAAACCACTCTAAGGATTCCCATTGAGTAAGGAAGTTGGGCATCTCTCCTAGCCTTATAGTTGGCACAACAAGAGAAGAAGTTATAGAGGCTGCAAACATAGTAGTTAAATTGCGTAAATGTACATGGTCTTTAATTAGAAAAAATGGAGCTAGATCAGAATAACTACTCATACTACTCCTATCATAAAATCGGGTATTAACTTTATAGAGTTATGATCCTTAGGAAAAGAAGATAAATCAGCCTTGGGAAACCTCTTAAGAGCTTCGCTGTTATCTCCAAAGAACCACTTATCAAACGCTTCGCCTTCGCTTGTTCTGTTTTGAAGTCCTCTTAGCTGCTCTAGATCCAACTTGCTCCATTTTCTTTCAGCCTGTTCTTTGTGCTTCTTCTTACAAGACTCGTAATCAATTTTGTGAAGATGAAGTAGCATAAGGTCCATATCCATTGGAATAGCTTCACAGTTGTGCAAATGATGAAACCCCAGAGTCCAATAGCAATGCACGTTAGATATAAGAGCTTTGCAATACAAATAATCAAACCTCCAATACTTACGCTGCTCTAATATAGGTTTAGTAAAATCTATTGGGGATTCAAGACTAGGAACGTGGTCTATAGAAAATCCAAAGCACCTTAAGAATTTAAGATGAGGCTTAGTGTCATCATCTTTTGAAAGCTTATCCATTATAAAATCAACAAGCCCCTTGGCTGTAGGACTTGGCTTTACAAAGATTATCTCATCCGCTTCGGCAAACAATACAGCCTGGTAACTCTGCAGCAAGTACTTTTGAAAAAACTCTACAGAGTTCTTTAACCACTCATGGTTGAAGCTTTCAAACCTATGAATGGGTATAACGTTAATACCCTCTTGCCTGCACCTGTCTAAAACCTTAAGCGAAGATTCTGTTGTACTGTTGTGGTTAAGTATGTATAAATCTTCTTTAGGTATATGGGCTGAGTAGTGCTTAACCCATATCTCCAAAAACGTGTCTTCATTCTGAGCTATGGTAAACGCGGCTAATCTTTTATTAATCATAGGCTAACCCGGTGAAATATGAATACCTGCTACGCTGTAATAGGAACTCCAAGGTCTGGGTCAAGCGCTCTAGCGGGCGTAATGCATTCGCTAGGAGTCAACATGGGCCCTAACCTCATGAACGGCATGGAGCATAACATTAAAGGCTTCTATGAGGACATTGAATTTTTGGGTTTTCACCAGTTTATGTATGGAGAAATACCAAACCTTTCAATGAATAACTTGGACGATTACACTATGGAGTGTACTCAGCCTAAATACACCAACCTCATAAGGACAAGGTGTGTTCAAGAGAAGTGGGGCCTTAAGGATCCTAGGCTTGTGTTCGTGCTTAAGAACTTCTCTGAGTATCTGATGAACTGCAAGTTAAAGATTGTAAGTACAGCAAGGCCCATAAACCTATCGGCTAAGAGCATGGGCAAGCTGATGAAAGTAGATTATAGAAAAGCCAGTGAGATAATAGGCAGATATGAGATAGCTAGGCTAGATACTCTGCAGTGGGCAAGTGAGAACAAGATAGAGACATTGATAGTGCCCTACAACGATCTGGTGGATAGTACTCAAGAAACCGTGAGTGCAGTCGCTGAGTTCTGCTCGATAGATGATGAGCTTGTAATACAACAGGCTAGGCACATGGTTGATCCCGGGCTAAGAAACAACAGGTAAACTAAAAGTTATCCTCTGCTTCAATTCCAGGGCCTGAGTTGTATACGTTAGGTAGCCACTCTCTGTAGTTTGCTCTGCCGCATGCCGTACATATTCTATTTCGGCATACATCCAAAGACATGAATTCTTTTCCACACCTTAAGCAAAGCTTAACGCCGCTATTCGGGTGCTTCTTGTCTTTCTTACCTACCTTTTTTTCTTCCTCTTCTTCTCTTCTTTTCCTTTTGGACACGGCTGGCCACCTCCTTGTGGCTGAAGTTTAGGTACGTCCTCATCCAGATCATCTGCATCATCTGAAGAACAGTCAAGCCTAAGTAAGTTATTTATGAGTAGATTAGAAGATTCTTTTTCAGCCACGGCTTCTATAAAAGCCTCACTAGCTACCTCAGAATAGATACCATCTCTAGTCAGCCTTGAGCTTAAATCACTTAAAGAATTAGACCCGTCCTTCTCGGAAGAAGTAGCATAAGGCTCCCTATCTTCCGTGGAGCCGGCGGACTTCCATCTCTTGTCAAATATAGATAAAACGTCCACCATTTGATTATAATTATAACTTTCTCCAGGCATAGGATACTTACGTATTTCGCTAGGTACTTCCCCAAAGACAGGGGGTACAAATACGGTGTAATGCTTAAACTTAGCTTCCTTAATCATTTTAGCCGGGTCCTTCCGTTTGCTCATAGGCTGTTCTACTATCCTCCTGAGCGCTACTTTATAGAATTACTGCCATAAAACACGCCATACTGTCTCATAGTCCTTCTGTGCCTAAAGGCTTCATCAAACTTTATAGACCTAAGAGGCCCATCAAAAAGCATAGACACAGGGTAACAGCAAAACTTAACACCAGCGGAGCCATACCTGCTAGAAGATTTTAAAGAATCTTTAGCTAATTTTGAATTTTTATGGCAGTAAGCTATTTTTCTTAAAGTAACTTTGTAGGATCGATCACCGGCGTCTTGCTTACAAGAGTGTACTACAAGCAGCTCAGCTACGCCTAAAACCCTAGAAGATGCAAGCTTGTCTCTGCTGTACTTCCACCTAGGAGAGAACAGAGCCATGCCCGCTGAAGCTATATCGTTTCTACTTGATCCTAGGGGAAGAGATACAGATACCTCTGAGTAAGCATACACATAGTCTTTAATGTTTAACCTGTTGGCTGGCTTAGTCATACGCACATAAGACTTGCACGTCATTCTGTTCCAGCAATATGCGCAGTAACGAGCCTTGCTGCATGAGTTACTCTTAAGATCTTTCTCTTTTTTGTATAAGTATGCCGGCAAAGTACAGGCGGTTACAGCGGCTGCAAGATAGGGGTAACTTTTTTTAAGATTAGGCCTGCCCTCTACGGAGTCAAACAAAGCTTTTGCTTTTTTCTCTCTGAGAGCTAAAAACTTAAACAGAACGCTCGCACGGCTTGTAGGGCCGTGCGAGCGTAAAGCGGCAAACATTTGAACATAAAAGCAGGACCTGTAAAATCTCCTAGACATAATGTCCTTTCTTAGGACTAAGGCGCTTTAAGAAAGGCCACGTCCTTTGTAAACTTTAGAGTCCTACCCTGCTCTACAGACAAACCTATAAACTCACTAGGTGAGAATGAAAGCTCGTCAGGGTAGTAGGAGAAGAGCAGCTGCTCTTCTTCACTGCCGGCAGTGATAACCATTACGTTAGGCATAGGGTCTGTAAAATTAACTGGCATAGGGGTTATGCGTGCGGAAACTATAACGTCAGTCATGATAACCTCGTTGTTAGAGTAAATAAAAATCTAAAACTAATTAAAAGATATGACTGCACCTAGAGAGTCAGCTACAACAAACCAAGACTTTTCAATCTTGGCATTGTTATCTCCAGAGGTCCAAATGTTTACGCGCCACCTGTCGTCGTAAACATTGATAGCCTCACACTTTATGTGCTCTTCTGGAAAGAGCACTAACTTAGAAAGATTATTAAGTATAACCTTATCTATTTTTGGTTTGACTTTTTTCAGTGGAGACGACTCCACTGAACCATCTTTATCTAATCCTAAAGTAGCCATGAGCACCTCCTGAGTGTTAGACATGATACATTCTACCATTTTAAGTTATCCGCGGCCATGAAGTTCTCTGCTTCATTCACTAGGTTCCAGAACTTTGACCTAACCTCTACGGGCGTATCGTCTTCGAACAAAGTAAGGCACTTGCTAAACAGCGTACCTTCGTGATTAACAGTGAGGACTATCTGCCTTTCTTTAAAGGAAATATCCAAATCTTTGACTTCTATAAACATAGATTGATCAGAGATTTCTTTTTTAACGGCCTCCAGCTCTGAACCGCTATCAGTGTTCAGAGTGGCGGCAATTATAGATAACAAGCTTTCATCCATGATGTTGTCCTAATTGATTGAAGGGTTAATTGAAGACTTGTATTGGTAACTAACACCTACCACAGGTTCATCCTGATCCTTAAAGATGGTAGACAGTTTATCAAAGTCTATGCTTCTTAGTGTGTCTGGGTCTTCATCTCTATAGCTAGCCACCAGTACGTTTCCGTAAATTTTTATATCTTTGTGCTTTGTAGTCTTTGCTATAAACCAAGAAGCCCCGATGTTAAAATCGAGGTCATTCTCGGTAAACTCTGAGTTGTTATATATTATAAAGAATCCATTATCTAACTTCATCACTCCAGCCAGCCCGCCAACTAAATCTTCGAATACAGATTTCATCTTTTCTGGATTAAAAGAAAGTTCGACCACATCTACCTTATTAGAGTTTGGAGATATTCGGGCTAACTCTAGGCTGTATTTATTTTTCAAAGTTGGGTCTCCTCTTTAGGTGATTGTACACTACCCTGTACAGCTTGCACTTAATTCATTATATCTAAGATATAATAGTATAGTTATTCATCATTTTTATATTCTTTCATATCCTTCTTATACTCTTCTTTCAATCCAGCTTGATAGTCGGATAAAGAAGTATCTAAGTCATACTCTTCAAATAAGTCTCCATTAGGATCACCTTCGTTGTAGGCTGTATCACTTAAATGTCTTATGTCTATTTCTTTACACTTGTACCATATGCTTAAGGCTTTTGGCTTAGAGAACAAAGTATCTAAGAATAGGCCTTCAGACCAATCAAAGCTCACAAGATCAAAATCATCCGGGTCTAGCCCTTCTTTAGTTAGCATTTTCTTAACTTCATCTATGGCTGTTATGTGGTGATCTCCTAGAAACACCTGAAGTTTAGTAGCCCTAATCCGAATAAAACTAGGACTTCTAGAATATTTCATTCTATTTTCATGACTGCGATTCTTATGATTTTTTAAAACTATGCATCTTAACATTTTTATTAACCTCTTATATTTCTTGTACTATTATATCTTAGATATAATGAATTAAGTGCAGTGATTTATATACATGATTTGGCACCTAACACAATCTAAAAGGGCTATACGTTGGCCCAATAGTACATTAAATAATCTACCTTGCCTCACCCTGCCTTGCCCTTGCCTTGCCTTGCCCAGCCACATACGGCCCTATTGCTTTTAAATTTTAAAAACTGCCAAGCTAACGAGTGTTGTGTTAACTTGACAGTAACTTATCAATTTATGCCCATTCAAGGGCCAGCAAAAGGGTGTAGTTTAATTTTCATTCTTGCGTCTATAGCCGTAGCCTCTGTCTTTGTAGCAATTCTTCCGAAAGTAAATGCCTATCTTGCGCATAGCTTCTTGAATCTTGTTGACCATATGATCTAGAATCTCAGGGTCGGCCGCTACGTAGCCACCGTTTGCGTCTTTGCCGCCTATCTTCTTCGCTAGCTCAGTAGCGCTACTGTCAAGAATGTCGCCTATCGTTGAATAGCCTAAAGCTTCTAAATCTTCCATAACGCTTTTGTCAAGCCATGGAAGATTCTTTAACAGAAATATTCTTCTGTCCGTACCTCTAGCTATTCCCAGCTTGATTCTCTCTTCTAGCTGTCTTGATTTTACTATGCGTTTATCTGCCTTACCTCTTTTACCTTTTTTACTAGTTTTACTTATGGCAAGCCCGTTTTTCCTACATAGTTCCATAGCTTTTTCAAGATCTTCCTTTGACGGCCCAGAATCTTTATTGAGGCGTTCTTTAATTTCTTTAATGCGCTTAAGAATGTCGTCTCTAAGAATATCAGCCTTATGAGTTTTGTTATCATCTTCGACAGGCGCTTCTAATTTAGGCATATTAGAATTAAAGTCTTCCTCAAAGTCATTAAACAGTTGCTCATGCGAAGTTTTATGCCTACTTAAAGCTAGCGCGTTGCTTAGAGCTTCTTCTCTGCGTATAGCTTCCAGTGCTTCTTTAGCCGTTACTGGCTTTTCTTCTTCACTTTCACTGGTGATTATTTCTAAGTCAACATTATTTTCCTGGCTCATCTTCACTAATTCAAGCAAGTCTTTCATCGTTATGCTGATTTTTAATTTAGTCTTCATAGCTGATTAGCTCCTTTGTAAGTTAAAATTAATTAACTATTGTTTATAAACCTTGACGGATCGTTATCGTTTTGTATATTTACATCTCCGGCAACAGGGCCGGGGTAACAAATTTGACAGGAGGTTAGCATGTTTCAATTCGTATTGGCTGCCAGCGTGGCTTTGAGCTCCGAGTCCATTGATGGGGTGTTCTCGAAGAGACCTTTGTCTTGTTCCGGCGGTTCCTGTTCTGCATCTTCTAAGCCTGTAGAGGCAGCTAAGCCTAAATCTACAGAAGTGGCCACTAGCCCTAAGGCGTATTCTTGTGGAAAGAAAAAATCTATTAGATCTAACTTTAGATTGTTTAGATAATATTCTTTTCACGTATCAGCTAAGGCCAGTAATACTGGCCCTAGCTGATTTAGTTTAAGCATACAAATCTATAGAGTACGTATTATAATTGTGCTCTAAAGGCATAACAGAATCATTTCCAGTGCATATCGCTTGCTCAGCAAAGCGCTCTTTAGAAGTCCTATTTTCCTTTACAAAATCCTTTATATATTTAATCAGCTTATTGTTTATGCTTAAATTACCAGGTAATCTAATTCTAAACAGTTTAGCCATTCCTGTACTAGTCTTCGCACCCGTGGCTTTATATTTCCCATTAATCTCGTTTATAGCTTCTAATATGGGCATAAATGAAGCATATGAGATCTCATCTGACTTTTCGCTTATACCTATCTCGAAAGGATCGGCAAGGGAATATAGTTTGCGCACACAAAAAGCCATCTTTATTATTTTACCTATTCTCTGGCCTTGACTTTCTTTTCCTTCTTCCGGCTCCTTAAGTAAAATCTCTGATAAATTTAAGTAAGCATCATCAGGATGTAAAACATCAAACTTTTTACCAAACATAGTAGTGTCGCAGCTTTCGGAATCAGCAGCTAGCTTTCTTAACTTTCTATTTGTTAACTCTTCGAAAGTACTCTGGTCTATGGTGTCTTTATTTATATACAGGTCTATGGCTAGCTTGCAGCCCTTTGCCTTAAAGAACTCGTTTAGCTTCTCAACAGGAGTAGCTCTTACATCAGCATCCTTAAACTTCCAGTCATCGAGAGCCGATGTGTGCGTTTCTACGAGCTCTTCAACATGCTCCATAATACGGATTGCCCTACGAACATCGTTTCCATTATTGTCATTATTTATATTTACCGAAAGCACTGCTCTACGCCCGTTAGGGGAAGGATGCTCGCCGTCTATATTAAATAGAGTCCCTAGTACTAGAGCTTGAGATAGTACCTCGGTACTAACTTTCGGGTACTTTTTAACTAAGTCCATAACTTGAATTGTGCTCATGTAAGTTCCAGACTTACGATCGTAGGAGCCGGTGGAAGTAAACGACGCATAGTAGGAAGCGTCTATAGAGTGGAGAAACTTGGGACTTGTAATCTCAAGTTCAGATACCTCTGCTGATGATCTACTCCATTCAACTTTTCCGCTAAACTTTTCAAACGCTTCTTGAAGCGTTTTTAAACCTTCTTTATCTATGTCTAAAAGAAAAGTTGTAGGCAACCTTATACCGGTTATAGTTTTAGACCCTAGAAGTTCGACTACATCTTGTAGGTTAAGATTTAGGCCCTGAACATTCAAATGATCTACCTGCAGGGTTGCAAGATCTCTTCCCATGTCTTCGTATACCGCGCACGTTCCTAGCCATATAGACTCAGCTCTTCTGGCAGAAAGGCGCGCTATACTAAAAGGAGAAATTGTTTTTAGCTTTCCAAAACGAATAGTTTCACACCCTACATACTTCTTTACGTTTTTTACATCTAGATGCTCTACTAGACCTGGGTTAACTACTTTCCCAGTTATTTGGTTCATGTCCCTCATTGAGGTCTCCTATTCTGCTGATTTAAACTTTTCGTTAAGAGACTTAACGATAGTCTCCAGCCTATCTACTGCTTCTAGCTCAGCGCCGTCTTTGCACCGTACCTCAACAGTGAAGTTGAAGCCCTTGGTGTTCTTAGCCACTTCGATCTTCGAAGGTAGTGAAGCTATAGTGTTTAGAGCCAATTCTTTTTCTTTAATATCCATTTACTTCTTCTCCTTGTTTTGATTGTTTTCTACTGTTCTAAAGTGCGCCTTCCATAAAGACTGACTAGCACACGCATTAACGTTATTCTGCTCTCCAGGCCAAGGCCCGAAGTCTATTTTTTTCTTTGTGTAGAAGTGGTTTATGATCATCAGGCTCTCTCTGCTAACCTGCCTAACCAGCTCATTATCATCTACTAGACCATCAAATAAATCCTCTACGTACTCTTTACCGAGCCTGCGAGCCAAAACACATCCCGCGGCCTTGATCCTAAAATCTGAAGACTTTAAAGCCTGCTCTACAATCGCTGCCGTATTATTTACCAGCATCGAGTTGATGATACTTCTCATATAATATATGTCTGCATCTGTAACTCTAGTTATGACCGCACGGGTCACATTTTGCTCAGCGGTTCCTCAACCCGCTTTAACGCTGTTTACGTACACAGTAATACAAACTATTAGACCCATAATATATTTCATAAATTGCTCCTTTAAAAAGTGATACCCAATAACCCACCTACCTCACATCGTAGACGATAGATGATCTCGTGGTTACTGAGTACCTTAGCTATGTTGAACTGCCCTAGTCCAACACAGCCTAGCCGTGCCTTGCCGTGCCTGCCAGGCCTCTCCGGGCCGTGCCACACCTGGCCGTGCCTGCCCTGCCGCACCTCACCGGGCTCCGCCACGCCTCGCCTGCCGTACCACGCCTGCCTCGCCATTCCGAGCCCAGCCGGACAGCGCCTTGCCTAGCCTGCCGTGCCGCACCTCGCCTAACCTCACCCGGCCTAACCTCGCCTGCCATGCCTCGCCTGGCCACGCCGCGCCAGCCCTCGCCCCGCCTGCCGATCCTAACCACGCCAAACTGCACCATGCCTGCCGCGCTTCGCCCGAACAGGCCGCGCCTCACCTAGCCTGCCAAGCCGATCGCAGCCGGACCGCGCCACGCCTCGCCTGCCATGCCTCGCCCCGCCCCGAGCTGCCTCGTCAGACCCCGCCGTGCCTGCCTCGCCACGCCTCGACCGGCCTCGCCGGACCACGCCTGCCTTGTTGCTATCAGTATAAATAAACGTCTAAACCAGCCCGCACAGTCGTAATTTTATGAACTATGGCTGCGCCTGCATTAAATCACCCGTAGCCGAACAGCTGGTTTAGACGAATTCTCATTTTACAATATTGATCTCATCTTATTAAGAATTTCAGATAACTCTTCGTATTTAGAGTAAGTTGCTATAAGAGTTTTAATTCTGTCTAGCAACTGCTCTTTATGTTTGTTGTTAAGATCGGGTGTCTTAGCAACTTCAATAGTAGGGTAGTAAGCTGACCCATCTACTGAATTATGCACGTTTACAAAAGCTCTATATTTAACTTGAATAGACACTTTAGAGTCAGGGTTATCTACTCTAGCAACTAAGCGCACTATGTTTAAAATCCTAGCAGCTTCTATTAAGTTTAACTTGTATTGCGCTAAGTCTTTATCTCTAGTGAACACACTATAGAATGTGTCTCCAGGTTTGCTGCTATATTCTAACAGAGCTTCAGCGGTAAGCTTACCTCCGTTTCTATCCCTTATGTCTAGAACGGCTTCGTAAGCTTCTTTAGCCGTTACTCCAGGTATTTCTCTGCCTTTTCTGTACTCAAACCCTACGCTTTCTTTCTTCTTTTTTGCCATTTGATTACTCCTGTGTAATTACCCTAGTAAAATTACTCCCATGAAAATTCGTTTACTACTAAGTAGGTTCCATGGCTTCCACCTTTTTCAGGCCTCCATTCGCCGATACCAACGGTCTGCCCGCTGTGGCTAATAAGTTGCGCCATCTGCTCAGCAGTGATATGGGCTGGGTTAAACCTTACAGAAAACTTAATGCCCCACTTCTTGAACTCAGGCCTGTGGCGAAGATCAGGCTTGCCTAGCATGATTCTTACACGGTCTTGCCTCATAACCGGTCCGACTTCATTTGGGTGGTAAACTGGTGTAAGTTCTCCGCCTTCTTCATCGTTCAGAATAAAGAACATTTGGCGAGCTACAGGGCGGCTTAGCTTAGGATTGTTAGAGGTTAACGCTGAGATAGCCGCAGCCTTTAAAGCAAGCAGAGGAAACCCAGGCCGACCGTCTTCAAGTCGATAGAACGCATTATTATATTCTTCTTCTGGATCTTTATCTTTTCTAGGGGCTGCACCTTTAGCTGCTTTTGTCTTTGATGGCTGCATTGAGTCTAACATCTGCTGCCTGCTTTTTGGTCCAAAGTTGTTTACAAGTAAAGGCGTTGTGCCTTCTACCGTAAACTCAAGCGTGTGCAGAGTTACTGGGGCAAACGTAAAGTTTACCGGTACAATTTTGCTAGCGCTCTCTAACGTAATAGCTGCAGCCTCTCCGCTCATATTTACTGCTTCTTTAATCTTACGAGCTTTCTTCATGAATTCTTTAGTAGTTTCGCGTTTGATAGTAGTCATAGAATCATTCTCCGTGAATTTGATAAATTAGATAAGTCAACGCTACATTGCGTTAACTTTAAGCCGCTTTTATTTTTTTCCTATTACCCGTCTTTATTTTGATACTCTTCTTTATTTTTTTCTTTACTTTAACCTTTGGCATATTCTCCTCCTTGAGTTTAGAGACGTCTCCACTTACCACTTAGAAGAGCTCGCCATTCCCGCCCTCCACTCCCAGCTGCAGCCGCCCGAATATGGGGCGCTCCAACAGTAAGACGGCGTGTAGCAATCCATCATGTCTGTAAACCAAAGCTCTGAGCTGCCTCTATCGTTCTGCCATCCTTGTGATCTATCGCTATCACATGCACATGCTTTTCGTATCATCGTTGTTTTTTCCACCAGACCAGTTCCATAGACCAACATCTAGACCAGGTGAGACCTAGACTCCAATTCCAAAAATACCAAGACCTAGACGAGTTAGGCCCTTTCCACGCTTTTCTAATCATTCGTTATTACTCCCAAGGGCTAGAGCTAAAGTTACCTATAGAGTTATTCCAATGCCAAGACCTAGACCAAGGTAAGAACAAAGACCCAAACACAGACGCCGATTTACTCCGAAACCAAGACCTAGACTTAGACCAAGACTTATATTTATACCAACACCCTGTTTTTCTTATCATAAGCTACTACTCCAAGACTTGGAGTCAAAATTTCTTCTACCCCAACCCGAAGACTCGCACCAAGAGCTAGCCCACATCCTAGACGCAGCATAGGGAACACTCCAAGCTTGGGAGCAAATTACCGATGACAAAGACTCAGACTCGCTCCAAAATTAAATCCAAGAATTAGACCTAGCAGATAACGTGTTTTTCATCATTTGTTTATCCCCAACGGTTAGGGTTACGTGTACGCCACACAGAAGATAGAGCCCAGCACCTAGACCAAGAAGACGATTTAGCCGAAGGCCTTTTCCAGCTTATAGAGCCAGGCCAATCCCAGACGGGATAGCCGTTGTTAGCTTTTCTTATCATCGTCGTATACTCCAATTTAAAGACCTACTCCAATACCGAGTCCTATCCCGACTCCAGGATTTAGACACATCAAGTAAATCAGCCCTAAATCTATATTGAGGCCATCTTTCACCTTCGACCCAAGATTCAGACTCACGCCAAGACTCAGACCAAGCCGCAGCCCCAAGCCGCAGCCCCAAGCCATACTGCTTTTCTTATCATCGAGAGCTTCTCCAGCATCTAGACTTTTCCCAAGTATTAGTCCAAGACCCAGACTCGAACTTATACCAAACCCTAGACCCATTCCTAGGAAAACTTTTAGACCAAGAATAAGCTCTAGCGCAACCTTTAGAAAAAGTCGTAGCAAAAATACATTTTGTTTTTCTTACCATTTACGAGTCCTTTCATACCAAGGGCCAGACTCAGATCGATGCCTAGACTTACACCAAGCCCCGAAGCGAGTCCAAAACGAATCCCTAGTCATAGCCCAACAAATAGAATGAATACCAGAGTGGGGGCTAAACATATCTGAACTAAGGCGGTCAGATCTAGTCCAGCTCCAAGACCCATGTTCACTTGCTTTTCTTATCATCTGTGTGCCCTCCAAGGACTATCCCCATACCAAGACCAAGACCAAGACATAGACCTAGACATAGACCTAGACCAAGACAAATGCACAGGCCAAGACCTAGCACTATACCAAGAGCTAGACTTAGACCTAGACCAAGAACTAGACAACGCTTTTCTTATCATTTATTACTCCAGTCTCGCTCCATAGCCCAACACGTAGACCAGAATTCTTCTATGCTCCAAGCCGAGCTATAAATTCTAAGCCCAGAGTTGGAACCCCAACTCCCGTTTTGAGACCAAGACTCAGACTTAGGAAATATAAATCTTCTTATCATTCGTTATTCCTCCGCATCCAAGAATCTGAGCAGGTCTCGTCTATACTCCAAGAATCAGACCAAAACCAAACATTGATGCTGGACCAAGGCAAGAACATAGCCCTAGACCAATGCCGGTTTAGAGTCCAAGACTGGGAGATGGGCCTATCTCGGAGCCTAGCGTCAGGTAGACATTTCATTATCATTATCATATATTTTCCCCCCATAACTCCGAGTAGGTTCCATCAGTTTCCCAAAGCCCACTCCAGCACCACTCCAGTATCCAGCACTCTGCATAACGCGGCCAAGGCGTATACCTTCTTTCGCTCCAAGACATTTCTTGATCTCTAGCCCAACACTGGGAGCGCCCATTTGTTGTCACTGGTCTTCTTATCATATTTGATGCCTCCAAGACCTGGAGTCAGGCCTGGAGTCAAACCTGGAGCCAAACCTTCTTCCAACCCAACTCGAAGACTTACGCCAAGAGCTAGTCCAAGCATTAGCCCCATCATAGGGCATACTCCAAGCTTGGGAGCAAATTGTTGAGTACAAAAACTCAGACTCAGATCGAAATTTAATCCAAGAACCAGATTTACCGAGCAATGCTCTTCTTATCACATGTGCATCCTCCAAGAGCCTGACATGTCTGTATCTTCAGCCCAACATCCACTGAAACACCAATTATGATTCCAATGGTCAGACTGCATTAGAGAAGGGCGATACTTAGTTAAGCCCCATGACGTGTATCCAGAAGTAGACCAAGCGTATGATGACCCAGTCCATGCGTTTCTTATCATGTGTTATCCTTCCAATGCCAAAAGTCATACCAAGAGTCATGCCGGTTATAACGCCAAGATGTCGAAGACTCAGACAAGTGCCTTTCTGTGTTATATCTAGGAAAAGCCTCCGACTGAGCCCAATTGCTAGAACTGAACTCACCTGGGCGCCCAGACTCAGATAGAGTCCAACTCTTAGACCAAAGACTAGAAACCTCGCAGTCTTTTCCAATTCCAGTGCTTCTTCTTATTTTTCTTATCATCGGGGTGTCCTCCAAGATTCCATACTCCAAGGTCTACACCAAGACCAAGACCAAGACCAAGGCATATTTATTCCCCAAGGACAACCAGGTTTGATCCAAGTTCCAGAGTAAGATTGATACGTATAATTAGCCCAAGATCTGGTCCTAGCGTGTACTATTTTCCTTATCATTCTCCGTTCCTTGTCTTTATAGACCCTCGGATTCCCTTAGACCAAGAATAGCTTGAGTCCCTATTCAGTGTTGATATGGATAGAAACTCAGCTGATTTCCAAGCCCTATTAAATCTCACTCCCCTTGCCCATTCGCAGGACTTAGCAGGGTAGGGCCAGCCATGTAACTTATCCTGCGTCCACGAAAAAGTCGGGCCTAGAATTGGGTTGTCAAAAGGCCTTCCCGGTCTAGTATGCGTCCTCATTACGCATCCAATGGTGCAAAGCACCATCTTGGTTGATAAATAATTTCGACTGCACCGAGGGAGATGATCACAGAAGATCCAATCGGATCTTCAGTGTTCGGTGTTTCTTGACTAGAAGCGCCAGAAGTCTCGACAGCTCTTGCTTGCGCAAGCACCAAGCAATCTTCACCCACGTGAGATAGAATCCCACGGTAGTTGTACCGCGCACATAACACCGCTACCGGCTGCCCAAGAAACTGCTGTGCCACTTGCGCCATGCTAGCTGCAGCTGCGCCATCGATCTCAACTAAAGACACTTTGCTTTTAACCTTAGCCATAATTACAACTCCTTGAATGTGATTCAAACAAAAAAGGGGCAGCAGAACATCTGCTACCCCCGTAAGCTAAACTTGTCTATATAGCTAACAATATTTTAATTACTTAGACTCCACCCTTAACTGTCCCACACTGCATTTCCTTCTTTCCAACCCCAAGATGTATGCACTCCACCTGACCAATTCCATGACCAGGCTAGTCCAGAAGAAGACCAGCTAGTGGAAAACATCCAAGGACAGTTAGGCCAAGAGAACGAAGTAGTTGATCCGTAGAATGTATCTCTTACTTCTGAAACGTTATAACTGGAGCTTGATAAGCTCCAGTTATACGAGTTTCCAAATAGTGCTTTCCTTATCACTAGTCTGCTACCTTTCGCTCTTTCTCAGCAGCTAGCGGATCATACTCTCGCTGACGTGTCACGCACACCCACGATCCCTTAGGGAGCGTAATATTTGAGTGCTCGTCATGACCCACGACAGTCTCCTCTGCAGAGAAGAGATAGATATCTCCTTTCTCATCTACAAAAGAACCCACTTCATTTGCTGAAGTAATTTGATGACTGTGGCCAGTCACCTCGCCGAACGCCAATATCTTACTGCCCAATGGCTTTAGCTTAGCTAAGCCCGCTGGCTTCTTAACAACCCTAAAGAAAATATCACCCTGACGCGCTTGAAACTTCTTCATAACTAATTCCTTTGATTAAAACTAAGATTCTTGTGAAGGAGCATACTTATCTGCCTTCATATAGTTTGTCCACGCCACCGCCTCGACACACGTTTTCACGTTTGGCGGGACGCACAGAAAGTAATTTTTAAAACTACCATCTGGCTCCGCCGTAGAATTAACAACTTTAACATAAAGAGTTGGTTCCTCAAAGATCTTTGGGATCTGAAAGAGAACTCTTTCTCTGCCGAACTGATCCACGTCTCTATGCACTACTTTTGTTGTAGGCATAGACATGATGTTGTCCAGCCCAACTATCTTCATACCAACATATTTTACTTCTGCGTTAGGATGCCTTAAGACCTCCTCTACAGTGACATCCTCTGGTTTGGTAAAGAAATGTGGAGGAATACGCACCCCCTCGTAATAGTACAGAATACTGCCGAACTTGTCGGCGTCCATTCCGTGCTGCCTGCCGTTCTTATACCACATAATACGAGTAGGACTAACATACGCTGGACCCGTGTCGCAGTGCAGTCGCCCGTCTTCATTTAAGACGCGCTTAACGGGGCCAAAATTGAATTCCCCGTTGAAGAACTTGAGTCGCGCCACCCAAGCTTCATATCCTTTGTTTTTCATACTACCTCCTTAATTTCCAATTGTAACTAGCAGAACCATCATCTTCCCAGCTGCTAGACCTATACCAGCTTTGTGAATGGGAAGTTGATTGAAACCTTGGCGATGACGGCCTTCCCCATGTTGCTATATGGAGTACAGCCCAGGACGCATTAGAAGCACCAAACCAACTAGCTGGGATTGTTGCTGTTCTTCTAATCATTCAAACTCCATAAAATTTTCTGAAATCGACAAGTTATTTACCCAGCTCCAAGAGTAGCATCCAGCAAAAATATTGGATACTCCCCAAAAATCTGATGCTGCTCTTGATGCGCTTCGCCCACAAGACCAGGATTGAGACATATGCATACGGGATCTAAGCACTATCCACCTCCGATAGTTTAATAACTTTAATACCAATCTTAGGCCCTATTACTTGGCTTCTCTCAAAGATGCGTCTTGTGTCAGGAGTATCTTCGTTCATTAGAACGAAAAGGTTTCCTCGTTTTTCAAACATCTGCCCTGTGATAGGAGCTATCCATGACCCGCCTTCTTTTAATATTCTAAAGACTGAGTCCAGCCATCCTATATCATATTCAGTAGGTTTCCATTCAACCACGAGGTCCTCCTTTAGACTGCCTATAGTAGGCTCGTAACGTGTTTAAAAACCAACCGTTCTTCCAATCTCTACTCCATCTCCAGTCATCCGCCCAAGCCACAGAGTAAGAATAAGGCTCAGACCAAGATTTGGAGACGTCTCCAATTAAGTATGCTTTGCGTTTTAGTATCATTAGCGACCTCTCCAAAGCCTATTTAAAAACCAACCGAGTGACTATTTTTACCCCATTGACACCAATTCGACCAAGACACAGAGTAAGCATAATCTTCAGACCCGGACAAAGAGTAACACCAGGGATCAGACCATGATTTAGATGAATCAAGTGGGTGTATTCTTCTTCTTATCATCATGAAATAACTCTCCAAGGTTCTAATATGGACCAAGGCAAGCGATTGAAGTGAGCCCAAGCCCACGTTATACCACTATGCTTGTGTCCAGATATGGTCGTGTTTTCTGACCAGAGCCTATTCAGCTTTTTGTCCTTAGTCCAGCAGACGGACATCTTACTTTGATGCAATGGATACAAAAGTTTTCTTATCATGTTAGCTCCTTACGGACCCTGAAAATCTACTGCTCCATGACGAAGAAGATATAGTTAAACTAGACCATACTACTCCTCTACAGCCGCGCCACAGTTTTGTAGTAGAACGCACTTTAGATTCTGTAAACGAACCACTGCTTGTTAAGCCCCATGTACGACTTAATGTTCCCCATGCACGGCTATACCCTTGGGCCATAGTGTTTCCAACTGTACTTTTGATCATTGGTTCTCCTAGTTAGGTTATCGGTGTTTGGACCACGACAGCGATCTTAAAACAGACCAACCACGGTTGCTCTGACTTCCAATTCCAGACCTAGTGGATGTGTTCATGTACGAAAATGCCGCCATCATGTCGCTTAAAAAACACCTGTTATTGCGGACAAAATCATTTGTCCATGAAACGGACCCGGATATGACTATTTTTCTTATCATCAAATGTTTCTCCAATAGTTTAAACTCCACCCTCCTGAGCTTAGACTATTGCACCAGCCGCCTATACCTAACCAAGGAGATGACATACAATGCTGCCACCCCCAGTTCCATGAACGATCTATAAAGTAATAGTTCGCTGAGAATGATGTAGGTCTTCTATCTGTCCAGCACTTTGATTCATGGGTCCTTATTTTTCTTATCATCGGCCTATCCCCCAACTCTTAGATTTATCCAAGCATCTAGAAGAAGTCCAACTCCAAGAATTGGACCCATCCCAGCACCCAGCCCTAGATCTATACCAGCTAAAAGACTTAGACCAAGAATCAGACTCACGCCAAGAGTCAGTCCAAGACGCAGCCCCAAACCATACTGTTTTTCTTATCATAGTCTGCTCTCCCAACATTTAGACCCAGACCAAGACCCAGACCAAGACCCTGTTTTTCTTATCATTGGTGTATTCTCCAAGCGCCGGAATTTCCTTTTAGATTTACCCAAGACCTAGACCAAGGTACCACCCCTGGCCTAAACCAAGAGTTAAACGAAGTCCGAGACCAAGCCCAAGACCCAGTCCCCGATATGGCCTCCGCCCAGCTCCAAGACTTAGATTTACCCCATACTGTTTTTCTTATCATTGGTGTATTCTCCAATTCCAAGATTTTTGCCAGCATGCATACGCAAGTCTATTCCCAAGACGGCTCCAACAATTAGACCACGTATACCTACATTTATGAAAAGCTCTAGACCAAGAGCCAAACTCAGACCAAGCCTCAGGTGTACATCCAGCCCTAGACCAAGACTGAGACGCGCGAGGCTCAATCATAGGAGTAGACAAGCTAGACTTAGACCAAGACCTAGACCCACACCACACTGATTTCATTCTCATCTTCCTATCCTCCAACTCTTAGATTTACCCCATACTGTTTTTCTTATTATCGAGAGGTCCTTTCCCAGCACCAAGAATTAGTCCTAGACTTAGACCAAGACCAAGAATTAAACCCAGGCCAAGACCAAGACCAAGAACTAGACCCAGACCTAGACCAAGCCCAAGCCACAGACGCAGGTTGTGTTTTTCTTATCATTATCTAGCCCTTTCATACCAAGGGCCCGACCTAGACTGATGCTTAGACTTAGACCAAGCCCCGAAGTGAACCCAAAACGAATCTCTAGCCATAGTCCAACAAATAGAATGAATAGTACGTCGGCCGTATTTAGACAGAGCCGAACTAATTCGGTCAGATCTAGTCCAGCCCCAAGATGAAGATTCGATTACTTTTCTTATCATGGTCTCTCCCCCCAACAACGAGAGTGATGAAACCAATTGTTTAGTGCAGAAAACGTGTAATTTAATTTTCCGTTTGCTGATTTGTAATCAAACGTGCTCCACCCACTAATCCATGAACACAGTCGAGATTTTTCCCATTCTTTAGAAATAGGATGTGCATTTGTTTTTCTTATCATAATTTTTCCCTTACTCTTAGCATGTCTTCTTCAGTAGCCATGATGCTGTACACCATAGGCTCATCTTTAAAAGACCACCACCCTCTATCTTCATCTAGCTCGTTGCCCACTCTGAATACGAACTCATAGTGGCATCCGTTAACTACGATGGATGACGGCCATATGTCTTTGTCGCCTATTCTTATTAAACGGTTTGTTAAGAAGATAGTAAGCATCTGTTCTAGGGATTTGCCTACTGCCCATTGGTTAAAATCATCCATGCTTGTGCGCAATGCTGTTAGGCTCGCAGTATGTACAACATCGGAGAGGCGTACCGTCTACGAGCAGAGGCGTAGTTCCTTCTATTTTAAATACCATTGTAAAAAGCTTTTGTTTTTTATCCTTTTTAATCTTAGCCCTTACTTTAGAGTCGGTTAGTGTATTTTTCATTTTGCTTCCTTTAAATAAAATAAGCCCCAGCTTTTTAGGGCTGAGGCTCAAAGCCATTATCTCTGTACCTGCCTGAAAACAGAGTTAAGGCTTTTCGGGTGGATTGCACCTGGCACAATTGATGTAGTCAGGTACTTCTTTTAGTTTATTCACACTCGTATCATTTACGAATGAGTGGTTACACGATGGCGTTACCAAATACTTGTTGAACTTTAAGAGCTCAACTGATTTTACTTTTACCCTGCGCATTTTAACCTATCCTTACCGGACTAGGCTAGCAAGGTCATATGCCCTTAGCAACCTGTCTGGCAGCTTGTACCTTTGTTCATACAGCGTCCTGACCCTTTCACACCAATCCTCATCTACGAATTGGTCGTTAGAGAAATGTTTATTGAACAGCCTAGAAGCCATTCTTCTGCTGCTCAATATTATAATCCTTTCAGCTTTCTTTTGCCTGCTTTTTTTCATATTAATTCTTCTGCGTTAAGGCCACTTTACTAGACTCAAGCACGATAAGCTCTTCTTTAAGAGTTGTTATTTTATTTTTTAGCTCCTCAGCCATCTTATCGACATTAGTCAGAATTTCCAGCATCACGTCAGCTTGGTGCTTAGACAACTTAGCTGTCTGAATCATTAATGAGTGCAGCTCTCCAGGAAGCCTTACTGACCCCTGTCTACCTATCATTAGGCCGTATGGAAAGTCGTTTTGAGCAACGTTCCAATCTAGCACTACTGCGCATGATCTTAGCTCTGGAATTTTTTCTAATAGACTCAAGATCTTTTCGCTAAGCTCGTCTGTAACTTCTATATGTCTAAGCTTCTCCGTCATCTTTTCTCCTCAGTGCTAGTTCTATGTGGTACTCCATGGCCCTGGCGGCCAGAGCTGTTGGGACTAAGAGTACAAACTCGTAATTCCTAAAGCAACACAAAAATGATAGCCAGAAACATACATGATAACCTAAACAGAATCTACAAGTCATT